>Ga0209066_10004940_pt1 | contig 14271 bp, 16 predicted proteins | sample All_14_2_FD_187198 | JGI IMG/M metagenome (GOLD analysis project Ga0209066, IMG submission 187198) | Freshwater microbial communities in response to fracking from Pennsylvania, USA - Allegheny Zone_MetaG_DW_15 (SPAdes) (version 2) ...
GTTACCACGGAGCGCGCAACGGGCGCGCTCCGACAGGTCCTATTCCGCGCCGGCGCCGATGACACCGCCGTCGGCGATGATGCACTGGCCGCAGACGAAGTTTCCGGCCTTGGAGGCCAGGAACACCGCGACGCCGCCAATGTCGTCGGGCTGGCCGATGCGCTTGAGCGCCGCCTTCCCCTCCTGGGCGGCACGGATCTGCGGGTTGTCCCACAGCGCCTTGGCGAAGTCGGTCTGGATCAGGCCGGGCGCGATGGCATTGACGCGGATGTTGTGCTTGCCCCACTCCATGGCGAGCGACTTCACCAGCGAGAGATCGGCCGCCTTGCTCATGTTGTAGGCGGCGATATGGGCCGAACCGACCAGCGCGCCGATCGACGAGACGATGATGAAGGCGCCGTCGCGGCGCTCCGCCATCTCCGGGCCGACCATGTTCATCAGCCAAAGGTTCGACATCACGTTGTTCTGCATGATCTTCTGGAAAACCTCGTCCTTCAGGCCCGCGAGCGGGCCGAAATACGGGTTGGAAGCGGCGTTGCAGACCATGATGTCGATGCGGCCATAGGCCTTGCGCGCCTCGGCGACCAGGTTCTCCAGCTGGGCCTTGTCGGAGATGCTGGCGGCGACCGCCGTGGCCTCGCCCCCCTTCTCCTTGATCCCCTTCACCACCTCCTCGCAGGCCGGCAGCTTGCGGCTGGACACCACGACCTTGGCGCCATGAGCGGCCATCTGCTCGCAAATGGAGCGGCCGATGCCACGGCTGCCGCCGGTCACCACGGCCACCTTGCCGGAAAGATCGAACATCATCGGTCGTCTCCTCGTTTTCCTGTCAGCAATCCAATAGCCTCAACATGAACCGGCCAGGGAAATTGGTCGATAGGCATGAGTTTCTCCAGTCGGCACTGCATCGGCTGAACACGCCCTCCCCCGTGCCCGGCCGAATGATGGTATCTGGGACGTTCAACGGCTTCGTCGGGGGAGGAATGTCGATGGTGTATCTGGAGCTGAGCATAGGCTGGAAACTAGTGCTGGCGGTTTGCGTCCCGGCCCTGTTGGCGATCGTCATCCTCACGGCTGAAGCCCGTGGTCCGCTCTCGGCGTCGATCCAGTCTTGCAAGGGCGTGGTAGCGCCCTATTTCAACGGCATCGCCATGCTGTTCAGCCTCTCTGCCGCGCTGCTGGCGAGCGATGCGTGGCAGAAGGACGTCCAGGCCCGCCGCTTCGTGACCGGTGAGACCAATGCCGCGCGCCTGATCGCCCACACCGCACACGCCATGGGCGTCACGGCAGCCGTGATCCCGAAACTCAGGACCTACCTCGAAGCCTCCAGCGGCGAGATGGATCGCGGGACGGTGATCCGGGCGGCCCGCGGCAAGACCGAGAACGCGTTCGACGACCTCTTGGGCGCGATCGTACGGGAGGCCGGCCTTGATTCCTCGTCGCGGGCGATCCTGATCGGCGAAGCCCAGACCATGATGAGGGCGCGGGAGGACAGGGTGCATCTCGCCAGCGATGCCACGGTGCCGCTCAAGGGCCTCGCCATTTTGATCTTCGGGGCGATCACCCAGATCGCCCTGATGCTCGTGCATCTCGGCCAGAGACGGCAGATGAGGGTCGCCTTGAGCCTGTTCACGGTGTCCTTCAGCATCTGCCTGGTCCTGACAGCGATCTTCGGGGCGCCCTTCCAGGTCTTCATGCCGCACCAGCCCGGGGCCGCGCTGAGCGAGGTCCTAAGAGGCCTATAGGGAGTCCGCAGGAGCGGACAGCCCCTCATCACCGCGTCAGCAGCGCGATCAGCTCGACATGCGCGGACCAGAGGAACTGGTCGATGGGCATGAGTTTTTCCAGCCGGTAGCCGGCGTCCTGCAGGGTGCGGACGTCGCGGGCGAAGCTGGCGGGGTCGCAGGAGCCGTAGACGATGCGCTTGACCTTGGAGGCGGCGAGTTCGGCGCATTGCGCGGCCGCACCGGCGCGCGGCGGGTCGAGCACGACGGCATCGAAGGCATCAAGTTCCTTGGTGCTGAGCGGCCGGCGGAAGAGATCGCGCAGCTGCACGGTCACGCGATTGCCGCCCAGCTTGCGCGCCGTGGCATCCACGGCGGCGACCGACGGGCGGTCGTACTCGAACAGGCTGAGGCGGCCCGGCTTGCCGAGCGACAGGGCGCCGATGCCGGCGAACAGGTCGGCGAGATGTGCGGCCTTCCCCGCCCAGGCGTTGACGCCGGCGCGCATCACCAGCTCGGCGCGCTTGGTCGCCTGCAGGAACGCACCCGGCGGCGGCTCGATCGTCACGTCGCCCAGGATGAGCTGCGGCGTGCGGCGCACCAGCACCGGCTCGGCCGTCGCGCGGTCGCCCCAGCTCACGCGCGCCATGTCGGCGCTCTCGGCCAGCGCGATCAGCGCTTCTCTGATCGGCAGCGTCAGCTCGAAGCGCTTGTGCGGGCGGATCAGCACGTCGAGGCCGGTGTCGGTCTCGTTGACCACGGCATCGGCCGAGGTGCCGTCGCGCAGGATGGCCGCCACGGCCGTGCGCAGCGATGCCAGCACCACGTTGATCCTTGGCCGCGCCACGACGCAGGTGTCGATGTCGACGACGCTCTGGCTCGCCCGCTCGTGGAAACCCGCGAGAATCCGCTTGCCCTCGCGCCGCAGAACGATGTCGGCTCGCCGGCGCTCGCCCGGCTCGCAGGTGACCGGCGCCTCGAAGCGCGGAGCCTTCACCCCGCGCTGTGCCAGCGCCTTGGCGATCAGCTCACTCTTCCAGCCGGTGTAGATATCGCGCCGCCAGTGCTGGAGCGCGCAGCCGCCACAGGTGCCGAAATGCGGGCATGGCGGCGTCTCACGATGGCGCGACGGCGCAAGCACCTCGAGCAGCTCGCAGGCGATGCCGTCGCCGCGTCTGTCGAGCGGCTCGGCCTCGACCGTCTCCGCCGGCAGGCAGTAGGGCACGAAGTAACGCTTGCCTTCGAGATCGGCCACCCCGTCGCCGCGGGCACCGACTTCCAGGATGTCGAGCGTGATGCTCACGATGCGCTCACGATGAAGGGCTCAGCCCAGCCAGCTCTTGGCCGGCCTCATCTCGCCGACCAGCAGGCCGACGACATTCTTGATGGGCGGATGGAGAACCTCTTCGCGCTGCCCTGCCGGCAGAACGCCGAGATGGTCGAGCAGCGCCGCCATCGCGACCTCGGCCGCCCGGCCCGCGCCATCCCAAACCTTGAGCGCAACTCCGAGGCCGAGCGTCGGCAGCATGCCGCAAAACACCCCCTCTGCCCCGGTCTTGACCTGTATGACGCCCGGCGCGGCCTCGTTGATGCGGGTGCAGAAACGGCCGCTGCCCGCGACCATGAAAGGCTCGGCGTTCATCGCCTTGCGGATGCGGTTGGCCGCGTCGGCACGCTTGCTCGACAGGCGCGACGGATCGGCCATCGACGCCATCGCCTGCGCCAGGCTTTTCAGCGGCGTCGCCAGAGTCGGAATCCCGCAACCATCGGTGCCGTGGGGAAAGGCATTTGCGTCAAGGCCGCACAGGTCGCTCATCGTCTCGCGCAGCCGGCGTTGCACAGGATGATCGTACTGGATGTAGCCTCTGGTCGGCTCGCCGTAGTGCACGGCCGTGGAAAGGAAGCCGCTATGCTTGCCGGAGCAGTTGTTGAACGCGGCCGTCGGCAGGGTGTTCGTGCGGGCCAGCGCCTCGATGCTCGATTGCAGCCGCGGTGCGTGGGTGCCGCATTCGAGATTGGCCTCGCCCAACCCGATCTTCGCCAGCCAGGCGCGCACCGTCTCGACGTGTCGGGTCTCGCCGCTGTGCGAGGCGCAGGAAAGAGCGATGTGCTCGTCGCCGAGGCCGAAGCGTTCGACCGCGCCACTCTCGACGAAGGCCATCGCCTGGATGGGCTTGTTGGCCGACCGGGGCAGGATGGCGGCGTCGATGTCGCCCCAGGCTTCGACTACAGTGCCGTCGGCCTTCACGACCGCGGCGATCCCCTCGTGGCGGCTCTCGACGACCGGACCGCGCGTGACTTCGATGACGACAGGGCCCCGGCTCATCGCACGCGCTCCAGTTTTACCACGGTGATATTGTCCTGGTGCCCTTTGGCCACTGCCAGCACCGCGGCGATGATGCGATCCACCGGCAGGGCCGCCTGCGCCAGCAGCTGCTCGTCGCTGAGACTGTGCACGCCGTCGCTGCACACCAGCAGGCGGGCGTCCGGCCCGAGCCGCCGGCTGCCGCGATCCACCAGCGTGAGCGGCTCGCCCATCACCGCCTCCCGCAAGGTATGTCGGCCGGGATGATGCTCGGCATCCTCAACCGAGAGCATACCGCGGGCGACCAGCGCATCGATCTGCGGCGCCATCGAATGGTCGGCATTCAGTCGCTGAAGCCTGCCCGCCTCGACCAGATAGAACGGCGAATCGCCCACGCTGATCCAGCGCACCTCGTCGCCCCGCAGATGTACCGCCACCAGGGTGGCCCCCATCCCGGTCAGTTCGTGCCGGGCAAGCGCGCCGCGGCCGACCGCCTGGTTGGCGTCGCGCAGCCCGTCGTCCAGGCCGCCGCCCTGCTCTACCGAATGGATGAAAGCATCGACCGCGAGCTGGCTGGCGACCGCGCCGCCGGCATGCCCGCCCATCCCGTCGGCCACCACCGCAAGCAGCGAGCCGTCTCCCAGCGTCACCAGACGCCAGCTGTCTTCCTGGTAAGGACGGGCGCCCTGATGCTGGCCGCCTTCGCCCCGCCACCTAGTCGTCATGTCCTGTGAGGGTCCTTCAGTGCCAGACCGCCGGAAGCTTGCTGAGACCGCGCAGGGTGAAGCTGCGGCGCCAGGCGGGCGTGTCCTTCTCGGGCAGGGTGAGGTTCGGCATGCGCTCGATCAGGGCCGCAAACACCAGTTCGGCTTCGAGTCGTGCCAGCTGTGCCCCGAGACAGTGATGGATTCCACCGCCGAACGACATCGGTCGGATGTGCTCGCGGCCCACATCGAGCCGGTCGGGATCGGGGTACTGCGCCGGATCGCGGTTGGCCGCGCCCAGCAGGGCAACGATGCTCTGCTCGACATCGATCTTCACGCCGCCCAGCTCGACCTCGGCATGGGTGACGCGGCCGGTGATCTGTACCGACGAATCGTAGCGCAGCATCTCCTCTACGGCGTTGGGTATCAGCGACGGGTCGGCCTTGAGCCGCTCCCACTGGTCGGGATTGCGATGCAGCGCCAGCAGGCCGTTGCCGATCAGGTTGGTGGTGGTCTCGTGCCCGGCGCCGAACAGCAGGCCGATATTGGCCTGCAGTTCCTCAGCCGAGAGCTTGTCGCCCGCCTCCTCCGCCTTCACCAGCTCGGTCGTGAGGTCGTCGCGCGGCTCGCGGCGGCGCAGTTCGCAAAGCTGGTTGAAATAGACGCCAGCCATCTGGGTGTTGCGGTTGGCCTGATCGAGTTCCTCGCGCGTCATTGGAACGGGCTCGAGGATGCGGCCGTTGACGTTGCTGCCCGCCAGGAACGGCGCGCGATGCTCTTCGGGAATGCCCAGCATGTCGCAGATCACGATGACCGGCAGCCGGTGCGCGAGGTCGCGCATCACGTCCATCTCGCCCTTGTCGGCGACCCGGTCGAGCTGCTCGTCTACCAGTTCCTTGATCCGAGGGCGCATGTCGGCCACTCGCCGGGCGGTGAAGGCCTTGGTGACAAGTCCGCGCAGGCGCGTGTGATCGGGTGGGTCCTGCACCAGCATCGTCTTCGCGAGGCTCGCCACGGCAGGCTCGTTCATCCGGCTTTCGCCGTAGCGCCGCCGCATGTTGCCCTCGAAGTCCTTGCCGAACCGCTTGTCGCGCAGCGACAGCGCCACGTCGTCGTAGCGCGTGATCAGCCAGAAGCCCTGCGGCGTCTTCAGCACCGGAGCGGCCTCGCGCAGCCGGCGATAGAACGGGTATGGATCGGCGATGAAGGCCGGGTCGAGCGGGTTGAACTCGAGGTCCTTCGCAGGTGCGGTAGGCAGGGCGATGGTGTCCATGCCTCCTCTCTACCACGAAGCCACTTGCCGCGCGAACGAACGAGCCCCTAGCATCGCCCCATGTTCGCACTCACCCAGGGACTTCGCCGCGCCGTCCAGACCCGCCCAAACGGCATCGCTACTTCCTTCGCCGGCCGTCGCCGCACCTGGCGGCAGAGCGCCGACCGGATCAGCCGGGTGGCCGGCGCCCTTTCCGCACTAGGGGTGCGTCGCGGCGACCGGGTGGCCATTCTCGCCCTGAATTCCGACCGCTATCTCGAACTGATGTACGCCCTGCCCTGGATGGGCGCGGTGATGGTTCCGGTGAACACGCGGCTGGCGGCGCCCGAGATCGAGTACATCCTGAATGATTCCGGTGCGGTGGCGCTGTTCGTCGACACCGGCATGTCGCACCATCTGAAGTCACTGGAGGGCCGCACGCCGTCGGTGCGAGAGGTCGTGTGGCTGGACGATCTCGCCGGTCCGGACGGGCTTCTTCGCTACGAGGACCTGACCAGCTACGAGGCGATGGAGGATGTCGGAGCCCGCGACGACGACCTTGCCGGCCTTTTCTACACGGGCGGCACGACGGGCCGATCCAAGGGCGTGATGCTCACCCACACCAATCTCGTGGTGAACGCGCTGAACGGCGTGGCCGGGATGGGCTTCGATGCCGACACCGCCTATCTCCATTCCGGGGCGATGTTCCATCTCGCCGACGGCGCCTCGACCTTCGGCGTGACCTTGTCCGGCGGCCGCCACGCCTTCGTGCCCCGCTTCGAGCCGGTCGAGGTGCTGCTCACCATCCAGACCGAGAAGGTGACGCACGCGCAGTTCGTGCCGACCATGATCAACATGCTGGTCAATCACGAGCGCTTCGGCGAGTTCGACATCGGCACCCTTTCGTTCATCCTCTACGGCGCCTCGCCGATGCCCGAGGGTACCCTCCGAAAGGCGATCGAGCGGATGCCCCGGGTGCACCTGATGCACGGCTACGGCATGACCGAGGCCGCGCCGATCGTCACCCTGCTCGACCCGCGCTACACCGTGCTCGACGGGCCCTTTGCCGGGCGGCTGAGATCCTGCGGCCAGGCGGTTCTCAGCTGCGAGGTGAAGATCGTCGATGCCGACCGTCTCGAAGTGCCGCGCGGCACCACCGGCGAGCTGGCCGTCCGCGGCGCCAACGTGATGAAGGGCTACTGGAACAGGCCGGCCGAGACCGAGGCGGTGCTGGAGGACGGCTGGTACTATTCCGGCGACGGCGCCACCATGGACGAGGAAGGCTTCGTGTTCATCGTCGACCGGCTGAAGGACATGATCATCTCGGGCGGCGAGAACGTCTATTCGGCCGAGGTCGAGAACGCGATCTCGACCGTACCCGGCGTCGCCGAAGTGGCGGTGATCGGCGTACCCGACGAAAGCTGGGGCGAGCGCGTCCACGCGATCGTCGTGCCCCGGCAGGGCGCCACGCTCACACCCGAGGATGTCATCGACCATTGCCGCAGCCGCATCGCCGGGTACAAATGTCCGCGCAGCGTCGACTTCCGCGACACGCCCCTGCCTCTCTCGGGCGCCGGCAAGGTCCTGAAGCGCGAACTGCGCGAGCCCTATTGGCGGGGCTTCACCAAGGGCGTGAACTGATGGCTGTGATTCCCTATTTCGACTGGATCGCCCACCACGCCGGACGGCGTCCGAGGCATCTAGCGATCCACGACCTGCAGACCGGCCGGAAATTCTCCTACGCCGATCTCGACGATCGCGTCGCCCGCCTGACGGCGGCGCTGGCGGCGCGCGGCATCGCAAAGGGTGACCGGATCGCCCTGCTCGCGCCCAACTGCGCTGAATACTTCGAACTTCAGTTCGCCTGCGGTCGGCTGGGCGCGATCATGCTGCCGCTCAACTGGCGGCTCACCGTGCCTGAGCTCGAATACATCCTGGGCGATTCCAGCCCGAAGCTGCTGATCCACGACCAGGGATTCGCCCAGCAGGCCGCTGCGTTGTCGAACGACCGGCTGGAGATCGACCACGAACGGCCCGACGGTGAGTACGAGCGCGCGCTCGCGGAAGCCGGTCCTGCCCCGGCGCCGGTTCCGCTCACGCACGACGATATCGGCATGGTGATGTACACGTCGGGCACCACGGGGCATCCCAAGGGCGCGATCATCACCCACGGGATGGTTTTCTGGAACTGCGTGAACCTTGGCATCCCCGCGCTGATCACGCCGGAGACGGTGCAACTCGTGGTCCTGCCGTTGTTCCATACCGGCGGCCTCAACTGCTACGCCAACCCGGTGTTGCATGCCGGCGGCACGATCGTGGTCATGCGCAATTTCGATCCCGGTGCGGCGCTCGACTGGCTGTCGGACCCGGCGCTCGGCATCACGCACTTCTTCGCCGTGCCGGCGCCCTACCAGTTCATGATGCAGCACCCGAAGTTCGAGACGGCCGACCTCTCGCGCCTGCGTATTGCCGGTGTCGGCGGCGCACCCTGTGCGCTCGCCATCCTCGAGACTTGGACGGCGCGCGGCGTGCCCCTGGTGCAGGGTTGGGGGATGACCGAGACCAGCCCGGCCGGCACCATGCTCGACGCCGCCGACGCGATCCGCAAGCTCGGCTCGGCCGGCAAGGCGATGATGCACACCGCGATCCGCGTCGTCGATGACGAGGGCAACGACGTGGCCGCCGGCGGCATCGGCGAGTTGCTGATCAAGGGGCCCAACATCACGCCGGGCTACTGGAACAATCCCGCCGCCACCGAGCGCAGCTTCACCGATGCTTGGCTGCACACCGGCGATGCCGCGCGCCTCGACGACGAAGGCTTCGTCTATATCGTCGACCGCTGGAAGGACATGTACATCTCGGGCGGCGAGAACGTGTATCCCGCGGAGGTCGAGAACGTGCTGTTCCAGCTCCCCGCGGTCGCCGACGCCGCGATCATCGGCGTGCCCAACGAGCGCTGGGGCGAGGTCGGCATGGCGATCATCGTGCGCAAGCCCGACCAGACACTCGCCGAGGGCGACGTGATCCAGCACTGCCTCGCCCGCCTCGCCAAGTTCAAGGTCCCGCAATCCGTCACCTTCGTCGATACCCTGCCGCGCAACGCCACCGGCAAGGTCCTGAAGCGCGAGTTGCGCGTCCAGTTCGTTGGCCTGGACGCACCGGCGATCAGCTGAGCTGTCGCTGACAAGTGTCAAACCAGCGGCACGCAATCGTACTCACCCACGCCCTGCATGATGAGGAAGGTGAGCGATGCGTTTCCGCCGTTGGTCACGAGGTGCGGCCTCCCCGGCCTGGCGACGAAACTCTCGCCGGGATACAGGACCACCTCCTGCTTTGGCTCCTGCAGGAAGAGCCGCATCGTTCCCTCAACCACGTAGAACGTGTCGCTGATGTAGTTGTGGAGGTGCCACGGCACCTTCTGCATGGGCGAGAGCTGCAGTTCGGCGACCCGGAAGCCCGGCCGCTGCAGGTGATAGGCGCGCCGCTCGACCTCGTAGAGGTGACTGGCATCCTTTACCGCGTTGCGTGTCCTGGGTGCCGACATCGTCGATCCTCCTTGCTGGAGTGTCCGGTCCGGCTTTTTTGTCTGTGCCGCGAACGCGCCGAGCGTTAAGAACGGGCGCGATCCCGTCAAGAAGACAGTTCGACGAACCAGGATTTTCAATGCTCACGATCTACGGCGTCTACCGGTCCCGCGCGTCGCGCAACATCTGGCTGGCCGAGGAGCTCGGCATCCCGTTCAGGCAGGTGCCGGTTATCCAGCACTATCGCACCGTGCCGACCGGGATGCTGCACACAAAGTCGCCGGAATTCCTGAAGATCAACCCGAACGGCTTGATCCCCTCGATCGACGACGATGGGCTGGTCCTGCACGAATCGCTCGCCATCAACCTCTATCTCGCGCGCAAGCATGGCGGTCCCGTTGCCGGCGCGAACGTCGCCGAGGAAGGCCAGATCGCGATGTGGAGCCTGTGGGCCGCGACCGGCGTCGAGCCGCACGCAATCAACGTCCTCTATCACCGTATGGGCAACCCGACCGGCGTCAAGGATCCGGAGATCGCCGACGCCGCCGTCGAGGCGCTCAAGGGCCCCTTCGCCGTGCTCGAAAAAGCGCTGGCGAAGAGCGGCTGGCTGGTCGGCGATCGTTTCACCGTGGCCGACCTCAACGCCGCCGAGATCGTGCGCTATGCCCTGCCGGCCCCGGAACTGTTCGAGGCCGCGCCGCGCGTGAAGGCCTGGCTCGCCGCCTGCCAGGCGCGCCCCGCCTTCATGAAGATGTGGGCCGCCCGCGACGCCGAGCCGGCGTAGAGGTCAGGCTGCGGGCGCTGCACCGGTCTGCGTCGCGAGACGCGCCGTGGCGCCCGCGACCGCCTCTGCCGAGAACCGGTCGGGGTAGGTCAGCACCAGCTGCTCGCCCGTCAGCTCGATCATGCCGTTAGCGGACAACAGCACGAAGGATTCGGGCGGCTCCGCGCTCTTCGCCCAGTCCTCCAGGCAGGCGACGACGCCCTTGCCCTTCAGCTTGAGGCGCGTCCGGCTCGCCCGCGTCGCGCGACCGTTCTTCTGAGTGAGCAGCAGCTCGTAGGCCGCCAGGGTGCGATAGAAGGCCCGCTCCAGCGGATCCTCCTTGTCGGCCCCTTCGAGCGAGCAGAGCTGGTCGAAGGCCTGCCGCCAGATATCGTCCCGTCCCATCCGCTTGGCGTTCTGCATCAGGGTGCGCAGCTGCTCGGGATCGCTGTAGCTCGAGATCGGCTTGGCCATCGTCTGCTTGACGCCCACCGGCGCCTTGGCGACCGGCGCTTGTTTCGTATGTTTGGCCACGATTACTCCTGCACGATTGTCCGGCACTGGATGTGCAAGAATGTTGACCATACCACATCGTCCGACGTGAACCTCTCTTTGTTCACATCGCGAAACCGGCCGTCAAACGACCAGCATCAGCCGGTCAATCGACGGGAGGAAGCCAAAACGCTCGTAAAACCGCCGCGCGTCAAGGTTGAACGCATGGACTGATACCTCGATGTGCGTGGCCCCTCGCTCCCGGGACCATTGCGTCGCCGCCTCAAGGAGATGGTGACCCACTCGGCGGCTGCGCCAGTCGCTGCGCACCACGAGATTGTCGAGCTCGATGACGTGCCGCGGAACGGCACCCGCAAACGCCATCGGCATGCGTGTCAGCAGGACTGCAAGTCCCACGACCTCGCCGTCGCCCTCCGCGACGAGAACGACCGAACCCGGTCCCTCGCACCATCAATCGACCTGTTCGCGCGTGCGTGCCGGACCGTCGAACGGGCGGAAAAAGTCTGGCCGCGCCTGCCGGTGGAACTCGTCCAGCTCCTCGAAGAGGGCGCACAGCGTCTCGAAGTCGTCAGCGCGCGCCGGGCGGGTCGTGACCCTCACGCCGCCAACACCAGCCGATCGGCCGCCGGGGCGAAGCCGAAGTTCTCGTAGAAGCGCTTGGCCGGCCCCTCGCCCACCACGGCCTCGACCTGGACCGCGCGGCGCTGGCGCGACCATTCGACGGCGGCGGCCAGCAGGCGCCGCCCGACCCGGCGTCCGCGCTGGTCGGCGCGCACGACGAGATTGTCGACCTCGATGACCTTGTGAACCGTCCCGCCTTCGAGCGGCACCAGCCGCGTCATCAGCACGGCGACGGCCAGCACGCCCAGTTCGCTCTGCGCCACCAGCAGTGTCGTGCCGGGCGTCTCGAGCCAGGTCAGCACCTGCTCGCGCGAGCTTTCGCCGGCATCGAGAAGATCGGCGAGATCCTCGATGTCGCGTGGCCCCGCCAGCCTCACGCGGATGGCGAGGGGCATCTGGTGCGGTTCAATCTCTGCTTCGATCATCGACATGTCGTCCTCCGGTTGCGGGTTCCGCCGCGGCCCGGAGGCCAAGTCCTAGAACACGAAAGCCGCCGGTATGCGGCGGCTTCGTTGAGTCATGACCCTTCGCGCCGCCTATGTCAGGGGCGTAAAATACCAAGCGTTGTGGGACAGGGTCTTGAGCATGAATGATGTATACCCCCATGCTCGCCGGTTCGTCAACTCAGGCATTTGGAGCGACTACGGCGACGGACAGCCTCGTGCTTTCGACAGTCGGTCGATACGATCGCTCCGCACCTGCAACTCGTCGAGCGTCTTCTTCGCATCTTCGTCCATGCGGAACGCTGGAAACAGCACTTGGCCAGACAGGAGCACAACCTGATTGTGCGTGCGATTTGATGCGATCTGAGCTTCGTTGCGGCTGATGGCTGATCGGATACGATCGCTCTCAGAAGCGAGTTGCGCACAATCGAGCTTGGCCTCCGGGCTCTCCAGATCGCCTGCCAACAGCCGCTGACTGGGTGGCAAGTGACTGAGATCGGGCGGCAGTTCGAGGGAGTTGCGGGCACAGGCCGCAAGGCCGAGCGCCGCCACCAACGAGGTCGCCTTACTGAGGGTCGTAAGCAATTGCCCGCCCCTTGCCATCGAGGGAGCCCCAGCTCAAAGCGGAAATACCGGTTGTGCCGTAGCGCGCGTGTATCACAGCATCTGCCCCGAGCTTGGCCGCCTCCGCTCGCATCCGCTGGTTGACCATTTCGCGCGTTGGATCAGCGTTGAATATCGACACCTTGTTCACGGTTACAGAGATGTCCCCTAGCGACTTGTACGGCCGCTCGGCCACGTCGCCCTCGAGTATCTGTATCTTGTCGACCGGCGTCACTGTTCGCCCGGAAGCTCCAGGACGCGGCGCCACACTGGTCGTCGCCCAGCCATCCGCGCAAGCCGCGAGTAAGCCAGTTGCGCCGATTGCCAACACAACTCTCAAAGCACTCCGCAAACGCATTTCTCCCCCGATACTCGCATCATGGGAGAAGACATTAGACATTGCGCCCATGACGGGCAAGGCAATGGACAACTAAAAGTGGTATGCGGAATAGAGTTGCGCGCGCCCGGCCCACCCCAAAGCGGACGAACTCACGTCGCGATGCAGATCCCTCGCAAAAGCTCGGGATGACGGCCGGCCGGCCGTCACTCCGCCGCGACGGCCATCGCCTGCTTGAGGCCGGGCATGGTGAAGCCGAGCTTGTCGAGCTTCTCGATCATGTCGCGGCCGGTCTTCTCGTCGATCTCGACGAGCGGCGGACGGACCGGGCTCCAGTGCGGGTCGGCACCGTAGTGCGCGATCACGTACTTCAATGCCGGGATCATCACGTAGCCCTGCATGACGCCGCGGACCTCGTTGATCCAGGCCTGGAGCCTGTCGCCTTCCGGCGTGCCATAGGCCTTGATCGTCTCGGCGATCTTGCCCGGGTTGATGTTGGCGGTGGCGCTGATGCAGCCGACGCCGCCCGCCTTGAGGTTCTCGAGGATCGGCTTCTCGTTGCCGGAGAAGACGTCGAAGCCGTCCTTGGCGAAGGCGTCGATCATGCTCTTGGTGTGGGGCCAGTCGTCGGACGAATCCTTCATGCCGGCGATCTGCTTCGGGTAGGCCTTCATCAGGCGCTCGACCAGCTTGTGAGTGATCGGCACGGCCGAGACCGGCGGGATGTGATAGAGATAGACACGCAGGCGGTCGTCTCCCACCCGCTGCACGACTTCCGAGTAGAAGCGGAACAGCCCCTCCTCCGGAACACCCTTGTAGTAGAAGGGCGGCAGCATCAGCACGCCGCCGACGCCGAGCTTCACCGCATGGGCGCTGACTTCGGCCGCCTCGGTGATCGAGCAGGCGCCGGTGCCGGGCATCATGCGCGCGGTCGGCACGCCCGCCGCGACCACGGCTTCGAGCAGGCTCATGCGCTCCTTGGCCGAGAGCGAATTGGCTTCCGAATTGGTGCCGAAGACCGCAAGGCCGCAATCCTGGCTGATCAGCCACTTGCAGTGGGCGATGAAGCGACCGACATCCGGCGACAGGTCGCGCTTGAAGGGCGTGACGACGGGCGAAAGAACGCCTTTGATCCGTGCTTCGGCCATGATCTTATTTCTCCCGGGAATGGCGCGCCTTTCTGCAACGAAGCGCCGGAGACGTCCAGTGTCAGCATCTCTCAGCGAAATCCTGCCCGAGGACGGCACGGGCGGCACGCTGGTCGGCCGCGTCTGGCGGGCCGGCCATCCGGCGGGGCCCTCGGTCGTCGCCGTGCGCAGCGACGGCGTGTTCGATCTCTCGGCCACCGTGCCAACCATGGCCGACCTCTGCAACGCCCCTGACCCGACGGGCCTCGCGCGCGACACGCCGGGCGAGCGCATCGGGGCTCTGCAGGACCTCGTCGGCGACCTGCTCGCCCCCGTCGACCTGCAGGCGCTCAAG
>Ga0209066_10004941_pt1 | contig 14270 bp, 11 predicted proteins | sample All_14_2_FD_187198 | JGI IMG/M metagenome (GOLD analysis project Ga0209066, IMG submission 187198) | Freshwater microbial communities in response to fracking from Pennsylvania, USA - Allegheny Zone_MetaG_DW_15 (SPAdes) (version 2) ...
CTTAAGACGCTCCCATTGATCGTCGCGCAGAACTTCACCTTCCAAGACCGACCTCCCAAAAATCAGTCTTGAATCACAAATCACGCCCGACTGGAATCCCCATTCATTAAAAAGTCACTACAGCCTAGACCGGCCAAATACGGAAAATTAACCGAAAAAGTAGTTAAGAGTTCTATGGAATGCGCTTTTCGGTTATCAAAGGGGTATGGTATGGCTATCCTGGGGATGTTGGATGTTTAGCCTGATCAAGTAAACCGCTGTAGTGCTTTTGGTGTTAGCCTTGGTCTCCCCAGAGGTGGAGCGTGCGTTTGTAGCACTCTAGCTATAGAAGTTTGGGTGGAGGGCTCGATGCTCGAAAACATCGCCATTCAATATGTAAGCCAAACCGAAGGCGATGCTCGTCTGATCAAATATGCGATAACTATTGTAGGAGCCGTGCTCGCGGCGATTACATACAAGAACGCCACGGAGCTACGCCGCGCGCCCTATTTCGTTTATTCAGGATTACTTTTTTTTATTACAGTTGCAACGGGCCTCGTTTGGTTCGGGTCGATCCCGGCCATGACCGGCGGCTTTCTTTGGGCGTTCATGCTCGTTGATGTCATGGTCGGGGTTGCCGTCGGTTACGCATATGGGGCATGTGCGATGGCAAGGTCCAGAGACGCCTATGGGCACGCCAGGATGGGCGTCCTTGCGTTCGTCCCGCTCGCCAATTTCTGGCTGCTCCTGACGCCTACCAAGAACGAATTGTCAGCCAACCGGGCTCTGACAATTCCACTCTTGACAGGAGGTCTTGGTGTGTTGACTGGGTTCGTGCTCTACATTGGTGGCGTCGTGCTTGCTACGTTCATTCAGGTCGAAATGGATCGGATGGTCGCAGAGGTCGAAAGCAATCCAGCCATGCAGGAAGCCGGGATCGGCATGATGTTGCGTGACCAGGGGCTGGAGACAGTGCTGCGCGAGATGGCTGCAGGGGTGCCCAATCAACGCATCGACGAGATGACAATGCTGCTGCGCGTTGAAAGTGACGGTAAGACCTTGCGTTACATCTATGAGCTGTCGACCAACACGGAATCTCTGCCGGAGTCGATGCGGTCGGGCCTCGTGCGACACAACTGCACATATCAGGCCATGAGCCCTATCATCGAGGCCGGCGCGATCATTGAGCACGTCTATAGTCGTCCTGACGGGTCAGAGATCGGTATAGTCACAGTCTCTCGCGACTTGTGCGGTTCCTGATGTTCCCGCTGCAAAGCGGTCAATTGCTTCCGCAAGGTGACTGAACAGGTAGACGCTTGACCCTATTCAACCTCGTCGCCGTGTACGCCATCAGTTACCGATTGCAGTTATTTGCGGCGGGGGATGCCGAGCTTAGCGCGATATAAACCACTCCCCCACCCCGCCCCCTCCCGGCGGACCAGATCGGTATTGATGTATTAGTTGTGCTTGCTCGCGGCGTGTTGCGGCACAAAGCTCGCCTTCGCTGACGGATCGGGATGGGGGGCGCAGTTGGGCGAGGGGCCGGTCGCCTCCTGCGCCGCCGGTTCAGGCCGGGTCTTTCCCCATCTTGCGCATGATGAGCGTCACCAGCACCGGGATGGTGGTGGTGATCAGGATCGCGGTTGCACTCATCGCCATGCCGAGCCCGACCGAGCCCTGCTCGAACTCCTTCCAGATGAAGGTGGCGACGGTGGAGGTGCCGACGGGCGCCACCAGGATGGTCGCCACCAATTCGCGCGAGGCGACCGCGAAGACCAGCAGCATGGCGGCGATCATGCTGGGGGCGATCAGCGGAAACAGGATGCGCCGCAGCGTCGTGCCCAGCGTGGCGCCGCAGACGCGCGCGGCCAGTTCCACATTCTCGCCCAGCTGCCGGAAGGCGGCATTGGCATAGCGTACCGGATAGGGCAGCAGGATGCAGCTATAGGCCAGGACCAAAATCCAGGGCGTGTTATAGGGGCTGACGGGCCAGAGCGGGTTGTTCCAGGCCAGGATCACGCCGACCGCGACCACAATGCCGGGAATGGCGTTGGGCAGAATGGTCAGCGCATCCAGCACCTGTCGGCCGGGCAGGCGGGTGCGCACCACGAAATAGGCGGCCATGGTGCCGACCAGCCCGGTAACGACGGCCGTTCCGATGCCGAGCGATAGGGAGGTGCCAAGCGCCGTCAGCGCATCGGCCTGATTGTCCAATATGCCCAGGAAGTTGCCGAAGCCCAGATTGCTCCAGACCAGCCCGCCCGACAGGGTGCGCGACAGGGCGGCGGCGAAAATCGCGAACAAAGGCGTGCCCGTGCCGAGCAGGGCGGCCAGGCCAAACAGGGCCAGGGCGGGATATTTCCACGGCCCCAGCTCGCGCTTGGGGGCGGATTGCGGCTTGCCGCCCACCGTCTCGTAATTGCGCCGGGCCAGGATTTTCAGCTGGACCCAGAAGGCGGTCAGCGACAGGCCCATCAGGATCAAGGACATCCAGGAGGCGGCCGACAGGTCGATCGGCCAGTCCGACACCTTCTGTTCAATGCCCGTGACCAGCACATAGAAGCCGCTGCGCGCGCCCAGCGCTGCCGGGGTACCATATTCCTCCACGGCCAGCGCGAAGACGATCAGCAGGCTGGCGGCCAAGCCCGGCGTGGCCAGGGGCAGGGTGATGCGTCGGAAGGCACGCCAGGGCGTGGCGCCGAAGACCCGCGCCACCTCGCCATACCGCCCGCCGACGGCTTCCAGCGTGCGCGACACGGCGAAATAGACGACCGGAAAGATGTTCAGCACCATCACGAAGACGACGCCGCCGAAGGAAAACAGGAAGGGACCGGCATGCAATCCCAACAGCTGCTGGGCGAAGCCGCGCGGCTGCAGCGTCATGATCCAGCCCAGGGCCGCGATATAGGGTGGGATCATGAAGGGGATCAGGAACAAGAGGTCCCAGAGCGGGGCGAAAGGCAGGCGGAACAGGGCGCGGATGGCGGCCAGCGGGACGGCCAATACGGCGCAGCCGGCTACGACGCACAGCCCCAGCAGGATGGTGTTGCCGGTCAGCCGGAACAGCAGGGGATCGCTGAACACTGCCGGGAAGCGCCCGAACGGATTGGCCAGGGAATTGGCGCCGATGGCCGGAAAGACGGCCTGCAACACGATGAATAGAAGCGGCAGCGCGACCACCACGGCCAGGGCCGTGATCGTTCCGGTCAGGATCAGCCGGGATGGAGCGTTGCTCATGACGCGCTACCTGTGCAGGGCAAAGAAAAAGGGGAAGGCTGCGCGTGCAGCCTTCCCCCCGGAACGGATGGCTCTACAGGCCCATCGCGGCCTTGAATTCGGCAAGGATCTGCTCGCGCGCGGCATAGGCCGACGCCGTGTCGATATCGAGCAGCTTCAGATCGCCGATCAGCAGGCGGTCGGCCTTCACATCGGTACGGGCCGGCATCAGGAAGACCTTGGCGACCATGGCCTGCCCTTCGTCGGACAGCATGTAATCCATGAAGCCCTTGGCGCCGGCTTCATTCTTGGTCCAGTTCAGGATCATGGCCGGGCGCGGGGCAATGATGGTGCCGGAAGACGGGAACACCACTTCGATGGCCTCGCCCTTGGCGGCGCTGCCCATGGCGATGTAATCCACCGCGCCGAAGACGACGGCCTTGGCACCCTGCATCACCGGGTTCAGCGCCTGGGCATTCGCGCCGGGAACGATGGTACCATTGGCCGACAGGCTGCGGAACAGGTCCATCTTGCCGCCGTTCAGGCTGCGCAGACCCGCCACCAGCTCGAAGGAGGAGCCGGACTGTGCCGGATCGGGCATGGTCACCAGATCCTTGTATTCCGGCTTGGCGAGATCGGCCCAATCCGTCGGCTTGGCGACGCCACTATTCTTGTTCCACACCAGGGCGAGGGCGGAAACGCCCTGGGCCACGGCATAATCGGTTTTCAGGAAGGCCGGGACGGTTTCGGTCTTGGCGGGGGTGTATTTCACCAGCCAGCCGCGCTTCTCGAAATCGGTGGCCGTCTCCCAGGAGGCGGAGATCAGCACATCCACCACCGGATTGGCGGCTTCGGCTTCCATACGCGCCATCACCTGGCCGGTCGTGCCCTGGAAGACATTGACCTCGGTCCCGCTCTTGGCGGTGTAGCCCTTGGCCAGATTGTCGATCAGGCCCTTCGGACCGGCGGAATAGACGGTGATGGCATCGGCATGGGCGCTGCCGGCGAAAGCGAGGCCAAGGCCGATCAGGGCCGCCGGGATCAGGGAATGCTTGAGCGACATGGAGGAAGTCTCCTTCCGTTCGAGGCTTCAGGGGGTGTGTGCAAAGAAACGCAGGCGGTCGAAATCGACCCGAAGGCCGATCCGTTCGCCAATCGCCAGCCGCCTGGGCGACTGGAACAGGATGTCGGCACGGCTGCCGGGGGCGGCGTCGGCCTCCAGCGTGACGGCATGGTGGTCGCCGCGGAACACGCTGGCGGTGACGCGGCCGGCCAGGGCACTTTCCTCGGCCGAGGCCAGGCTCAACGCCCGGCGCGGCAGCAGAATCTGGCCCCGGCTGCCCGGCGGCAGGGCGCCCAACGCATCGCCCAGCCGCGGCAGTGGGCGGGAAATCCCCTCGATCTCGACGGCATCCGGGGCAATCCGGGCCGGCAGGATGGTGCCCAGCTGCAGAAATTCCGCCACGCCGGCGTCGACCGGCTGGTCGTACAACGCCTCCGGCGCGCTCATCTGCGCGATATGGCCGGCGCGCATCACCGCGACCTGATCGGCGATGGCGAAAGCTTCGGCCTGATCATGGGTCACATAGATGCCACTCAGCCCCAGATGATGCAGAAGCTCTCCGATCTCGGCGGAAAGCTGGTCGCGCAATTCGCGGTCCAGATTGGACAGGGGCTCGTCGAACAGCACCAGCCGGGGCTCCGCCACGATGGCGCGGGCGATGGCGACGCGCTGCTGCTGACCGCCCGACAGGGCCGCCGGCGGGCGTTCCGCCATGGCGCCCAGCCCAACGCGGTCAAGCGCTGCCTGGGTGCGCTGCCTGCGCTCGGCGGCTGGCACGCCACGCATCTCCATGGGAAAGGCAACATTCTGCGCCACCGACAGATGGGGCCAGAGGGCGTAATCCTGAAACACCATGCCAAGGCCGCGCGCTTCCGGCGGTAGGCTGAGATTGCGGGTGGCATCGGCAACCAGATCGCCGGCAATGCTGATGCGACCCGCCTGCGGGGCTATCAGCCCGGCGACCAGCCGAAGCAGCGTGGTTTTGCCGCAACCCGAAGGGCCGAGCAATGCCAGCACCTGGCCGCGCGGCAAGGAGACGGAAATATCCTCCAGAACCGGGGTCGCACCATAGGCATGGGACAGGCCCTTAGCGGCGACGGCGGATGCTTCCCCCGACATCGGCTTCGCCCCCTTCCTCTCTTCTTGTGACCACCCGTTTTCGGGGCGCACAATAAGGCGGATGGATGACGGATTTGTGACAGAGTTATAAATAAACCCCGCCGGATTGCGGGGTTCATCTGGGCAGGTGTTCCACGAAAATTCGTGCCTTGACGGCGCGTCAACCGCCCCTGTCGGGACCTGTATAGGCATCCGGCCAGAACTGCTTCACCACCACCCCGTTGGAATCGAAGGCATGGCAGGTGTTCAGTGGCCGAGGCTTGCGCGGCGCGTTCGGATCGGTCGGTGGGCCGTTGCGCACCATGGTCTGAAAGGCGACCGTGGCCACGGGACCCAGAAGCTCGGTCAGATGGGTGCAGCCCTGCACGCCGCCCAATCTTTCCTTCACCGCCGCGGTGAAGCCCGGTGCGATGCGCAGACCGATCAGCTTTTTGTAGTCGACCGCGATATTGCCGCAGATCGAAAAGGGGCCGGCTTCGGTCACGGCCTCCGCATCCACGATCTCCATCCGCTCATTGATGGTGATGCGCACCCACATATCGTGCAGATGGTCGCCCGGTTCCAGCGTGCCGCGATGGGTATTGGCGAAGGCATAGGTCTTGGTATCGACGATATGGCCTTCGATATCCCAAAGGCCATCGTCCCGCTGATAGCCGAAGCATTCGACGGTGCGGGTATGCAAATGCTTGCGCGGTGCGGCTGGGCTTAGCGGCATGTCGGAACTCCAATATATCTTTCAGGCGCCGTTCATTCCGGCGTATCGGCCCCGGGCTCGGCATCCGTCTTCTGTTCCGAAATCTTCCGCGCGGTCGTCTTGGCCGCAGGCTTGACGCTGACGGCGCCGGGCAGCGGAAGCGGAAGGTTGATCCCCGGCGGGGCCACACGGATGGCGGTGATTCGGTTGCCCTGGCGTTTGACGATTTCGAACCGGAAACCGTGAAAGGCGAAGCGCTGGCCCACCGTGGGAATGAGGCGCGCCTCGTGCAGGATCAATCCGGCAAGCGTCGATGCATCCTCGTCCGGCAGGCGCCATTCGAATTCGCGGTTCAGGGTGCGAAGGGTGACCGAACCTTCGATCAGATAGGTACCATCGGCATCCAGGCGCACGCCCGGCACGGCCACGTCGTGTTCGTCCTCGATGGCGCCGACGATCTCTTCCAGAATGTCTTCCAGGGTCACGATGCCCAGAAAGCTGCCATATTCGTCCACCACCAGGGCGAAATGTTCGCGCCGTTCGCGGAAGGCCTGCAACTGGTCGAGCAGGGTCGTAGTGTCGGGAATGAACCAGGGCTTGCCCGCGACGGATTTCACATCCATCTCGTCCAGATTGTCCCGCCCGCGCGAGCGTACTTCCCGCAACAGGGCCTTGGCATGCAGCACGCCCATAATATTGTCGGGGTCGTCGCGATAGACCGGCAGGCGGGTGAAGGGGCTTTCCAGCACCTTTTCCACGATATCCGCTGGCGAATCAGCCAGGTCGAGCGCCAGCACGTTGGAGCGATGGGTCATGATCTCGCCCACCTCCACATCGTCCAGATCCAGGATCGAACGCAGCATGCGGCGTTCCTGCGCGATTTCCGGATCGGCGCCCTTATGCAGTTCGATCACGCCGCGCAGCTCTTCCTCATGCGCTTCGAAAGTCGGCCCATGGGAAAGCTTGATGCCGAACAGGCCGAGCGTCACTTTCACCAGAAGCTGCACCACGGTGACCACGGGGCCGAACAGCCGCACCACCACGGTGATCGGGCCGGCGACTTTCAAGGCGGTGGAATCGGCATGGCTGATGGCATAGGTCTTCGGCATCACCTCCGAAAACACCAGGACCAGGAAGGTCATGATCGCCGTGGCATAGGCCACGCCGGCATCGCCGAACAGCTTCAGGAACAAAGCCGTGGCCAGGGCGGAGGCCAGGATGTTCACGACATTGTTGCCGAACAGAATGGCCCCGATCAGCCGGTCCTTCTGCTTGTGCAGCGTCACGACCTTGGTGGCGCGCGGATCGCCTTGGGATTGCAGGGAATGCATGCGCGCCCGCGATGCCGCGGTCAGGGCCGTCTCCGAGCCTGAGAAGAAGGCCGACAGAAGCAGCAGGATCAGGACGGCCCCGCCGGTGATCCAGATTTCCAGACCGATGGTCATGCCGTCAGCGCCTCCTGCACGCTTGCCAGCACGGATTGACGATCGACATCCTGGGTAACGAAGGCCTTGCCCATGCCATGGGCCAGGATGAAGGTCAGCCTGCCATCGCGCACCTTCTTGTCGGAGCCCATGCGGTCGACCAGGTCCTGTGCGTCCCAGGCCTGCCCCTCCACATCCAGAGGCGAGCTGGGCAGGCCGACCGATGCCAGATGGCGGCGCAGCCGGTCGGCATCCTCCGCCGGCGCCAATCCCAGCATCACGGACAGATCAAGGGCCATCACCATGCCGATGCCGACCGCTTCGCCATGCAGCAGGCGCCCGTCATAGCCGACCGCCGATTCCAGGGCATGACCGAAGGTATGGCCCAGATTCAGCAACGCACGCCGCCCGGTCTCGCGTTCATCCTCCTCCACGATCATGGCCTTGGCCCGCACGCTTTCCAGGATGGCATGGCTGCGCTTCGGACCCGCCCCGTCCAGCACGTCGGCGCCATTCGCCTCCAGCCATGCGAAGAAGGGTTCATCCCCCAGCGCGCCATATTTCACCACCTCGGCATAGCCTGCCAGCAATTCGCGCCTGGGCAGGGTGTCCAGAATGGCGGTATCGGCCAGCACCAGTCGCGGCTGGTGGAAAGCACCCGCCAGATTCTTGCCGGCGGCCATGTTGACACCGGTCTTGCCGCCCACGGAACTGTCGACCTGGGCCAAAAGCGTGGTCGGAATCTGTACGAAATCGATTCCGCGCAAGGCGACGGCAGCCGCGAAGCCCGCCAGATCGCCGATCACTCCACCGCCGAAGGCCAGGATCAGGTCGCGGCGTTCCAGCCGGTGCGCCAGGATGGAATCCAGCAGCGCGCCGATATTGCTCCAGCTTTTGGCCTGTTCCCCGCCTTCGACCGGCAGGACCACGGCTTTCAGCCCAGCAGCCGCCAGCGACGCGGCCAGCGCTTCGCCATGCAGGCGCCAGACCGTGGCGTCGGCCAGCACGAACACCCTGCCGGTCGGCGCGAAGGGGCGGATGGCCTGGCCGGCCCCTGCCAGCAATGCCGGCCCGACCCGGACCTCATAGGCACGGGGACCCAGCCCCACGGGGACAACACCAAATTCCTGGGACGCGGTTGTCACGTCGCAACCTCTTTCTCATGAAACAGGGGCGCGATGGCATCGAGCACGCGCTGGCCCGTCGCCTCCTTCGGCCCATTATCGGATTCGATCGTCACGTCGGCCTCGGCATAGACGGGATAACGGGTTTCCATCAGCCGTTGCAGCGTGCCTTGCGGATCGGCGTTTTTCAGCAACGGACGATGGGTGCGCCGTGATACCCGTGCCCACAGGACCGAGAAATCCGCGCGCAGCCAGATGGAAATGCCGCGCTCGGCCACGGCCTTGCGGGTTTCCGGGTCCATCCAGGCGCCGCCGCCGGTGGCGATGATCCCCGGGGGCCCGGCCAGCAGACGGCGAATCACTTCGCGTTCGCCGCGCCGGAATTCCGGTTCGCCCAGCGTGGCGAAGATTTCTTCGATGGTCATTCCGGCAGCGGCTTCGATTTCCGCATCGGCGTCCACGAAAGACACGCCAAGGCGGTCGGCCAACCACTTGCCGATTGCGGATTTTCCCGCTCCCATCATACCGACCAGTACGATGGGTCGGTCCAGGGTGATTTCCGGCTCCATGTCCGAGGCCTCTTTCATCAGGGTCGCAGAATTGCCATAGTCACGGGCCATGGTAAAGCCCGGTCCCCATCCGGGCGCAATCTGGTGGAGTTCTGAACGTGAAGCTTGTAGTAGCGGTTGTGTTGTTGGTCCTGGCCCTTCTGTTGGGCGCGGGTGCCATTCTGTCGGTCTGGGATATCCCGCCGCCGGCACAGCCTATCGAACGGCCGGTCAATGCCGCCCCACAGAGCTGACAAGGCGAGGGATTAGCATGCGGAGGGAATACGGGCGCGTCAAAGCAGCGCTGGTGCTGGCTTTTGTTGCATTGAGCTGGACCGGTGGGACGGCCTTGGGGCAGTCCGGTCCGATCCGCCTGGTGCCTGGGCAGGGCAGTGCGCCCTCCGCAGCGCCCGCGTCTTCCGGTCAACCTGGTCTCACGGCTCAGCCAGGTTTCGAAGTGGGGGTACCCCAGCGTGGGATAGAGCCGGATGCCATTGCGGTACCTCAATCCGTCACCGCGCTGTCGGTCAGCGCACCAGGCGCGGAATCGGCTGGTATTTTTGGTCCCGGCAGCGGCGGCTATGGCCCCGATCTGTGGACGGGAAGCGAGCGTGGCACCCTGGCCGCCCTCTTGAATCATCTGCCGAAAGATGCCGGTTCCGCCGCGCTGCGCGGGCTGATGCGTCGTGTGCTTGGCACCTCTGCCGTCATGCCCGGGGATGCCGGGGCGGGCGCGGGCGAGGATCTGCTGCGTCTGCGGGTGGAAGGGTTGCTGGAGGCGGGCCATGCCGCCGATGCGGCGGGGCTGATCGATGCCGCAGGCTATGCCGCAGCCGAGCGTCTGGCCCCGCAGGCGGCCAGGGCTGCCCTGCTGCGCTTCGACCTGCCGGCGGCCTGTGGCATGGCGGCCACGCGTGCGGGAGACCCGGACGCCTTCTGGCGCCGTCTTGTCGTATTCTGCCATGCCGCGTCGGGGGCGACCGATCAGGCCCAGCTTGGCCAGACCCTGCTGCGGGAAGCCGGCGAGATGGACCCGGTGCTGAACTGGGCGATCGACAGGCTGCTGGGGGTTGATGCCGGTCCGGTACCCGGTCTAGCCGGACGACAGCCCGACGCGGTGTCGCTGGCGGCAATCAGGCTGACCCAGGGCAGTTTGCCCGTTTCCGTGGTCGAAACCCTGGGGCCGGCGGAAGCCGCCCTGCTGGCCGGTGCGGAGGAAATCGATCCGGAAATGCGCCTGATCGCGGCCGAGCGTGCGGCGGCAGCAGGGGCGATTCCGCCGGAGGTGCTGATGGCGGCCTATGGCGCCTATCCGTTGCCAGCCGATGCGAAGGTCCAGCCTTTGAGCGCGGCGCATGCCATGGCCGGGCCGGAGGCGCGCGCGCTGCTGGCGCAGACGGCGGCGGCGGAAGCCGTTCCGTCCATTCGGGCGGAGCTGGTGGGGGCTTTCCTGGAAACCGTGCATGGCGATGCGCTGGAACCCGCTTTGTCCGCCACCATGGTCCCCATGCTGGATGGGCTGCCGCCTGGGCAGGAATCGGGCTTTCTGGCGCCAGCCGGGCTGCGGGCCTCGCTGCTTGCAAGCAAGCCGGACTCGGCCTGGCGCTGGCGATCCGCTCTGGCGCCGGCCGGGGCGGACGAGGCCGGAAAACAGGCCGCGCGGTTATGGGGCGCGATGCGCCTGGGTTTCGGTGCCAATGGGGCGGATGAGGCCAGCCGTCCGCCTTTCCTGGCCAATCTGCTGGCTGATCGGGACGGGCTGGGCGCGGCGCGTCTGGTGCGGCTGATTCGCCTGCGCGCGGCGCTTGGCGATGTGGTCGATGATGTGGAATGGAGCCAGACCATCACGCGCGAGAAGACGGCGGAATTGTCGTTCGACACGCCATCGCCGCGTGCCGTGGCGGCGGCAGGGATGATGCGCCGCGCGGTGTCCACTGAAAGGCGGGGGGAGGCGGCGCTGGCGGCCATACTGTCGGCGGATGGCCGCAAGGCCGGGCGTATCCCGACGGAAGAGATGGCGGCCATCCTGCGTGGATTGACCGAGGCCGGATTCCAGGCCGAAGCACGCCTGCTCGCGCTGGAGGCGGCCTTTGGCGCTGGGCTGTGATGGCCAGGCATCCCGCGGCCGGCCTGCCCAGCCTGCATCTGTTCCTGGAGATGATGGCGGCGGAGCGCGGATCGTCCCGCAATACGCTGGTTTCCTATGAGCGCGACCTGCTGGACCTTGCGGGTTTCCTGACGCGCAGGCGGTTGGGCGAGGGCGAACTGGGCAGCGACATTCTGCGGGCCTATATCGCCGATCTGGCCAAGCGGGGCATGAGCGCCGGTACCCAGGCGCGCAGGCTGTCCGCGATCCGGCAGTTTTTCCGCTTCCTCTATGCGGAAGGGCTGCGCGCGGATGATCCGGCAGCGGGGCTGGACGGGCCGCGCCTGCCCAAATCGCTGCCGAAATATCTGTCCGTGGAGGAGGTGGACCTGCTGCTGAAGCAGACGGAGGCGGATGGCACGCCGGAGGGCCTGCGACTGCGCGCGCTGGTCGAACTGCTGTATGCTACCGGCATGCGGGTGACGGAGCTGGTGACGCTGCCGCTGAATGCCCTGTCGCGCGACATGCCTGTGCTGATCGTGCGCGGCAAGGGCGCCAAGGAACGCATGGTGCCCCTGTCGGAACCCTCCCGCGAGGCGATCGAGGCCTATCGCAGTGTGCGCGGCGCATTCCTGAAAGGCCGGGCCGGCCCGAAATTCCTGTTTCCCAGCGATAGCGAGGAAGGTCATCTGACCCGCCAGCGCGTGGGTCAGCTGTTGAAGGCGCTGGCGCTGAATGCCGGGCTCGACCCCGCCAAGCTCAGCCCGCATGTGCTGCGGCATGCCTTTGCGACGCATCTGGTCTCCAACGGGGCCGATCTGCGTGCGGTGCAGATGATGCTGGGGCATGCCGATATCGCAACCACGCAGATCTATACCCATGTGCTGAACGAAAGGCTGCGCCAGCTGGTCGAACAGGTGCATCCGCTGGCGAAGCGTTAGGTGGACGGCACGGACCAGCGGAAGGCCATTGATGGATATGTCTGCGACCAAACGGTCCAAAAGACCGTCGATGTTTGACATTGACCTGATCCGAAACTATGTCATTGGCATGAGGTTATGTCAGGAGGGTGTATTATGCGTTGGACTGTATTCGTTCCGCTTAAGCCCATGGAAGACCCGAAGAACAAGTGATGTTCAGTTGGTTGTTGGCTGCGCATAGTCGGGCAGTTTGGCGCAAAGCCAACGGAAGTTCTCATAGGCACGTTCGTCACGCTTGTTTTGAATTCGTATCCAGGAGGACAGCGCGAGTTGCGCCGCGATGAAATCGCCACCAAACAGGTCTATCAGTTTCTCGACCGGAATGAGGTCGTGCCTGGCGAGATATCCGCAGATCTCCAAGAAGGCAGCGTAGCTCATCAGGGCGCCATGCTCCGCGATACGCAAGTCGCCGGCTTTTGAATCGGCCGGTTTGAGCCCGTGTCGCGCCTCGAAATGCTCGGGTTGGAAAAAGTCCTGCAATAGGTCGCTTTCTTGATTCAAAGCATAATCAAGAGCTTGCCGATAGAGCCGATAGTGATCCTGGTGATCTGCTGCCTTTTCAATATCGGATAATTGGATGCCAGCTTTGTCCATTACGAAGGTGCACAGTGTGGCAATTGTCTGGCGTCCGTTCTGGACCGCAGTGCGATTCCAGCGTTCTTCCACTTCGAGTATTGCCGACAAGTAGCGGAGCCGCCCGGCCTCGGCCAGCTGATCGCGCGCCCATCTTCCGCTGATGATCGCAAGCCCTACAAGTATCGCGGTGAGCCCAGCAACCAGGACGCCAGACCAAAGGTAGAATAGGTTGGCCGTCTGCATGTAGGTTTCACCGGAACCGCGGACGGAAGCCGCGTTCAGGCGCAATGGCGCCAGACGATCATTGATATCCCCCGGCGGCTCGGCCATCCAGATGCCGCGCTGGAGCCTGCGGGCCGTGGTCTCTGAGATGCGATATGTATCGGGTGTTGCGTTGCCAGCAATAGCGTACCCTTCGCGCAGAATTATCCTGGCGAGATCCTGGCCATCCGAGTGGCAGGTCGCGACCTGACGGTCGCTGGCCTGCAGCCATCGGCGACAATGGACAACCTCTGCAGCCAGACGTTTCTCGAAATGGGATGCCAATCGGGCCGTACACCCAAATCCTGTCGCATGGCAGATGCTGTCCGCCGTTACGATCCCTGCCAGTTCAGTTGGCGCGCCGTCGATCAGCAACCCTTCGTCAGTCCAGACGACGATTGCCAGCTCGCCTCTGTCGAACCGGAAATGAATCCAGCTGACCACGCATAGCATCACTGCTGCTGCAATGAGCACGATGATGACGATGATCAGCGCTCTGTGCTGGGGCATGGCTGGTCCAATCCGGGCTGCCGCTGCGGATATAATACAGCCTATGCAGGAATTGTCATGGCTAGCCAGAGTCAGGCATTGACACCGTCCACGTGCTGTTCCATGTGGGTTTGAAATGTGGAAATATTTCCATTAGAGCGGTTTTCGACCAATATGAATCGTTCCGACGGAGCGGATTTGGTTGGGTTTCGAGTTGTGAGGACGAAGGACATGCCTGTGCATATTCCAGGACGAACAGCTCGGAAGCCGGGCAAATCCGCCCGTCCTTTCAGGTTTCCGATTGGCGGATGTCCGGCGGCAAACCGGTCTTGCGCGATGCCCCGCATCGCTCGGCGCCCGGCTCACACGCCGGCCCATCTCGCCAATCGAGAAACGGAACCGGTTCATATTGATCGAAACCCGCTCTAATTTCCGAAAAAGGAGCGAACCCCATGAGTTTCACCATCGTCGAGCAGGCAACGCCGCGCCTCAACCGATCCGAACTGGCGGTTCCGGGCAGCCGTCCGGAACTGTTCGAGAAGGCCGCCAAATCCGATGTGGACGTGATCTTCCTGGATTGCGAGGACGCGGTGGCCCCGGACGAAAAGGAACAGGCGCGCCGCAACATCATCCAGGCCCTGAACGACATCGACTGGGGCAACAAGACGATGTCGGTGCGCATCAACGGGCTCGACACGCATTACATGTATC
>Ga0209066_10004942_pt1 | contig 14270 bp, 12 predicted proteins | sample All_14_2_FD_187198 | JGI IMG/M metagenome (GOLD analysis project Ga0209066, IMG submission 187198) | Freshwater microbial communities in response to fracking from Pennsylvania, USA - Allegheny Zone_MetaG_DW_15 (SPAdes) (version 2) ...
ACGGTGAGCAAGGGGCAGGTGATATCCTATGCCGGACGCACAGGCAGCGTGACCTCACCCCAGGTCCACTTTGAAGTGCGTAAAGGCTCCAAGGCGGTCGATCCGCAAACCGTGATCGGCGGCTAGCCGTCAATTTGCTGGCCGAGGCGTCCGGCCAGATCCTGAATGAATTGCCAGGCGACACGGCCTGATCGCGCGCCGCGCGTGGCCGACCATTCAATCGCCCCGGCGCGCAGATCATCTTTGGAAATGCGCAAGCCGAAATGGTCGGCATAGCCCTCAACCATGGCGAAATAATCTTCCTGGCTGCAATTATGAAAGCCGAGCCAAAGCCCGAAACGATCTGAGAGCGAAACCTTCTCTTCGACGGCTTCGCTCGGATTGATCGCTGTGGAGCGCTCATTCTCGATCATGTCGCGCGGCATCAGGTGACGCCGGTTGGAGGTCGCATAAAAGATGACATTGGCCGGGCGGCCTTCAATGCCGCCATCGAGCACGGCCTTGAGCGCCTTGTAGCTCGTGTCGTCATGATCGAAGGAAAGGTCATCGCAGAAGATGACGGCCCGCCGCCTGGCATCCCGCAGCAAGGTCATGAGGGCGGGCAGGCTTTCGATGTCTTCGCGGTGGATTTCAATGAGCAGGAGCGCGCCGGGCGCGGCGAGATTGACCGAGGCATGGGCGGCCTTGACCAGAGAACTTTTGCCCATGCCGCGCGCCCCCCAGAGGAGGGCATTGTTGGCGGGAAGGCCTTGGGCAAATCGGCGCGTGTTTTCGAGCAGGATGTCGCGCACATGATCGACACCCTTGAGCAGTCTCATATCGACGCGTGAAACCGAGGGCACCGGCTCCAGATGCATTCCCTGAGGTTGCCAAACAAAAGCGTCGGCGATTGTCAGGTCTGACGCGGCAGGGCGAGGCGGGGCGAGACGCTCCAATGCCTGCGCAATGCGGCCGAGCAGGGCAGTGATTTCCGGGCTGTTAAGGTTTTTCTCGGTCATTTCAGGCTTTCAATCCGTGGCCGCAGTCTGTGGGGGCGGGTCGTATTTGGCCCTGATCATGGACAAAACAGCCCCGCCGCGTCGCGCCATTCAGGGTAAAAAACGATGTTCTTTCCAAGGTTTGCAAATCAATACCCTATCGCTATAGTCCCGCCCAACCTGACCTGCAATCGTTGCGGTTGCCGGTCGACCGGTCCCGCGACAGGAGATGAATTATGTTTGGCGAAGCTGGTGGCAGTTCTACCGAATTTCTGATCTCGATGGTGCCTTTTATCGCGCTGTTCGCAATCATGTACTTCCTTGTTCTGCGACCGCAGCAGCAACGGCTGAAAGCGCATCAGGCGCTGGTGGCCGGGGTGCGTCGCGGCGATGTGGTGGTTACATCAGGCGGCATTATTGGCAAGGTCACCAAGGTTGAAGATGCCGAAGTGCTGGTTGAGGTGGCTGAGAATGTGCGTATTCGGGTCATTAAATCGACGTTGAGCGATGTCCGCTCCAAAACCGATCCGGTTCCGGCCAACAACCCATAACCCTTTGAGGGAGTTCCGACCTCGCCGGGCCTGATCCAGGGGATCAGGCGGGTGCGGTTGAAAGCAAGACATGCTCCATTTCGACCGCTGGAAGATTTTCCTCATCGTCTTCGTTTCGCTGGCAGGCTTTGCCTTTTCGGCGCCCAATTTCTTTTCGAAGGCGTCGCTTGAATCGGTGCCGGGCTGGCTGCCCAACAAACAGGTCAATCTGGGCCTGGATCTTCGCGGCGGTTCTTATCTGCTGCTCGAGGTCGATATCGACTCCGTCATGAAGGATCGTTTGCAGATTCTCATGAATGATGTGCGCAAGGCCCTGCGCGACGAGCGCGTGCAATATACCGGGCTTGCGGTCAAGGATGATGCGCTCACTGTCCGCGTGACGAATGCGGAAGATCTCGACAAGTCGATGAAGGCCATTCAGGCGCTTTCGACCATTGTCAATGGCAATGTCTTCAGCAGCCTGCCGCAGCGCGATATTCAGGCGACCAATGAAGCCAATCTGATCACCGTCAAGCTGTCCGATGCCGCCCGCATCGCGCGGACGCAATCTGCCATGCAGCAATCCATTGAAATTGTGCGTCGTCGCATCGACCAGCTTGGCACAACCGAACCGGTTATCCAGCAGCAGGGCGCGGATCGCATTCTGGTGCAGGTACCGGGTCTGGGCGACCCCAAGCGCCTCAAGGATTTGCTCGGCCAGACCGCCAAGCTCAATTTCCGTCTTGTGGATACGTCCATGTCCGCCCAGCAGGCCTTGGCGACGCATCGTGTGCCGGCGGGATCGGAGCTTCTTTACGATGTGGAGCCAACGCCCAACCCGGTACTCGTTCAGCGCCGGGTGATGGTGGGGGGTGATGCGCTGGTTGACGCGCAAGCCGGGTTTGACCAGCGCAATGGGACGCCCGTTGTCAATTTCCGCTTTGACAGCGCAGGCGCCAAGCTCTTTGGTGAAGTCACACGCGACAATGTCGGCCGACCTTTCGCCATCGTGCTCGACAACAAGGTCATCAGTGCGCCGCGCATCAATGAACCGATCCTCGGGGGATCCGGTCAGATCAGCGGCAATTTCACCGTTCAGTCGGCCAATGATCTTGCCATTCTGTTGCGGGCGGGTGCCTTGCCCGCGCCCCTCAAGGTGCTTGAAGAACGCACCGTCGGTCCGGGCCTTGGTGCTGACTCGGTGCGTGCCGGCACCATTGCCTCGATCATTGGCTCGGTGGCCGTCGTTGTCTTCATGATGTGGGCTTATGGCCTGTTCGGCGTTTTCGCCAATATCGCACTCATCATCAATATCGGGCTCATCCTTGGCGCGCTTTCAATGTTGCAGGCGACGCTGACATTGCCCGGCATCGCCGGCATCGTGCTGACCGTCGGCACCGCGGTGGATGCCAACGTGCTGATTTACGAGCGTATTCGCGAAGAATTGCGAAGCGGCAAGTCACCGATCACGGCGATTGAAGCTGGCTATAATCGCGCGCTGGCCACCATTCTCGATGCCAATATCACGCATTTCATCTCGGCGGCTGTGCTGTTCCAGCTTGGTTCGGGTCCGGTGCGCGGTTTTGCGGTGACACTTGCCATTGGCGTTGTCACGTCGGTTTTCACGGCGTTTACGGCAAACCGCCTCATTGTTGCGACCTGGGTGCGTTATGCGCGTCCCAAGACGCTCACCCTTTGAAAGCTGCGGGGTCGTCATGAATTTTCGTCTCAAGCTCGTTCCCGATCATACGGACTTCAAGTTCGTCAAATACCGCCATATCGCTGTTGGTATCTCCGTCGTCATCATGGTCCTTTCGGTGATCTTGATGTTCACCAAGGGTCTCAATTTCGGTATCGACTTCCGTGGCGGCACTGTCATGGAAGTTGCGTCGCAGCAACCCATCGACATTGCCGACATGCGTTCGCGCCTCAACGGTCTCGGACTTGGCGAGGTGCAACTGCAAAAGTTCGGGGGTGACAATAATGTGCTCATCCGTGTGGGGGCGCATGCGACCGAAACGGCCCAGCAAAGCCAGGCCGGCATTGACAAGATCAAGGCTGAACTTGGTTCAGGCATTGAATATCGCCGCATCGAAACGGTTGGACCGCAGGTCAGTGGCGAGTTGGTCTGGTCGGCGACAATGGCTGTCGTTGTCTCGATTGCCCTGATGTTTGCCTATATCTGGTTCCGGTTTGAGTGGCAGTTCGGTCTGGGTGCGGTGCTGGCGCTGGCCCATGACGTGCTCGCCACGATTGGCGTTTTCTCGCTGATGCAGTTCGAGTTCAATCTCACAACCATCGCCGCGCTGCTGACCATCGTTGGGTATTCGATGAACGATACGGTCGTGGTGTTCGACCGCATTCGTGAAAGCCTGCGGAAATACAAGAAGATGGATTTGGGGGAGCTTATTGATCTCTCCATCAATGACACGCTGTCGCGCACCATCATGACCTCGGTGACAACGCTGTTGGCGCTTTTGGCGCTCTTCATCTTCGGCGGCGAAGTCATCAGCAGCTTCACCTTTGCCATGATCTTCGGCATCCTGATCGGCACTTATTCGTCGATCTTCGTCGCCGCGCCGGTTCTGATCTGGATTGGCGTCAAACGCGACTGGGGTTCGATTGCGCCCAAAGGTGCCGCGGCCAAAAGCACTTCTTAAGTGACGCATGAAACCGCAATTTGACGCCCAGCCCCCCATCGACGCCTATGGCGACAATGGATTCCGGCTGGGTGGTCAGCGGTTTCTGAGCAGCCTCATCGTGACACCTCTGGGACTCTATCCATGGCATGTGCGTAATCTGGCAGAAGCGGCCGCCTCGGACTTTGAGCCATTGATCGCCGCGGCGGAGAGTTTCGATATTTTCGTGCTGGGATGCGGCGCGTCCTATCAACAACTCCCTAAGGAAGTTGTGGACTTTCTCGCGACGCATCGAATCGCACCCGATCTGATGCCCACTTCTGCTGCCTGCCGGACATATAATTTCCTGCTTTCCGAGGGACGGCGTGTTTCCGCTGCCCTTATTCCTGTGGAATGAGAGGTTTTACGATCAGCAGCCTTCACGGGTCTTGGCATTCGCGCCTGAAAATCCTAGTTTGAGGTCCTTGATCGCATGCCAGAAGCGAGGCGATCCGCGCTCGGCATGACATGAAATTACTCAGGGGGAGTTTCCTATGGCTGCCATTCTCACATCGCTGCGCAACACGGTGATAGCCGGTTTCGTTCTCGCTGCGGTTCTGCTGCTCATGTATCTGAACTGGGGCGGCGCAATTGATCACAATTTCGGTGCATTTGTTTTCCGCTGGCTGCATGTCATCAGCGGCATCATGTGGATCGGCCTGCTCTGGTATTTCAACTTCGTGCAAATCCCGAACATGCCGAAGATTCCTGATGAGCAGAAGCCTGCCATCAGCAAGGTCATCGCACCGGAAGCCCTGTTCTGGTTCCGCTGGGGCGCCATGTCCACCATCATTACGGGTCTGATCCTGGCCACGATGAACGGCTATTTCATGGACGCGCTGACGCTTGGCTGGTGGGAAGATTTTGATGTGCCCAAAGACACGGCCATCGGTATTGGCATGTGGCTCGGCACGATCATGTGGTTCAATGTCTGGTTTGTGATTTGGCCGAACCAGAAGATCGCACTCGGTATCGTTTCGGCTCCTGCCGAAGCCAAGCCGGCGGCCGCTCGCACTGCCATGCTGTTCTCGCGCACCAATACGCTGCTTTCGATCCCGATGCTCTTCGCCATGGTTTCGGCGCAGAACATTTATTGATCCTTGAGGATCGATGATCATGACGGGGTCGCCCATGTGGCGGCCCCGTTTTCTTTGAAAGACAAAGCAAGATGACGCGTGAGGGACAAGTCGCGATTGAGGGCTGTTATGGGCTGGTCAGACGCGCTGACCATGACCGCTATCTCTCGACCTTGCTGGCGCCTGCGGCCAGACGCGACAGTCTCATGGTGCTTTATGCGTTCAATGTCGAAATAGCCCGCGTCAGCGAGGTCGTGAGCGAGCCGATGCTCGGCGAGATCCGGTTGCAATGGTGGCGCGAAGCACTGGAGGCAATTGCGAATGGTCAGGCCAGTGGTCATGAAGTGGCGCTGGCAATCGATACGCTGCACCGCGTCTCACCATTTCCCCTGGCCCTATGCCGGCAACTGATTGATGCACGGGCGCGTGATCTGAGCGACGAACCCTTCGCTGATATGGAGGCGCTTCAGGACTATGCCGCGGGCACGTCAGGTTCGTTGATGCGGATGGCAGGACAACTTCTCAAGGTGCAGGCGCTCGATACCGTCGAAGATCAAATCATCGCTCATGCCGGACTGGCCTATGCCTATACGGGCCTGATGCGCGCCCTGCCATTTCACGCCTCGCAGGGGCGGATCGATTTGCCGCTCGATCTCATGGGGCGCTGCGATGTTGATCCGCATGATATTTTATCGGGCCGCATGACTCCCGGCTTGCGACTGGCGCTTGATGAATTGATTGAACGCGCGCATGAGGAACTGGCCCAGGCGCGCGCCAAGACTTTAAGCGGGACGATACTTCCGGCTGTGTTGCCCGCTTCGCTTTGCGATGCCTATCTCAACATCATCGCCGCGCCAGACTTCGACCCCTTCACCATGCCATGCGAGGTGGCGGGGTTTCGTCGTCAATTGCGATTGCTGGGGCGGCTCTGGCGCAAGAAAATCTGACTATTCGGCGGCCTGACGCGCGGGGTCGAGCCATTGCGCCAGATCAGCAAGGGCGCGGGCGCTATGGGCTTTTTTACGCGATGGCGTTTTCAGCTTGCCGCGCGGCGTGCGGCCATTTTCATCACGTGGCAGGTCCACCGGCGGGAAGAGTCCGAAGTTTACATTCATCGGCTGGAATGTTTCGGCGTTTGCGTCGCCCGTGATATGCGCCAGCAGCGCGCCAAGCGCCGTTGTGCGCGGTGGTGGCACAGCGACTTGACCCTTGCGTTCGGCAGCCGCGAAACGACCGGCGAGCAAACCCATTGATGCGCTTTCAACATAGCCTTCAACCCCGGTGACCTGCCCGGCAAAGCGCAGACGCATGTCGGCCTTGAGGCGCATCAGCGGATCAAGCAGGCGCGGACTGTTGAGGAAGGTGTTGCGATGCAGGCCGCCGAGGCGGGCAAACTCGGCATTCTCCAGACCGGGGATCATGCGGAAAATGCGGGTCTGCTCGCCATGCTTCAGCTTGGTCTGGAACCCGACCATGTTGTAGAGCGTGCCAAGCGCATTGTCCTGGCGTAGCTGGATGATGGCATAGGGCTTTACATCCGGCGCATGGGCATTGGTGAGGCCGACAGGCTTCATCGGCCCGAAGCGCAAGGTCTCCAGACCACGATCCGCCATGACTTCGATGGGCAGGCAGCCTTCAAAATATGGCGTGTTCTTTTCCCATTCCCTGAAGTCTGTTTTTTCACCATCAATCAGTGCACGAACAAATGATTCATACTGATCGCGGGTCATCGGGCAATTGATATAATCCTTGCCGCTGCCCCCTTCGCCTTCGCCGCCTGTGCCAACCTTGTCGTAACGCGACTGGTACCAGCAGATCGACATGTCGATGCTGTCACGATGAACAATGGGCGCAATCGCATCAAAGAAGGCAAGTTCCTCGCCGCCGGTAAAATCGGCAATCGCCTTGCCGAGCGCTTCCGATGTGAGCGGTCCCGTGGCGATGATGACGTTGTCCCAATCGGCAGGCGGGAGGTCCGCCACTTCGCCGCGCTCGACGGTGACGAGCGGATGCCCGCTGAGCGCCTTGGTCACATATTGCGAAAAGATGTCGCGATCAACGGCGAGCGCACTGCCTGCCGGAACCTTGGCGACATTGGCGGCCGCCATGATCAGCGACCCGGCACGGCGCATCTCCTCATGCAGCAAGCCGACGGCGTTCGTCTCATGATCATCGGAGCGGAAGGAATTGGAGCAGACGAGTTCGGCAAAGCCGTCTGTCTGATGCGCGTCGGTTTTCACGACGGGCCGCATCTCGTGGAGAATGACGGGCACGCCGGTTTGCGCCAATTGCCAGGCAGCTTCCGACCCTGCCATGCCGGCGCCCACGATATGGACTGGTTTCATGTCTTTGGTCATGGGGCCGGAGATAGCATTTTGTGGCGGTCAGTTCCACAGCTTCGGTTTGCGTCCCGCCCATGACCGTTCCTGTCCAAGCGGCCCGGTCTCGCTTTGCCACTCGTCAGAAAAGTCCAGGCTGGGGGCACGGGAAGGCAAGTCACTCTGTCGGATCTGTGTAAGGAAAAGGCGGTGTGCCAACGAAGATTGGCCCCTGAATAACGGGGTCTTCGCCACCTTTCCAGCCGGGAACCCGGAAACGGGCACGTCGCAGGACGGCTGCCCCTTGCGGGCCGGCATCATGACTGACATCCCCGACATTGACCTGTTCCACGAACATGGCGTCCGCCTGAAGCGTGACGATGGAAAAGCCATTGGCCTTTGAGTCCATATAGGCAAGGCCGGGACTGGTGGCATCATTGCGGAACATGGCTGCAATCGAGGGCGAGCCGGTATAGGAACGCATCAGGCCCTCGCGCAGACCATGCACGAGTGTGGCATTGAAGTTTTCAAGTTTGACGCCGTTTTCCTCAAGCGCGACGGCGCGATGGAAAAAGGCACTCTTGCGGGCGCTGCGCGCCGCGCCTGCATACATGCTGGAGGATGATATGCCTGCGGTCATGAACTCGACGCCGGCAAAGACGGGCTTTTCTGCCGCCGGTGCAACGGGCAGGCGTCCGGCGGCGAAGGCATGATAATCGCCACTCAGGCTCACCACATTGCCAATGGATTTTCCACGGATATGTGCCATGAGTTCGGCAAGTTCGCCGGGATATCCCTGCCAGGAATCGGTGCCGACATAGCCATCCTCAAGCCCGGCAAAGGGCAGACGGGAGAAATCCAGACGCATGGATACAGCCGGAACGCTTGATGCCCAGATGCGCCATTTCGCTGTCGAGGTTTCGAGCGCCTGCTTGAACCATGCTTTCTGTTTTGCCCCCATATGCGTACCCGCAGGCATGGCGGCACGCGGATTGGGTATTTCCTTCCCGGCATGGCTGATGATGGCGGGCGGGTTGCCGCCATTGGCGGTCTTGCCTGCGTCAAGCAGATTGACGATGCGCACGGGTGGCACGGGAGCGCCCTCTATGAGCTTGCGGACCTCATCGGTGATAACCGGCGGGCTGCGATAGGAGCGCAGATCGGTGATGACGAGATCCATCATCGCGCCCCAGGGGAAGGCACGATAGATGGTGAGGCTGTCGAGCGCCTTGATATTGTCCGTCCCCTGATAAAGATAATGGTCGTCAGGAACGCCGAGCGGCGCCGTTTCGACTTTCGTGTCGAGATAGTCGCGCGCTTCATTGGGCAGCGAACCAAAGGCCGAAGCTGTCGAGAGCAAGGCCGGGATGAACTCGAACCACGCCCGGTTGGCGGCGAGCTTGCGGGGTTGCGCAGGCGCGCCGTCGCCAAAATAGGTGTCGCTTGATTGCCAGCAATCGTTTGTGAACTCGTGATCGTCCCATGTGTGGATGAAGGGGAAGCGGGCGCGGGCCGCCTGAAGGTCCGGGTCTTTCAGATAGGTCTTATAAAGCATGCGGTAATCTGCGAGCGTGACCGCCGCCTGACTGCCTTTTTGCCACCAGGGATGCGTGCCATCAGGTTCCCACGGCGTTGAACCATCGGGGAGCTTTGGCAGTGTGCGGACAGGTTTCAGATCAAGGGGCACATCACCCGTGCGCTCATAGATGAAATCGCCCAGATGCAGCACAAACTCGATCTGGTCTTCGGGCTTGGCCGCCATGTCGTCATGCACGAGACGACGATAAGCGCCGTAATAGCCGTTTTCATAATTCTGGCAGGAAACGACGGCAAAGCGTGTTTGGCGCAAGGTGCCGGGGCGGGGCGCTGTGCGCGTGCGACCGGCATAGCTTGATGTGTCGGCGCCCGCAAAGAAGCGATAATAATACCAGGTGTCGGGCTTCAGGCCGTGAATATAGACCTTCACCGTGTGATCGCTTTGCGGCATGGCGCGCATGGCGCGTTCGATCACCAATTGCCTGAAGTCCGGATCCTCAGCGAGCTGAACATAGACATCAATCGCGCCCCCGTGCGGTTGCGCGGCAAGGCCCGTCGCCCCTTCGATTTTTTCAACGCGGGTCCAGAGCAGGATGGCATCGGGCTGCGGATCGCCCGAGGCTAGCCCTTGCGGGAACTGATAGAGGCCCGGCTGGGCACGGGCCTGCGACAGGCCGGACGCAAAGGGCAGTGGCGCGGCCATCAGCGCATAGCAACCGGTTCCTGCGGCAAAGAGTTTCAGGAACTCGCGGCGGTCAAGGCGACTGGCAGACATGAAGGTTCCCCAAGCATTTTCATTAGCGACCATACAGGCCCCCCTGCGAAGGGAAAATGTCGGTTTGTGCTTAACGCGCCTTTTTTGCGAGCCCGGATTTGGCCGGTGCTTTGGCCGTGGTCTTGGTCGTTGCCGTTTCCAGGGTCTTGGGGGCCGGGCCTGGGCGCCGCTTGAAGAGTTCAGCGAGATAATGGCCGGTATAGGAACGCGGTTCGCAGGCGACATCTTCAGGCGTTCCCGTCGCCACGACCTCGCCGCCGCCATCGCCGCCTTCCGGTCCCATATCAATGATCCAGTCGGCGGTTTTGATGACTTCGAGATTATGCTCAATGACAACGACGCTGTTGCCCTGCGTCACCAGCTCGTGCAGCACTTCGAGCAACTTGGCGACATCGTGGAAATGCAGACCCGTGGTCGGCTCGTCGAGAATGTAGATGGTGCGACCTGTCGAGCGGCGGGCGAGTTCCTTGGCGAGCTTGATGCGCTGGGCTTCGCCGCCTGAAAGCGTGGTCGCCTGCTGACCGACCTTGATATAGCCGAGGCCGACACGCTGGAGAACTTCCATTTTTTCGCGCACGGCGGGCACTGCCTTGAAGAAATCCGCCGCCTCATCGACGGTCATTTCCAGCACATCGGCAATCGACTTGTTCTTGAACTTCACTTCCAGCGTTTCGCGGTTGTAGCGATGGCCGTGGCAGGTGTCGCATTCGACATAGACATCAGGCAGGAAATGCATTTCGATCTTGATGACGCCATCGCCCTGACAGGCTTCGCAGCGTCCGCCTTTCACGTTGAAGGAAAAGCGCCCGGCCTTGTAGCCACGCGCTTTCGACTCCGGCAATTCGGCAAACCAGTCGCGGATGAAAGTGAAAGCGCCGGTATAGGTTGCCGGATTGGAACGTGGCGTGCGGCCAATCGGCGACTGGTCGATGTCGATGATCTTGTCGAGAAACTCCAATCCTGTGATCTCGTCGAACGCGCCGGGATGTTCGCGCGTGTTGTTGAGTTTGCGTGAGATGGCTTTGTAAATCGTTTCGATGAGCAAGGTTGATTTGCCGCCACCCGAAACGCCTGTGACACAGGTGAAGGTGCCAAGCGGGATTTCCGCCGTCACATTTTTCAGGTTGTTCTCGCTTGCACCCGTGATGCGCACTTTCTTGCCATTGCCCGCGCGGCGAATGCGTGGCAATTCAATCTGCTGAAAGCCGGTGAGATATTGGCCTGTCAGGCTTTCGGGATTGGCCATGATTTCGTCTGGCGTGCCTTCGGCGACGATGTGGCCACCATGGACACCGGCACCCGGACCAATATCGACAACGTGATCGGCGGTGCGGATCGCATCTTCGTCATGCTCGACAACGATCACGGTGTTGCCGAGATCGCGCAGGCGTTTCAAGGTTTCAAGCAGGCGGTCATTGTCGCGCTGATGCAGGCCGATGGAGGGTTCGTCGAGCACATAGAGAACGCCGGTCAGGCCCGAGCCGATTTGCGAGGCAAGACGGATGCGCTGGCTTTCGCCACCCGACAAGGTGCCGGAGTTGCGCGACAGCGTCAGATATTCCAATCCGACATTGTTGAGAAAGTGCAGACGCTCGCGGATTTCCTTCAGAACGCGACCGGCGATTTCATTCTGCTTTGCAGTCAGATGCTGATCGAGATCGCGGAACCAGGCATCGGCCACGCGGATCGACATCTGGCTGACTTCGCCGATATGCAGCCTGGCGATTTTGACAGCAAGTGCTTCCGGCTTCAGGCGGAAGCCGTGGCATTCGGTGCAATCGGTGATGCCCTGAAAGCGTTCGATTTCTTCGCGGGCCCAGGCGCTGTCGGTTTCGCGCCAGCGGCGTTCGAGATTGGGAATGACGCCTTCAAAAGGTTTGTTGGTTTTGTAGGAACGCAGGCCGTCATCATAGGCAAAGGTGACGGGTACTTCGCCGCTGCCATTGAGGATGATGTCTCGCGCGTTTTCCGGCAGGTCGCTCCATGGCACAGTCACAGAAAACCTGAACTGCCTGGCGAGACTGTCGAGCGTCTGGGTGTAATAGGGCGAGGTTGATTTCGACCATGGCGCAATCGCGCCTTTGCGCAGCGAGAGCGAGTGGTCGGGGACGATCATGTCCGGGTCGATGAAATGCTGCGTGCCAAGGCCGCTGCAAACCGGACAGGCGCCAAACGGGTTGTTGAAGGAAAAAAGGCGGGGTTCGATTTCATCAATCGTGAAGCCGGAAACGGGGCAGGCAAAGCGCGATGAGAAGATGATGCGTTCCGGTTCAGCGCCTTTTTTCGCATCGGCCATTTCGACAACGGCAATGCCGTCGGCCAATCCGAGCGCCAGTTCAAAACTGTCGGCCAGCCGGTTGCCGAGATCGTCGCGCACAACGATGCGGTCGATCACCACATCAATATCGTGTTTGAGTTTCTTGTTGAGCGCGGGTACATCGGCGATTTCGTAAAACGTGCCATCGACCTTGACGCGCTGGAAGCCCTTTTTCTGAAGCTCGGCAAACTCCTTGCGATATTCGCCCTTGCGGCCGCGGATCATCGGCGCGAGGAGATAAAGCCGCGTGCCCTCGGGCAGCGCCATGACGCGATCGACCATTTGCGACACGGTCTGGCTTTCAATCGGCAGGCCGGTGGCGGGCGAATAGGGCACGCCGATGCGCGCCCAAAGGAGGCGCATGTAGTCGTAGATTTCGGTGACGGTGCCGACCGTCGAGCGCGGATTGCGCGAGGTGGTTTTCTGTTCGATTGAAATGGCGGGCGAGAGACCGTCGATCTGATCGACATCCGGCTTCTGCATCATTTCCAGGAACTGGCGCGCATAGGCCGACAGGCTTTCGACATAGCGGCGCTGGCCTTCGGCATAGATCGTGTCGAAAGCGAGGGAGGACTTGCCCGAGCCGGAAAGGCCGGTGATGACGATGAGCTTGTCGCGCGGCAATTCGAGCGAGATGTTTTTGAGATTGTGCTCTCGCGCGCCAATGACGCGAATGACGCGATGGGCGTGATCCAGGGGCGGCAGGATGACAGGTTTGCGCGGCGTGGGAGATTTCTTGGCGGGGGTGCTCATACGAGTCGTGCTTTCAGGGGGCAAATCGTGCTTTCGGGGGGTGTAACAGGCTGATGCCCGCCATCGACAGACTATCTATTTAAGCCAATTAGGCCAGCTTCAAGGGTGGCGCAGGGCTGAATTGAAAAATACGGGGCTGCCGGACAAAAAGTCTTGTTTTCAGCGACTCGTTATGAGAACATTACAAGAACAATAATGACTGTAACAAGGATGAAACATGGAGCCCCGGATCAGTCTGGTGACGCTTGGCGTGAGCGATGTTGCTGTGAGCCGTCGCTTTTATGAGGCGTTGGGGTTTCGCGCGTCGGGTGCCAGTCAGGCGACCATCGCCTTCTTTCAGATGGGCGGCATGGCGCTGGCGCTGTTTGGGCATGATGCGCTGCGCGAGGATGCCGGATTGGCGCCGGCCAATCTGCGGCCGGGTGGGGTGACGCTGGCGCAGAATGTTGGCTCGCCTGAGCTTGTGGATAAGTTTCTGGTGGAAGCGGAAAGGGCGGGCGCAACCATTCTCAAAGCCGGGCACAAGGCGTTCTGGGGCGGCTATACCGGCTATTTTGCCGATCCCGATGGTCATCCTTGGGAGATTGCCTGGAATCCCCACTTCGCGCTGCTGGAAGATGGCTCCATTCGCTTGCCAGACTAGCAGGGGGCGGAAAGCTGGGTTAGGGTCGCCTCCTTCACCACATGCAGATTCGAGCGAGGACAAGATGGCAGGCAGCGTCAACAAGGTCATTCTGATTGGTAATCTGGGCGCCGATCCCGAGATCCGCCGCACACAGGATGGTCGTCCGATTGCCAATCTGCGCATCGCGACCTCTGAATCCTGGCGCGACAAGAACTCCGGCGAGCGCAAGGAAAAGACCGAGTGGCACCGCGTGGTGATCTTCTCGGAAGGTCTCTGCAAGATTGCCGAGCAGTATCTCAAAAAAGGCTCGAAGGTTTATATCGAAGGCGCCTTGCAGACCCGCAAATGGACCGACCAGTCGGGCGTTGAGAAGTACTCAACCGAAATCGTGTTGCAGGGCTTCAATGCCGTTTTGACCATGCTTGATGGCAAGGCCGGTGGCGGGGCTGGCGGTGGTGGCGACTATGGCGCGTCGGATATGGGCGGCAGTGGTGGCGGCTCGCGCGGCAGCTTCTCACAGGACCTCGACGACGAAATCCCGTTCTAGGCGCATCGACCGCCTTGCCGGCATGGGGAAGCCGCCTCCTTCGGGGCGGCTTTTCGGTTAACTGAAGCCCGTCTTTCGTGCCATGGCCTGCGGCGCTTCAGACGCCTCATTTCAGACGCCAATTTATCAATTACTACA
>Ga0209066_10004943_pt1 | contig 14269 bp, 11 predicted proteins | sample All_14_2_FD_187198 | JGI IMG/M metagenome (GOLD analysis project Ga0209066, IMG submission 187198) | Freshwater microbial communities in response to fracking from Pennsylvania, USA - Allegheny Zone_MetaG_DW_15 (SPAdes) (version 2) ...
AGGCGCGGATGCCCATCTTGTGCTCCAGCGCACCAGCCTTGACCGTGTTGCGCGCACCCAGTGAGCCATCGGCGTTGATGAGGAACTTGGGCACGATGAACAGCGAGATGCCGCGGGTGCCTTTGGGGGCGTCTGGCAGGCGGGCCAGCACGATGTGGACGATGTTCTCGGCCAGGTCATGTTCGCCGGCGGAGATGAAGATCTTGGTGCCGGTGATCTTGTAGGTGCCGTCGCCCACGGGCTCGGCCTTGGTCTTGACCTGGCCCAGGTCGGTGCCGCACTGGGGTTCGGTCAGGCACATGGTGCCGGTCCACTCGCCGCTCACCAGCTTGGGCATGTAGGTGTTCTTCTGTTCGGTGTTGCCGAACTGGTACACCGTGTTCATGCAACCCAGGCTGAGGCCAGGGTACATGGTGAACGACCAGTTGGCCGTGCCCATCATCTCGGCCTTGAGCATGTTCAAGGACATGGGCAACTCCTGGCCGCCGTACTCCTTGGGGTGGGACAGGCCTTGCCAGCCACCGGCCACGTACTCGGCATAGGCTTCCTTGAAGCCCTTGGGGGAGGTGACTTCGCCGTCGGCGATGGTGCAGCCTTCCTGGTCACCCGACAGGTTCAGCGGGGCCAGCACTTCTTCGCAGAACGTGGCGCAGCCTTCCAGGATGGCGTCCACCATGTCGGGGGTGGCGTCTTCGGCACTGGGCAGCTGAGCGTAGTGCGCCGGGTAGTCGAACACTTCATTGAGCAGGAAGCGCACGTCGCGCAAAGGGGCCTTGTATTGCGGCATGGGTCACCTCGGTAGGAAAGTCTGTCGAAACATTTCGAACGGTCTTTTCAAACGGTCGTTCGAATTGTCGGATTTATACCGCAGAGCCGGGGTGAGTGGGGTGTCACCCCCTTGACTGAGTGGGGTGAAGTCACGCCGCATGGCGCTTGGCTCGCCATGTAAAAAGCCCCGTCTGGGACGGGGCTTTGCGAGGGGGCGATGTGCGGGCGGGGTGCCCGCGCATGACAGTGTTTACAGCCCCAGCAGCTTGTAGATGGGCTGCAGCAGCGAGTCGAGCGTGCCCGGCGTCTTGGTGTTCTGCTCGTTCTTCTGGGTCTCGTACGCGCGGATCGGGGTGCCGGTGCCATCGATCAGGTTGTCCACGACCACCTTGAGGCTGCTCACGTTGGCTTCCTTGATGGCCGTGCCCGAGAAGGTCAGGGTCGTCAGGGTGTGCGACTTCAGCAGGTCACGCTGGTAAGGCACGTAGTAGCCCACATTGGGGTAAGGCTTCATGGTGTTCACCCATTTTTGCACTTCGGGCACCCACTTCTGGTTCAGCAGGGTGTCGCGCGGCACGCCTGACTCGGCGGCGGCGATCTCGGGATAGAACGAGGTGTACGAGAAGGCCGAGTAAATGCCGTCACGCTGGAAGGTGCTGAAGTTGAAGCGGTCTTGGGGGAAGATCTTGGCCAGACCCGTGCTCAGCGAGCCCAGGTTGTCGGCGGTGCCGGCGGTCGGGTACATCGTCAACAGCTTGGTGACCAGGCCGTCGCTGCCGTCCAGACCCCACACATTGCGGATCTTGTTGTGCAGATGGACGGAGGGTGACACCTCGGGGCTGTCGGTGCGGTTCACATTGAACAGGGGGCCCGAGTCCGCCAGCATGGCCGACTTCTTCGGGTTCATGGCCAGACGCAGCCAGCCGTAGTTGGCCGTCGCGCCAGCACCACCCGCCGAGAAGCCGGTCACCAGCAGTTGGGCGGGCTGCTTGAAGTTCTTGCCCAGCCATTGCGCCATGGCGTAGCCGTTGACACTGCCTCGGTGGTACTGCACGCGGGGCTGGGTTGGGTCGGCATCGCCGTAGGCGGTCACCTTGTTGCCCGTGTGCACGTCACCCGTGCAGTAGGGCGCATACACGATGTTCCAGCTCTGGGTCTGCACGGACTGCAGAGGGTGCACGCGCATGGAGAACGGCGTGATCAGACCACCCAGGGCCAGGCCTGAGAGGCCGCCATTGAGGATGTTGAACACGTTGGTCATGTAGTCGGCAGGCACCCCGTTGGGGTTGGAGGCCGACAGGATGGACAGTCCGAGCGGACCTTCGCCCTTGCCTGCGCAGGAGTTTTGATCCCAGCAAGCACCACCGCCCTCAAACACCACCACCGTCTTGGTGCTGAACGGCGTCTTGTTCACGAAGAAGCGGTAAGGCGAGCCATCGCCGCACGCGGCGCCGCTGCTGGCGGGCAACTCGACCGCTTCCCACTTGAAGTAGGCGGCCGAAGCGGCCATGGGAAGCAGGCTGGCCAGGGCCAAAACGCTGGCTTTGACGGGGAAGGTGCGCATGGTGTGTCTCTCCAATGGTGTCTGGGCGAGTGGGTCCCGGCGGACGTGCGTGCGTCCTGGCTCTGGGAGATGGCGCAGTTTAAGAATTCGTGACGAATGTCGCGATCAGGGCAACACCTCTCGGGTGATCCCTGGGAATGTTGCGCGCCATAAGGGCTTGCGCAGGTTGGGGCGATGTGTGGTGCGGCCCATGCACCGATGCACCCATATGGCACCGCATCGGGGCGAGGTGCCCCGTGTTGAGGCGAGCTGCAGCCAGATTTGAGGCCATCAGCCGTTGTCGGCAGTGAGACAACAGTCAGGCACGGCGGTTGCTTGTATACAAGCCTGTACATCACAGGTCGGCCAACTTCAGAGGGTTCGTGCGATCGGGTGATGGTGTGCAACCGGTGCAAGCAAGGAGCAGCAAATGTCGTCAATGGAGCAATGGAATCGTCGTCAATGGATGAAGGGTGTGGGCAGCGCGAGCGCTGGCCTTGCCGTGGGCGGGTGGTCGAGCTTGGCGTTGGCCCAAAAGTCGTTGACCATCGGCATGGTGTATGTGGGGCCCAAGGATGACTTTGGCTACAACCAGGCTCACTATGAGGCGGCGCAGGCCATCCGCAAGCTGCCAGGCATCAAGATGGTTGGCGAGGAGAACGTGCCCGAGACCCAGGCGGCTCAAAAGAGCATGCAGGGGATGATTTCTCAAGATGGCGCCACCCTCCTGTTCCCCACTTCGTTCGGCTACTTCAATCCACATGTGCTGGAGGTCGCGCGCAAGAACCCCACCATCCGCATTGCCCATTGCGGCGGGCTGTGGGATGCGGCCAAACACCCCAGGAGTGTGGGCAGCTATTTCGGCTACATCGACGAGTGCCAGTACCTCAACGGGGTGATCGCTGGGCACATGACGAAGTCGAAGAAGGTGGGTTTCATCGCGGCCAAGCCGATTCCTCAGGTGATGCGCAATATCAACGCGTTCACCTTGGGCGCCCGCTCTGTCAACCCGTCCATCACCTGCTCGGTGGTGTTCACGGGGGATTGGTCGATGCCGGTGAAAGAGGCCGAGGCGACCAACAGCTTGGCGGATCAGGGGGTGGATGTGTTCACCATGCACGTCGATGGCCCGAAGGTGATCGTGGAGACGGCAGCCCGTCGCGGCAAGTTTGTGTGTGGGTACCACGCCAGTCAGGCCAAGCTGGCGCCCAACGCCTATCTGACGGGCGCGGAGTGGAACTGGGTAACGCCGTATCAGCAAATGGTGGAGGCCGCGCGCACGGGCAAGCCGCATCCCAACTTCCTGCGTGGGGGGTTGAAGGAAGGCTACGTCAAGACATCTCCCTACGGCGCGATGGTGCCGGAAGGTGCGCGCAAACAGGCCGATGCGATCAAGGCCGCGATGTTGAAGGATCAGTTCGACATCTTCAAAGGTGAGATCCGTGACAACACTGGCAAGTTGGTGGTGGGCAAAGGCCAGGTGATCCGTCAGGACGACGTGGTGCTGGAGCAGATGAACTATCTGGTCGAAGGCGTCATCGGCAAAGCCTGATGCAAACAAGGGAGAGCTTGATGGAGGCCGGGTCATGACCGCTGTTCGTTGGGTGGCCATCTTCGATGGTCTGGTATTGCCGATGCTGGCTCTGGCTGGCGCGGTGCTGCTGTTTGGCGGTTTCGTCTGGTTGGGCGGCACCGATCCGATCGAAACCTGGGTGCTGCTGTTCCAGGGCGCATTTGGCGATGCCTTCTCGTGGCAGAACACCCTGCAGCGGGCCGCGCCGTTGATGCTCACCGCCTTGTGCGTGGCCATTCCCATGCAGGCGGGGATGACCATCATCGGTGGTGAAGGGGCCTTGGTCCTGGGCGGTTTGGCGGCTGCTGGCCTGCCCTATCTGTTTGCCCCGCCGGACGGTCTGTTGGGGACCGCATGGATCCTCTTGGCCGGGGCGGTGGCAGGCGGCGCATGGATTGCCTTGGCTGGCCTGCTGCAGCAGTACCGGGGCGTGAACGAGACCATCAGCTCTCTGTTGATGAGCTACCTGGCGATTGGGGTGTTCAAGCACCTGGTCGAAGGTCCGCTGCGGGATCCGGAGAGCCTCAACAAGCCCTCAACCCTGCCTTTGCATGACTCCTGGTTGTTGGGGCTGATCCCGGGGCAGGAGGTGCACTGGGGGTTGGTGATCGGTGCCGTGGTGTGCGTCTTGGCTGGCCTGTGGTTGTATGGCACGACGCATGGCTTTGCGACCCGTGTGGTCGGTGGCAATGCACGGGCCGCCCGTCTGGTGGGCTTGCCCAGTCAGCGCCTGGTGGTGTGCGCCTGTGCGTTGGGCGGTGCGGCGGCCGGGCTGGCGGGTGGCATCGAGGTGGCGGCGGTCCACAACGCTGCCAATGCCTCGCTGATTGCCGGGCTGGGCTACACCGGCATTCTGGTGGCCTTCGTGGCTCGCCATAACCCCGTGGCGGTGATCCCTGTGGCGGTGTTGTTCGGGGGCTTCGGCTCTGCAGGCAGTTTGTTGCAGCGGCGCCTGGACCTGCCCGACGCTTCGGTGTGGGTGCTGCAGGGCTTTGCCTTCGTGTTGATTCTGGCGTGTGAAGCAGCGCGTGGGCGACTGGGGTTGTGGCTGGCACAGCGGCAGGCGCGCATGGCAGCGTCTCAGGTGGTGCATGAAACGAGTCGGCAACGCCTGGCACGCCAGAAGGCTCAGGCTGCGAGCGTGGGAGAGGTGGCATGAGCGATGTGATGTTGTGGGCCGATGTGCTACTGGCCATTTTGGGTGGGGCCATCCGGGTGGGCACGCCCTTCCTGTTCGTGAGCCTGGGCGAGTGTCTGACCGAGAAGTCTGGACGGGTCAATCTGGGGCTGGAGGGCGTGCTGGTCTTGTCTGCCATGGCCGGTTTCGGTGGGAGCTATCTGACCGGCTCGGCATGGTGGGGTGTGGGCATGGCAGCGCTGTCCGGGGCTTTGCTGGCCTCCCTGCATGGGTGGTTATGCGCCCTGCCACGGGTCAATGACATCGCCACCGGGATCGCCTTGATGCTGCTGGGTGTGGGGCTGGCCTTCTATCTGGGCAAGGACCTGATCCAACCGCAGGCCAGTCAGATCCCATCGATTCCACTGGGATGGTGGAGTGACTCGCCTCAGGTGCAATCAGCCATGCGCATCAATGCATTGTTCCCGATCGGGGTGGGACTGGCCGTGGTCTTGACGTGGTTGCTGGCGCACACCCGTTGGGGGTTGATTGTCCGCATGGCCGGCGACAGCACCGACGCCGCGCGCGCCCTGGGTTACTCGGTGAACACCGTGCGGATGGTGGCCACCATGGCCGGTGGCTTCATCGCCGGCATCGGCGGTGCGTCGCTGTCCTTGTACTACCCGGGAAGCTGGAACGAGGGGCTGTCGAGTGGTCAGGGCCTCATTGCTGTGGCGCTGGTGATCTTTGCCCGCTGGCGGCCGATGCAATGTTTGTGGGCATCGCTGCTCTTTGGGGGGGCCGGCGCGCTCGGTCCGGCCTTGCAGTCGGTGGGGGTGAGCGCGGGCTACCACCTGTTCAACGCCATGCCTTATGCACTGACCCTGTTGATCCTGGTGTGGAGCTGCAAGCCCAAGCAAGCCCTGAAGGGGGCACCGGCCGAGCTGAAGTTGGCGCGCTGAGGCGTGCCGTGACGAAGGAGTGAACGATGAGTGGATTGAGTGGTTTGAACAAGTCGCCTCAAGGCGTGGTGTTGGGGCTGGTGCAACTGCAACTGCCCTTGGTCGAGACCCCGGCCCAGTTGGCGGCGCAGACGGCTCGCATCGTCGAGATGGTGGGGAAGGCCCGGCGCAGCTATCCGGGCATGGATCTGGTGGTGTTCCCAGAGTATGCGTTGCACGGGCTCTCGATGAACACGGCCGATGAGCTGATGGTGTCCCTGGACGGGCCAGAGGTGGCCGCGTTCAAGGCCGCTTGCGTGTCACATCGCATTTGGGGCTGTTTCTCGATCATGGAGAAGAACCCGGACGGTCAGCCCTACAACACCGGGCTGGTCATCGATGACCAGGGACAGCTGCAGCTGTACTACCGCAAGTACCACCCCTGGGTGCCGGTGGAGCCCTGGGAGCCCGGTAACATGGGCATTCCCGTCATCACGGGGCCAAAGGGCGTGAAGCTGGCGCTGATCATTTGCCACGACGGCATGTTCCCCGAAATGGCGCGCGAGTGTGCCTACCAGGGTGCGGAGCTGATGCTCAGGACAGCTGGCTACACCGCACCCATTCGACACGCCTGGCAGATCACCAACCAGGCCAATGCTTTCCAGAACCTCATGGTGACGGCGAGCGTGTGCCTGTGCGGCAGCGATGGGACCTTCGACTCGATGGGCGAGGCCATGGTGTGCAACTTCGATGGCACGGTGATGGCTCAGGGTGGCGCTCGCCCCGACGAGATCGTCTGCGCTGAGGTACGGCCGGATCTGGTTCGTGAGGCCCGTCAGCACTGGGGCGTGGAGAACAACATTTACCAGTTCTTCCACCGCGGCTATGTGGCGGTGCAAGGCGGTGCACAGGATTGTCCCTACACGTTCATGCAGGACATGGTGGCGGGCCGCGCACGGCTGCCCTGGGAGTCCGAGGTTGCTCACACCGATGGGGCCTCGTGCGGCTTCGAGAGTCCCACCCGGCAGTTCAAGGGCAGTGAGCCCAATTTGTTGGCGTCCGCAACAGGCACATTCAAGGAGCTTGCATGAGTCAGATCACCGGAACTTATGTGGACGCCCAACCCTACCGTTGGCCTTACAACGGCGATCTGCGGGCATCGAACACGGCCCTGGTCATCATCGACATGCAGACCGACTTCTGCGGAGAGGGCGGCTATGTCGACAAGATGGGCTACGACATCTCGGCCACGCGAGCTCCGATCGCGCCCATCAAGGCCTTGCTGGCTGAGGCGCGCGCGGTCGGGATGCTGGTGATTCACACCCGAGAAGGTCACCGTCCCGACCTGAGCGACTTGCCGGCCAACAAGCGATGGCGCTCGCGTCAGATCGGCAGCAATGGCGCGGGCATCGGCGACCTGGGACCGTGTGGGCGCATCCTGGTGCGCGGCGAGCCGGGCTGGGACATCATTCCCGAGTTGTATCCGGTCGAGGGTGAGCCCATCATCGACAAGCCGGGCAAGGGCTCCTTCTATGCCACCGATCTGGAATTGATCCTTCGCACCCGGGGCATCGACAACCTCATCTTGACGGGCATCACCACCGATGTGTGTGTGCACACCACCATGCGCGATGCCAACGATCGTGGCTTTGAGTGCGTGATGCTGACCGATTGCACGGGCGCCACCGATCCCGGCAACCACGCCGCGGCCTTTCAGATGATCAAGATGCAGGGGGGGGTGTTTGGGGCGGTATCGGACTCGAGCGCCGTGATTCGAACCCTGCGTACGCTGTGAGGAGCACCCATGACTGCATTGGCCTTGTCCACCTACGAGCTGACCAAGCGCTTTGGTGCCTTCACCGCGCTCGACGGGGTGTCGATCGATGTTCGACCCGGGACCGTGCATGCCTTGCTGGGTGAAAACGGGGCCGGCAAGAGCACACTCGTGAAGGCGCTGGTGGGCTACCACCAACCAGACGCCGGTGCGGTCTTGATTGACGGGCGTGAGCAGGCGATCACCTCGCCAGTGGTGGCCCGTCAGTTGGGCATCGGCATGGTGTACCAGCATTTCACGGTGGTGCCCGGGATGACCGTGGCCGAGAACCTGTTGCTGGGTCGCGGCCGCTTGCCCGCCGTGATTCCCTGGCGTGAGGTCCGTGCAGAGCTGGCGAACTTCATGTCCAGCACACCCTTCCGGCTGGACCTGGACGCCCGTCCGATGGACCTGTCGGCGGGAGAAAAGCAGAAGCTCGAGATTCTCAAGCAGCTCTTTCTCAAGCCCCGCCTGTTGATCCTGGATGAGCCCACGTCGGTGTTGGCGCCGCAAGAGGCCGATGAGGTGCTGGGCGTGTTGCGCGATCGGGCCCACGCGGGTGATGTCAGCATCATCTTGATCACCCACAAGTTCCGTGAGGTGATGGCCATGGCCGATGACGTCAGCGTTTTGCGTCGTGGCCAGTTGATGGGCAGCCATCGTGTGCAAGACGTGAGCCCCTCCCAGCTGGGTGCGGAGATGATGGGCCTGGCAGGCGGCGATCCGCCCACGGAAGTGATGCCTCCTGCCATGGTGCAGACCCCGTGGGCCGAGGCACCCGTGCGGTTGAAGGTGCAGGATCTGGGGGTCATGGGGGATCGCGGGGATCGTGCCGTGAGCGATGTGTCCTTCGAGGTGCGTTCCGGCGAGATCGTGGGCGTGGCCGGGGTGTCGGGCAATGGTCAGCGCGAGCTGATGGAAGCCCTGGTCGGTCAGCGGGAGCGGGCCCGCGGTACCGTTTGGATTGACGGTGAGCGTTACCTGGCCAGTCGCGAGCAGAACCAGCGGCTCCACGTGCGCAGCCTGCCGGAGGAGCCTCTGCGCAATGCCTGCGTGGGGGAGCTGAGTGTGGCCTTGAACATCGGTCTGCGGCGTTTCGATGAGGCGCCGGCGTCTCGTGGCGGCTGGATGCGGCACGGCGTGCTGCGTGCGCAGGCTCGGACCTTGATCGACAGCTATGGCATCAAGACGCAAGGCGAACAAGCGCCGATCGCTTCATTGTCTGGTGGCAATGTGCAGCGTGCGGTGCTGGCGCGTGAGCTCGACGGTGATGTGCGTGTGCTGCTGGTCTCCAATCCCGTGTTCGGGTTGGACTTCGCCGCCGTGGCCGAGATCCACGATCGCATCATGGCAGTGCGCAATCAGGGCGGTGCCGTCTTGCTGCTCAGCGAAGACCTGGACGAGTTGCTGAAGCTGTCCGACCGCATGGTGGTCATGAGCGAGGGGCGCATCGTGCATGCCTGCCCCACCGCGACCGCAGATCGGCATCTCATCGGGGCCTTCATGGCTGGGCATGGGCATCCCTCCGCGGGTTCACGGCAGGAGGCTGCATGAGTCCCATCCTGACCGTGTCGGCCACGCCCACGCCGTTTGCCTTCGATCTGAACCGGACAGCCCTGCTGATCATCGACATGCAGCGCGATTTCGTGGAGCCCGGTGGCTTCGGCGCCAGTCTCGGCAACGATGTGGCGCCCTTGCAGGCCCTGGTTCCTGTGATCTCCCGTCTGCTGGGCAGATGGCGTGCCGCCGGTGGCTGGGTGGTACACACCCGTGAGGGCCATGCGTCCGACCTGTCGGATTGCCCGCCCGCCAAGCGTGAGCGGGGCGAAGCCAAGCTGCGCATTGGGGATGTCGGGCCGATGGGGCGAATCCTGATCCGGGGTGAGCCGGGCCATGCCATCGTGCCCGAACTGACCCCGATACCCGGCGAGCCGGTGATCGACAAGCCGGGCAAGGGCGCCTTCTACGCCACGGATCTACACGCCCTGCTTCAGGCGCGCGGCATCACTCACCTGGTGCTGGCGGGTGTCACCACCGAAGTCTGTGTGCAGACCACGATGCGGGAGGCCAATGACCGGGGCTACGTGTGCCTGCTGCTCGAAGACGCCAGTGGCAGCTACTTCCCCTCCTTCCATCAGGCCACGCTCGAGATGGTCCGCGCGCAAGGGGCCATCGTTGGATGGACCGCCACCAGTGCCGAGCTGCTGGCCGCCGTCAGCCCTCTTTGAAGATCCTTTACCTTCCTTGATCATGCGTTTCACGAGTCATCCAGTCCCTGACGCCCTGCCCACCACCATCGAGGGATTGCTACAGGCGTACCGCCAACAGAGTCTGTGCCCTGAGGACGTCCTTGCTGCCTTGTGGGCACGCTGGCAGACCACGCCCCTGGAGCAGGACCCGGCGTGGATCACCCGAGCCGACGCGGACTTCCTGCAGGACCAACTCGATGTCCTGCAGGGGCAGTCGCCAGCGTCCTTGCCTTTGTTCGGTATTCCCTTTGCCATCAAGGACAACATCGATGTCGAGGGTCTGCCCACCACGGCTGCCTGCCCTGACTTTGCCTACCAGCCTTCTGACACGGCGGAGGTCGTGCGTCGCCTGATGCGCGCCGGCGCCATTGTGGTCGGCAAGACCAACCTTGACCAGTTCGCGACGGGGTTGGTGGGCACGCGCTCACCTTACGGGGTGCCGACGTCCACCTTCAGCCCCGAACATGTGAGCGGGGGCTCCAGTTCGGGGTCGGCGGTGGTGGTTGCGCGGGGCGAGGTGCCGTTTGCGCTGGGTACCGACACAGCCGGGTCAGGTCGGGTGCCGGCGGGCTTCAACAACCTCGTCGGGCTCAAACCGACGCCCGGACGGGTGCCCACCCATGGTGTTCTTCCCGCCTGCCGCACGCTGGATTGCGTGTCGGTGTTCAGCCTGACCACGGGCGATGCCGCGCGGGTGCTGAGTGTCATCGACGGCCCGATGCCGGGTGAGCCCGTGTTCCAGTCCCATCCCTTGCAGCCATCACGCTGGGGGACACCTTTGCGCATCGGCGTGCCGATGAGCCCCGAGTTCTTCGGCAACACCGACTATGAGCAGGCCTTCGCGCGTGCTCTGACGCTGTGGAGCGAGGTGCCTGGAGCGGCTTCGGACGCGGTCAGTTTGGTGCCTGTGGACCTCACGCCGTTCAACGAGGTGGCCCGCCTGCTCTACGAAGGTCCCTGGGTGGCCGAGCGCTATGCCGCCATTGCAGAACTGATGCAGCGTGAGCCTGAGGCGGTGCACCCCGTGGTGCGCGGCATCATCGCGCAGGCGCATCGGCACGATGCGGTGGCCACCTTCCAGGCCCACTATCGCTTGCAGGAACTGGTCGCTCAGCTGCTTCCCACATGGGACCATATCGACGTTCTCATGGTGCCGACGGCACCCACGCATCCCACGCTGCAGCAAGTGGCGGCTGATCCGGTGGGGGCCAACGCCGGGCTGGGCACCTACACCAACTTTGTCAATCTGCTGGGCCTGGCCGCATTGGCCCTGCCGGCAGGGCTCACCTCTGCCGGGTTGCCCTTCGGCATCACCCTCATCGCGCCAGGGGGGCGCGATGCAGCCTTGTTGGAGTTGGGGGCGCGCTGGCAAAGCACGGTGCAAGCTCGGCTGTACGCCTTGGCTGGACATGGGCTTGCGGTGTCATCGCACAGTGATCCGACGGGGGCAGAGGTCCGTAGCGCGCCCGAAGTGGCCCTGGCCGTGGTGGGGGCACATCTGGAAGGCATGCCTTTGCACCACCAGCTGCAGGAGCTCCAGGCACGCTTGCTCTCGCGCACCCACACAGCGCCTCGCTACCGTTTGGTGGCGCTGCCTGACAGCGCGCCCCCCAAGCCCGGATTGGCCAGGGTGACCGACGAATCGGCGGGGCGAGCCATCGAGGTCGAGGTCTACGCCATGCCCGAGGCGCATGTCGGCTCGTTCCTGTCTCTCATCCCGCCTCCGCTGGGGCTGGGAACGTTGGAGCTGGCCGATGGCACCTGGGTCAAGGGCTTCATCTGCGAACCCTGTGGGCTGGCCGGCGCCCAAGACATCAGCCACCACGGCGGCTGGCGGGCCTACTGTCAACACCGCATCGCTGAGCAGGGGGCTACGCCATGAATGCCCCTCACTCTCTCTCGCTCAACCTGCCGGACACCCTTGCCGAGGTGCAAGCCTTGTTCGGTGCGTACGAAGACGCCCTGATGCGCAACGACCGGGCGGCACTCAATGCCTTTTTCTGGTCACATCCAGCGGTCACCCGCTACGGCATCGCGGACCGGCAGTGGGGGCATGTGGAGTTGGTCCGTTACCGCGCCGAGGTGCCCGACCCGGACTTCACCCGCGTTCTGCACGGTGTCCGCATCAGCACTTTTGGCACCGACACGGCCGTGGTCATGTGTGAGTTCCGGCGCAGCGACACCCCCTTGCATGGCTTTCAGACGCAGACCTGGATGCGCCTGCCCGAGGGATGGAAGATTGTCTCGGCGCATGTCAGCATGGTGCCTCTGACGTTCGACACCCGCATGGAAGCGCCATGACCCTGATCGTGACACCGGATGCTGAAGCCTGGGCAGGACTGAGCCTGGCCGATCGAGCCTATGCTCAAGTCAAGCAATTGATCTTCGACTTTGCGCTGTTGCCCGGCGATCGGTTCTCCGAGGGGGAGTTGTCCGAGCGCATTCGGGTCAGTCGCACGCCCTTGCGCCAGGCCTTGCAGCGACTGCAAGGCGAGGGCTTTTTGCAGGTCTTCCCGAAAACAGGGTGGCAGGTGGCGCCCTTGAACTTCGATACTTTCGACCAACTGTACGACCTGCGCATCCTGCTCGAGACCCATTCGGTGGCTCTGTTGTGTGGTCAGGTTGAACGACCCTGGATCGACGAGTTGGCCGCCATCTGGCTCACGCCGCCTGAAGCGCGTCTTCAGGCACGCAGCGCCGTCGACCACCTGGACGAGATTTTTCACAGCACCCTGGTCCGTGCCACAGGCAACCGCGAAATGGCCCGAGTCCATGCCGACATCACGGAGCGCATTCGCATCATTCGTCGCCTGGACTTCACCAAGCAGAGTCGGGTCTATGCGACCTACGACGAGCATGGCGCCATCTTGAAAGCCATCGTGCAGCGCCGGGAAAAGCCGGCGCAATCGCTGCTGCGGGCCCACATCGAGCAAAGCAAGAAGGAGGTCCGCCACATCACCTTGGACATGCTCTATCAAGCCCGTCAGCGTCTGCACGCACAGAGTGCAGCCTAAGGCACTTCAGCCCCCCAGCACGGTCAGCACGCCGGTGTACCCGTGCAAGTGATGGCGAGAGATTTCGCCAGCTGCAAAAAAGCCCACCAAGGGGATGTCACCCAGCGCATGGGCGATGACGGCCATCTCGGCGCTCGGCCCCCCGAAGTGAGGGCCGCCCCGTCCGGTGCAACTCACGTAGATCGCCCCCACGGGGTGGCTGTCGGGGTGTTCGCTCGGGTCGAACTCTTCGCGGATCTCGGCGCACACCCGCACCAGATCCTGGCGTGCCGCATGGGCATCGCGCTGGCAGAACGCCAGTTGCATCCCCGTGCGGACGGCTTCGCTCAAGGCCACGCCCTGGCGGGCCGGGTCCAGCCCGATCAGGTGGCGCACCCGGCTGTCGGCGCCAAAGTGGGCGCCATGGCTGAGCAGGTCTTCGTGCGCTTCCGTCAATCCCGCCAAGGTCATCCGCACCTTGGGCAAGGCTTCGCGCTGCCAGTCGGGTGAGCGCAACGAGGCGTTCACACCCAAGTCTTGCATCAGGCATTGCAGGGCAGGCTGGCCGTCCAGTTCATACACCAGATGGCGGTCTGCCGCCGTGATCTCGCGGCGCGGCCCTACCGGGGCACAGCCCTGTGTGACCCGCGAAACCAGGCGCACCCGCTGGTGAAAGGCCACGCCCGACAGGCCGCCATGCCACACGCCAAGGGCCCCGGGATCCTGGCTGCCGAGTTGGGCGGCCGGGTCGCTCGGGTCGATGGCCAGGTGCAGGCTGTGGGCCTGGCCTGCGCTGAGCCCCCCAAACAGGTAGCCGGTGTCGGTGCGGTCGGCCAGCTCGCGCAGCAGGTCGGGCAGGTCTGGCGTCTGGCCATCGGCGTGCACCTGTGCCACGTGCGCCTGCCAGCCGGTCCGGGGCAGGCTCAGCGCTTGAGCCGCAGGCAGGGGGTGGCGGCCATGGAAGATGCGGAAATCGTCGTGCGGCAGGTTGCACAGCATCACCGCCAGGGCCGGCTCGCCCAGGTACTCGACGCCCGTGGCCAGGACGCCAGCGCCCACGGCACCCACCCAGGCCACATCGGGCAGATGCTGGCGCAAGCCGCGCAGGATGACCTCGGCGCCGTGCGCCAACTCATCGCTCAGGTAGCACCAACCCAGCGTGGCCCCAAGCTCGCGGGCGCCTTGCGAAGCCAGCTGGGCCCAGACCAGCTCCAGCGCCAGATCGGGCTGGGGGTGGGTGGCGTGGGCGTGCAGGCAACGCAGGCCCAGGGG
>Ga0209066_10004944_pt1 | contig 14268 bp, 13 predicted proteins | sample All_14_2_FD_187198 | JGI IMG/M metagenome (GOLD analysis project Ga0209066, IMG submission 187198) | Freshwater microbial communities in response to fracking from Pennsylvania, USA - Allegheny Zone_MetaG_DW_15 (SPAdes) (version 2) ...
CGTCGGACATGGATGAACCGTGGTGAGGTGGGATGACAGCGCCCAGGGCGCCAAACCCGAGATTTTATCGGGCCGCCCGTCCGGCCCCGGCGGCTCGTGAATAATGCAGACGTGACCTTGCCCCACACCACCGCGAAAGCCACCATCCCCGCCATGATCCTGGCCGCCGGGCGCGGCATGCGCATGCGCCCGCTGACCGACGTGACACCCAAGCCTTTGCTGCGGGTGCAGGGCAAGCCGCTGATGCAGTGGCCGATGGAAGCGTTGCACCAGGGTGGCTTCTCCCGGCTGGTGGTCAACACCGCCTGGCTGGGCGAGCAGATCGAGCAGCAGTTCGCCGACTGGCCGCAAGCCCACCCGGGCGTCGAGATTGCGTTTTCACACGAAGGCCAGGACTTCGGCTACGCGCTCGAAACCGCGGGTGGTATTTCGCGCGCGCTGCCGCTGCTGGGCGAGGTGTTCTGGGTGCTGGCGGGCGACGTCTACGTGCCCGGCTTTCCCTTCACCCAGGCCAGCGTGGACCGCTTCAGCGCCAGCGGCCTGCTGGCGCATATCTGGCTGGTGCCCAACCCGGCGCACAACCCCCAAGGCGACTTCGGCCTGGCCACCGACGGCCGGGCGCTGAACCAGGCCGACCAGAAACACACCTACAGCACCATCGGCCTGTACCGTCGCGCGCTGTTTGAAGCCCCGTGGTGCGAAACCATCCCCGGCAACCCGCAGGGCACCGCCGCACCGCTGGCGCCGCTGCTGCGCCAGGCCATGGACGCCGGGCTCGTGAGCGCCGAGCTCTACACCGGCCCCTGGACCGATGTCGGCACGCCGGAGCGCCTGAAAGAACTGGGCTGACCCCCCGCGCCGCCTGCGGCCTCACCCCCCATGGGGGCGCCTCCAGCGGCCCGGCAAAGCCGATTCCGCGGATGCCCTGGACGGTGTCGCGCCCAGGGCAGATGCACTGCGGGGTCGTTCCAAAACGCCGACAATGGCGCGCATGGACGCACACACCTCCCACGCCCTCTACACCCAACGCCGCGCGCAGCTCGCCGCCCAGCTCGGCCCCGGTGGCATCGCCATCGTGCCCACCGCGCCCGAGCAGCAGCGCAACCGCGACAGCGACTTCCTGTTCCGGCACGACAGCTACTTCTATTACCTGACCGGCTTCACCGAACCCAAGGCCTGGCTGGTGATCACCGCCGAAGGCGAGAGCACGCTGTTCTGCAACCCGAAAGACGCCGAGCGCGAGATCTGGGACGGCCTGCGGCTGGGCCCGGACGCCGCGCCCGACGCGCTCGGCGTGCAGGCCGCGTTTTCCGTGGCCGAACTCGACCAGCGCCTGCCCCGGCTGCTGGAAAACCGCAGCGTGGTCTGGTACCCGTTTGCCACCCACGAGGGTCTGGAGAGCCGTGTCAATCAGTGGCTGCAACCGGTGCGTGCCCGCGTGCGCTACGGCGCCCTGTGCCCCGAGTCGCAACGCGACCTCTGCGCCCTGCTGGACGAGATGCGCCTGACCAAGGATGCGCACGAACAGGACGTGATGCGCCACGCCGCGCAGATCAGCGCGCGTGCCCACATCCGCGCGATGCAGCGCTGCGCCGCCATGCTGCGTGCGGGCCAGGACGTGCGCGAGTACCACCTCGACGCCGAGCTGCTGCACGAGTTCCGCCAGCAGGGCTCGCAGTACCCGGCCTACGGCAGCATCGTCGCCGCCGGCGCCAACGCTTGCATCCTGCACTACCGCGCCGACACCGCGCCCATCCGCAGCGGCGAGCTGGTGCTGATCGACGCCGGCTGCGAGCTCGACGGCTACGCCAGCGACATCACCCGCACCTTCCCCGCCAACGGCACATTCACCGGCCCGCAGCGCACGCTGTACGACCTGGTGCTGGCCTCGCAGGAAGCGGCGGTGACGGCGACGAAAGCCGGCGCGCGTTTCACCGACCCGCACGAAGCCACGGTCGCCGTGCTGGCGCAGGGCCTGCTAGACGTCGGCCTGCTCGACAAGAACAAGGTGGGCAGCGCGCAGGACGTGATCACGAACCGCAGCTACTTCCCTTTCTACATGCACCGCACCGGCCACTGGCTGGGCATGGACGTGCACGACTGCGGCGGCTACGTGGAACCGTCGGAGATCGGTACCGTCAACGAACGCAAGGACCCGCTCTCGGGCGAGCTCATCAAGGACCGCCCCAGCCGCATCCTCCAGCCCGGCATGGTCCTCACCATCGAGCCCGGCCTGTACGTGCGCCCGGGCGAGGGCGTGCCGGAACACTTCTGGAACATCGGCATCCGCATCGAGGACGACGCCATCGTCACCGCCACCGGCTGCGAACTCATCAGCCGCGGCGTGCCGGTACAGGCTGACGAGATCGAAGCGCTGATGCGCGGCTGACGCTCGTCGCGGCGACTTCGTCAACGATGCGTGTCCTGAGCGTCAACACCGGCAACGCCCGTCCCCTGCGGATCGGTACACGCAGCGTGCTTTCGGCCATCGGCAAAGCGCCGGTCAGCGGCCCGGTGGCTGTGGGTCCGCTGGGCCTGGCCGGCGACGAACAGGCCGACCCGAGTGTGCACGGCGGGCTTGGCAAAGCGGTCTACGCCTATCCGGTGGAACACCTCCCGTTCTGGCAGGCGCAGCGCCGGGATGCCGGCGTGAGCCTGTTCGATGAAACCCTGCCGCCCGGCTTCATGGGCGAGAACCTCGGCATCGAAGGCCTGCTGGAGCACGAGGTCTGGATCGGCGACGAGCTGCACTTTCCTGGTTGCGTGCTGCGCGTGACCGCGCCGCGCGAGCCCTGCTTCAAGTTCAACGCCGTCATGGGACTGAACCAGGCGGGTCGGCTCATGATGGAGCGGCTGTGTTCCGGCTTTTACCTTGCCGTGGTGCGGACCGGCACCATCGAAGCGGGTGAGGCCTTCCAGCTGGTGCCGGGCACCCGTGGCCTGCGGGTCAGCGAGGCGTTCGCCGCCAAACGCCTGAAACACCTGCGTTGATCCGCCGATCGGGCGTCATGGTTTTCGGGTAGAACCCCAGCATGAACACACAAGAAGCCCAACTGCGCGTCCTCTGCCTGACGATGAATCCCTCGGTCGACCTGGCGACCGAAACCGAGCGCGTGGTGCCCACGCACAAGCTGCGCTGCGGCGACACGCTGCACGACGCGGGCGGCGGCGGCATCAACGTGGCGCGCGTGCTCACCCGCCTGGGCGGCGAATGCACGTCGCTGTGTCCCACCGGCGGTTCGGCCGGCCACTGGCTGGAGACGCGCATGCGCGAAGAGGGCATCCCCAGCGTGTTCCTGCCGATCGCCGACGAAACGCGCGTCAGTTTCACGGTGCACGAACACAGCACCGGCGCCGAGTTCCGCTTCGTCATGCCCGGCCCGCACCTGACCGAAGGCGAATGGCAGGCCTGCCTGAGCCATCTGGAACAGCTGCCCGAATTCCCCGACCTGCTGGTCGCCAGTGGCAGCCTGCCGCCAGGCGCGCCGGTGGATTTCTATGCGCGGCTGGCGCGCCTGTGCCGCGAGCGCGGAGCGCGCCTGGTGCTCGACACCTCGGGGCCGGCGCTGGCCGCCGCGCTGGCCGAGGGCGTGTACCTCTTCAAGCCCAACCTGCGCGAACTCGCCGAACTCAGCGGCGAGGCGCTGGAGGCCCCCGAACAGTGGCTGGGCGCGGCCCGCCAGCTGATCCAACGTGGCATGACCGAGATCGTGGCGCTGACGCTGGGCCACTTGGGTGCCCTGCTGGTCACGCGCGACGCGAGCTGGCGCGCCGCACCGCTGGACATCCCCGTGGCCAGCGCGGTGGGCGCGGGCGACAGCTTCGTGGGTGGCATGGTGGCCGCGCTGCAGCAGCGCCAACCCTTGCAGGAAGCCTTTGCGCTCGGGGTCGCCGCTGGCTCGGCCACGCTGCTCTCGATCGGCACCGGTCTGTGCAGCCCCGAGGATGTGCAGCGCCTGCTGCCGCAGGTGCAGATACAGCCGGCGGACTGAGGTCCGCGCGCGCCCTCAGACCGCCGGGTCCGTCTGAACGTTGAGCGGCACGGCCCGCACCGGCTCGCTGTAGCCACAGAGCACCCGCTCCAGCGCCGAGCGGCTGGGCGTTTCCACGAACAGGCAGGGCTTGCCGTGGCGCTTGCAGTGTTCCTTCACACGCCAGTAGGCGTTGTGGCTGATGCAGCCCACCTGGCAGATCACCAGATCGGCCGACTGCAGCATCGGCCCCAGCTGCCCGGCCTTGTCCTCCTCGCCGCCGTCGTGGTGCAGAAAACGCGCGCCCTTGTCTTCGATCAGCTCCCGGTAGACGGGGATCACCCGCGTGCGCCCGCCCACACACAACACGGCGCGGTCGAGCATCGACAGGCCTTCGTCCTGAAGCGCCTGGCGGGTGTCCCGTGCCGACGCCACAGAGCAGGCCGGCACCGGCTGCGCCTGCGTCGCCGACAGACTCGCCTGGTTCAGCGCCCGGCGCAGTTGCTGGTTGTGTTCCAGCAGTTGCCGGTTGTCTTCGACCAGTCGCTGCCGCAGCGGCAGGTCCGGGCTGTGCCGCTTCAGATCGGCCAGTTGCGCCAGCGCCTGCTCCTGAGCGGTCTGAGCGCGGATGCATTCGGCGCGCAGGCGCATGTGTTCGGCCTCGTGCAAGGCGTTGCGTTGCGCCTGCTCCTGCACCGTGGTCTGCAGCCGCTGCTGCACGAGCAGCAGCGCGTCGCCCAGCTTCTGGTTCTCCTGCACCAGCGACTGCAGGCGGGTCTGGTCCACCCGCGCGGCCATGCCCACCTGGTGCTGCAGCATGTGCACCTGGCCCAGCACGGCAAATTCAAGCTCCGGCGTGCAGCGCGCATGCGTCAGCACCGCCCAGAACACACCCGCCCAATCCATGCCCATGCAACTCTGGTCCCACCACCGGGCCAGCGCTTCGGGGGACTTCAGCCGCAACGACTGGCGGACACACAGCCCGTGGCGCTGGTCCAGTTCGCGCTGCACCATCTCGGCCAGCGGCGTGCGCCGGCGGCATTCGCTCACCAGGGCGATGTGCATCTCGTATTCCGTGCAGCCCTCCAGGGCCAGGCCGGCTTTTCGCGCCAGCTTCTGCAACTCGGGCAGGCGCAGGCACACGCCCGTGACCGGGCAGGCCGCGTGGTTGCCGAGTTCCCACAGCCTGCGCCGCGCGGAACTCCGCCGCTCGGGCGCTGTGGGTTCACACCCTGGCGGCGCCTGCCCGCCGGCCGGCAGGGCATAGCGGCTCACGAGATCGCCCAGGAACCCGGTTTCCGAGGGGGGCTTGCGGTTCAGACACATGGCGCGCTTCAGTGAACCGGGCCCGCGGCGGCGTTCATCACCAGGCAGCCCGCACGCAAGGCCCGCTCGATCACGGGATCGGGCCCGTGCGCCTGCCAGTGGTTCACCAGGGCATCGTGTGTGTCGCGGCTGTGCCAGAAGGCGGCCTTGCGCCAGGCGCTGGCGCCCGGCTGGCCCAGGATCAGCCGCACCAGCGTGGTGTGTGCGTCGGCGATCGCCGCTGCGGCCTGCGAACGGCAGCCCAGCTCCAGCTGCAGCCCCGACAGACACAGGCTGCTGCTCACCAGCGCCGCCAGGCAAGCGTCCTCGCTGTCGGTGCGCCCCGCTTCCAGCTGGTCCCGCGCGAGGCCCAGTGCCTCGTGGTAGAAGCCCATCGCCTGAAAAACCTGGCCCAGGCGATGCGCTCTCGACGCCTGTTGCATGGCCTGCGTCCAGCCCGGCATGGCCGCGAGCGGAACGAAATACCCACTCTGGCCGGCATCAACGGATGGCTGTGACATGAGAACCCTCTGGTAGTGCATCACTGGCCGATCGCCAGTTTTTAAATGATAACTATTCTTATTTAAAATGCAAGGGATCGGTGAACGGCTTTGGCCTGTTCTGCTTGATCAAGGTCAAAAAACCGCTTTCAAACACTCTGGAAATTCGGATCGCATCCGGCAGGATGGACCGGATCGACAGAACAAAAATAAGTTCACAACCTTATTGATAATTGTTATCATTTGATGCCAGCCCGCCATTGACCGGCCAACGCGCGCCCCGACCCGACGGGGCGTTCTGTTGCCTGCCCGCCGTCAAGAGCCAGCCAAACCCTTCCTTTCCTGTGAAGACACGCGCTGTCTCTTGTGATGATCCAAATACTCCACCACCACCCCGTCGGTCTTGCCGCAGCCCTGTTGGCCAGCGGCCTCATCACCCTCCCGGCCCATGCCCAATCCACGACCACCGCTGCCGCGGAGGCGCCGGAACTGGCCACCGTCGTGATCAAGACCAAGCGCGAAAACCGCGTCTCCAAAGGCGCCACCAACCTGCCCATGGAAATCAAGGACACGCCGCAATCGATCAGCACGATCGACAAGGAAACCTTGCGCGACTTCGGCACCACCGACAGCAACGACGCACTGCGCTACGGCACCGGCCTCAACGTCGAAGAATGGGAGACCAACCGCACCAACTACAACGCACGCGGCTTCGAGGTCATGCTGACGCAGATCGACGGCCTGGGCATGACCAACGACTGGGGTCTCGTCGTCGGCCAGCAGGACACCTACCTGTACGACAAGATCGAATTGATCCGCGGCGCCAACGGTCTGCTCACCGGCGTCGGCAATGCCTCGGGCACCATCAACTACGTGCGCAAGCGGCCCACCAACAAGGACGGCGGCGAGGCCCTGTTCTCCGTCGGGTCCTACGGCCTCAAGCGCGCGGCCCTGGACTACAACAAGGTGCTGACCCAGGATGGCCAGTGGGCCGGCCGCCTGGTGGTGGCCCAGGACGACAAGGATTCCTACCTGCGTGCGCTGAGCAACCAGCGCACCGCCATCTCCGGCATCGTCGAAGGGCAGATCGGTCTCGACGGCGTGCTGACCCTGGGCCTGACCTACCAGGATGCCCAGCAGCGTTCGCCCATGTGGGGCTCGCTGACGCTGCCCTATGCCGATGGCACGCTGGCCGAATTTGACGTGTCGGCCTCGACCGCACAGGACTGGACGCGCTGGGACACCCGCACGCACAACGCCTTCGTGGAGTACGCCCACATGCTGTCCCCCGACTGGGAAGCCAAGGTCAGCTACAACCACACAGAAGGCTCCAGCGCCACCAAGCTCTTCTACGCCTACTCGTTCACCGGCCACCTCAACGACGACAACACCGGCCTGATCGGCTGGCCGTACCGCAGCGAGAGCAAGTCCAGCAGCGACATCCTCGATGTCAACCTCACAGGCCGCTTCAACGCTTTCGGCCGACAGCACGATGCGGTGTTCGGGCTGAGTCATTCCAGGCAGGAGAACCTGACCGAGGCTTACGCCGTCGACAGCTTCCCGGTGCTGCCAGCGTTCCCCTATGCGGGCAACGTGTTTGCTGAACCTGCCTGGGGGGCGAAGTCCGTCGCCTCGGAAGGCGACCAGAACATCACCCGCCTGTACGCCGCCAGCCGCCTGGCGCTGACCGACAAGCTCAAGGGCATCGTCGGCATCAACGCCATCAGCCTCCAGCGCGACGGCACCTCGATCTACGGTGGCGGCGTCAACCTCGAAAACGAAACGACCCAAAAGGCCAGCCCCTACATCGGCGCGACCTACGACATCACGCCCGACGCGCTGGCCTACGCTTCGTACTCCGACATCTTCCAGGCCCAGGACCAGCGCATGGTCAACGGCGCCTTCCTGGCACCGATGAAGGGCATCAACGCCGAGGTCGGTGTCAAGGCCGAATGGTTGAACCGCAAGCTGCTGACCACCTTCGCCGTCTTCATCGCCGAGCAAAAGGGCCTGGCCACCCAGGCTGGTTTCGACGCCGTGGCCCAGCAGTACTACTTCGAACCGAAGGACGTGAAGGCCAAGGGCTTCGAGATCGAGGCCACCGGCCACGTCGGCGCGGACACCCGGCTCACCATCGGATTCACCACGCTCAACCTGAAGGGACCGGATGGCCAGGCCATCTACGAGTGGGTGCCACGGCGCACGCTGAAGCTGCGCGCCGACACGCGTGTGGCGATGCTGCCGCGGCTGCGGGTGGGTTCGGGTCTGCGCTGGCAGTCCGACGTTTCGAAGAACGGCGGTGCACGGCAGGATGCCCATGTGCTGGTTGATGTGTTCGCGGCCTATGAACTGTCCAAGGCAGCCTCCTTGCGCCTGAACGTCAACAACCTGCTCGACAAGAAGTACCTGAAGACCGTCCAGTACGGTGCCATCTACGGCGCGCCCCGCACCGCGGCGCTCACGCTGGAATACCAGCTGTGAGGATGGCGAACGCGAGGAACACCGCATGAAACACCACACCCTGCGCTGGCCCGCCATCACCGCCCGGGTCGCCGCCGGCGTCTTCGGCAGCTACGCCTTCACCTGGGGCTTCGCGGCCGCCGGCGTCGCCGCGCTGGTGGGCCTGGGCGTCGAGTACCACGACGCCGAGACGGGCATGCTCATGCTCGCCTTCCTGCTGTTCCTCGGCCTGTTCCTGTGGTCGTTCACAGCCACCAGCCTGCTCCGCGTGTGGACCGTGCTGGCCGGCGGTGCAGCGCTGCTGTTCACCGCCGCCTGGGCCATCCAGCGCGCCATCCTCGCCTGAAAGGACAACCATGTTCCAGAACTTCCGCCAGTCCATGACCTGGCTGCACACCTGGTTCGGCCTGGTGATCGGCTTCGTGCTCATCGTGGTGTTCTTCTTCGGCTCGCTCTCGGTGTTCGACCGCGAGTTCGACCGCTGGGCCTTGCCCGACACGCGCTTCGACCCGCAGCCCATGCCCTCGTTCGACCAGGTGCTGCTGCCGGCCCTGCAGAAGATCGAGCCCGACGAAGCCGACTACGCGGCCAACATGCCCCTGCTGCACGACCCGGCCAAGGGGCCGCTGACGCCACGGATCGAACTGCCCGCCGACGAATACTGGGCCTACACCACGCACCGCGACCCGGTGCTGAGCATGGGCGTGGGCTTCGGCGTGCCGCTCGCCAGGGACCCGGACGGCCACAACCACATCCACGGCAACGCCACCATCGACCCGCGCAGCGGCGCCGCCGTACGCGCCGACCAGCTCAAGATCGGCAGCGAGTGGTTCTACCCCATGCACTACAGCCTGAACTGGCCGTGGATGAACCTCGGCATCTTCATCGTCGGCCTGGCCGCGCTGGTGATGCTGGCCGCGCTGGTCTCGGGCGTCGTGATGCACCGCAAGGTCTTCCGCGAGTTCTTCACCTTCCGGCCGAAGAAGCACACCCAGCGCAGCGCGCTGGACCTGCACAACCTGACCGGTGTGGTGGCGCTGCCGTTCCATTTCTTCTTCGCCTTCACCGGCCTGGTGATCTTCGGTGCCTTCTACTTCCTGCCGGTCTCGCAGTTCCAGCTCAAGGGCTTGCACGACCAGCACGAGGTGGTGGAGGCCGCAGAAACGGGTCTGCCGCACCAGGCGGCCGGTGTGCCGGCGCCGCTGGCCTCGGTGGACGCCATGGTGGCGCAGGCCAAGCAGCGCTGGGCCGGGCGCGACATGGCCGGGGAAGTGGGTTTTCTCATGGTGCACCATGTGGGCGACGCCAACAGCTACGTCAGCGTCTACCGCGCCGGCAGCGACCGCGTGGCCCTGGTGGGCGAGGGCATCCACTTCAAAGGCAGCACCGGCGAGCTGCTGTTTGAAGATCCGCCGCGCAGCCCCGTCTCTGAGGTCAACGAGTTCCTGACCGGCCTGCACCTGCAGCACTTCGAACACTGGCTGCTGCGCTGGCTCTATGTGCTGGGCGGCCTGCTGGGCTGCATGTGCATCGCCACCGGCTTCGTCTTCTTCGTCGAGAAGCGCAAGCGGCAGCACGCCAAAGCGGGCGTGCAGGGCAGCCGCGTGGTGGATGCGCTGGCCGTGACCACCGTCACCGGCATGGTGATCGCCGCCACCGGCATGCTGGTGGCCAACCGGCTGCTGCCGGCCGATCTGGCGGGCAAGGGCGACTGGGAAAAGGCCGCCTTCTTCGGCGTCTGGGCGCTGGCGATGCTGCACGCCTTCGTGCGCAGCGCGCCGGTGGCGCAGGCGCGCTTGAACCCGGCCTGGCGCGAGCAGTGCTGGACCATCGCGGCGCTGGCGGTGGCGGCGGTGCTGCTCAACGGGCTCACCACCGGCGACCACCTGGTCAAGACGGTGTTCACCGACACCTACTGGGCGGTGGCGGGTGTGGACCTGAGCCTGCTGGTCAGCGCCGGCATCGCCGTCGCAGTGGTGCGCCTGTTGGCCCGGCGCGAACAAGCACAGTGCCCGACGCCCGCCCAGGCGGATACGAACAGCAGCGACAGCGCAGCGGAGGTGGCCCATGGCTGAGCTGTCCTGGCTGATCGCCGCCACCGCGCTGGCGCTGAGCGGCATGGCCTGGCTGGCCCTGCCGATGGAGGTGCACTGGGGCCAGGTGATGCACCGGCCGGCCGCACAAGCCCCCCGCACCCGCCAGCTGCTGCGCGGCCTGGGCGCGCTGGCGCTGCTGCTCTCGCTGCTGGCCTGTCTGATGGCCGACCGGCCCTCCATGGCCGCGCTGGTCTGGATCATGCTGATGGCCGGCAGCGCGGTGGCCGTGGCCCTGACCCTGAGCTGGCGGCCGCGCTGGCTGCGCGCGCTGGCCATCGGCTGACGGCCCATGCACCACCCCCTTGCGGCCCCGCTGCAGGCCGCCGGTCTGCGCCAGACTTTCAGCCGCCTGGAGGTGCTGAGCCAGTTCTGCCTGGCCGGTGACCAGGCGAGCACCGGCGCCGAGGTCTACGCCGGCCTGACCCGGCGCGGTGTGCCGATGGCCTACAGCACGGTGTACCGCATGCTGCAGACACTGAGCTACGCGGGCTTGCTGCTGCCCGCCGGTACACGCGGGCGCCACCCGTGCTACCGGCCGTCATCCGCCGTCCTGAACGCCTGGAAAGCCCGGCCTTCACCGGTTTCCGGGGTGGGTCTGTCCGGGCCGACTTCCCCATCCGCTTGATCTGCATCAAGCCAACTTCAGGGAGACGCCACCCGGACATTAAGCTAAACTAGAATCGTTCTCATTAACTTTACTGAAGGAGTTTCCATGCAACTGCGAGCCCTGACCCTGGCGATGGCCACCCTGACCGCCAGCACGCTGTTCGCCAGCCTGCCCGCCCACGCCGCCACGCCCATGGCCACCACGGCCGCCGCAGGCGCGGTGGACCACAAGGCGGTGGCCACGCACTACGCCGCGCTGGTGCACGCCAACTACGCCGACACCCTGGCCGCGGCCAAGGACCTGCAGGCCACCATCGCCGCCTTCATCGCCGCCCCTTCGGCCGAAGGCCTGAACAAGGCGCGCAAGGCCTGGCTGGACGCGCGCGAGTTCTACGGGCAGACCGAGGCCTTCCGTTTCTACGGCGGCCCGATCGACGACGCCAACGGCCCCGAAGGCCAGATCAACGCCTGGCCGCTGGACGAGGCCTATGTGGACTACGTGACGGGCAAACCCAAGGCCGGCATGGTCAACAACCCCAAGTTCAAGATCACCAAGGCCGCGCTGACCAAGGCCAACGAGCGCGGCGGTGAAGAGAACATCAGCGCCGGCTGGCACGCCATCGAGTTCCTGCTCTGGGGCCAGGACGTGAGCGAGACCGGCCCGGGCCAGCGCTCCTTTGAAGACTACGTGAAAGGCAAGGGCGAAAACGCCGAGCGCCGCGCCCAGTACCTGAGCACCGCCACCGAACTGCTGGTCGACGACCTGTCGGCCATGGTCAAGGCCTGGGAGCCGAACGCGAAGAACTACCGCGCCAGGTTCGAGAAGGGTGGCCAGGAATCGGTGCGCAAGATCATCGTCGGCCTGGGTTCGCTCTCGCGCGGTGAGCTTTCCGGCGAACGCATGGAAGTGGCGCTGAACTCGCAGGACCAGGAAGACGAACACTCCTGCTTCTCCGACAACACGCACCGCGACGTGGTGACCAACGCCAAGGGCATCCAGAACGTGTGGCTGGGCCAGTACCAGAAGCGCGACGGCAGCCAGCTGGAAGGTCCGGGCGTGCGCGATCTGGTGTCCGCCAAAAACCCGGCCCTGGCCGAGAAGACCACGGCCCAGATCGCCGGTTCGGTCAGTGGCGCCGAAGCCATTCCTGCGCCGTTCGACCGCGCCATCTTCAAGGGTTCGGCCGGCCGCCCGGCCGTCGAGAAGACCATCGCCAGCCTGGTCGAGCAGTCCAAGCTGCTGGTGAAGTCCGCTTCCGCCGTCGGCATCGCCAAGCTGACCCTGGTTGAACCCTGAAATAAGGTACACCCCCGCGCGGGATTGACCCACCCCTGCGCCGCGCCTAAGGGCGCGTCACCCCCTCAAGGGGACAGTGCGAGTGGCCCGGCAAAGCCGGTTCCACCGCACTCTGGTTGGCTCCCCCTCTCCGGCAGCGCATTGGTTTCAATCTGTTCATCTATTCACCATGTCCACTTTTCCCACAGCCACGCGCACCGCGCTAGCCATGGGGGCGATCGCCGCCGGTTCTGCGGTGTTCGCCCTGCACGGACCCGCCACCGCGGAAACCGACCCGGACCCGCTGGGCGAACGCACGGGCGGCCAGGCCACGGTCTTCGCCACTGGCCGCAACGCCTTCTCGTTCCCGCACGCCAACCTGGACGACCCGGAGCGCACCCGCTTCGTGATCGGCAACTCGTTCTTCAAACGCAACTGGGTCGAAGCGCCCGCCTCCACCACCGCGCGCGATGGCCTGGGCCCGCACTTCATCGCACGCTCCTGCGCCGGCTGCCACGTGATGGACGGCCGCGGTGCACCGCCGGACTGGAAGCGCACCCTGGGCCCCGAGCCCGAGAACACCGTCGCGCTGCTGATCCGCCTTTCCAAGCCCGGCACGCCCGCCCCGCACGCGGGTGTGGTGCCCGACCCGACCTACGGCGACCAGTTCAACAACGCCGGCATCCAGGGCGTCAAGCCCGAGGGTCAGGTTGAAATCCGCAGCACGCCGGTCCGCGGCCGCTTTGCCGATGGCACGCGCTACACCCTGCAGCAGCCACACTACCAACTCACCCAGCTGGGTTATGGACCGATGAGCCCGGGCGTGATGCTCAGCCCGCGCATCGCGCCGCATCTGGCCGGACTGGGCCTGATCGAAGCCATTCCCGAGAGCGAGATCCTGGCCAACGCGCGCGACCAGGCTGCGGCGCCCGGCCCGATCAAGGGCCAGCCCAACCGCGTGTGGGACGCCTTCGCGCAGAAAGAAGTCATCGGCCGCTTTGGCTGGAAGGCCAACACCGGCAGCATCGCGCACCAGAGCGCGGGCGCCTTCAACGGCGACATGGGCATCACCACCAGCGTGTTCTGGCAGGAGGCCTGCACCGCCGCGCAGAAGGATTGCCAGGCCGCCCCGCACGGCGGTGGCAAGCGCAGCGGCCACGACGGCCTGATCCCTTCCGCCCAGGCCACGGCGCAGGTGCCCGAGATCGACGACGAAACGCTGGGCCAGGTGGTCTTCTACACCGCGACCCTGGCCCCGGCCGCGCGCCGCCAGCCCGACAACCCGCAGGTGCTGCGCGGTCAGGCGCTGTTCGCGCAGGCGCAGTGCGCCACCTGCCACCGGCCCAGCTACACCACCGGCAACACCCTGTTCCCCCGCTTGACCAGCGCCCGCATCAGCGGCCAGCGTATCTGGCCCTACACCGACCTGCTGCTGCACGACATGGGCGAAGCACTGGCCGACGGCCGACCCGATTTCCTCGCCAACGGCGGGCAGTGGAAGACGCCGCCGCTGTGGGGCATCGGCCTGTTCAAGGACGTCAACGGCCATCAGCGCCTGCTGCACGACGGCCGCGCCAACGGCGTGCTCGAAGCCGTGCTCTGGCACGGTGGCGAGGCGCAGGTGGCCAAGGACCAGGTGCTGAAATTCAACCAGCGCGACCGCGAAGCGCTCGTGAAGTTTGTTGAGTCGCTGTGATGAAGCCCTCAAACGAACTGACGCGGCGCCGGCTGCTGGCGGCGCTGGCCGCTGGCGCGGTGCTGCCAGCCACCCCCGTTTGGGCCCAGACCAGCGGCCCGGTGGCCTTTCCCTACTACAGCGGCGAGCAGGCCCTGCAAGGCCTGTACGGTCTGCACTTGCCACAACTGGCGCGCACTTTCGAGACCGCGGCGCAAGCCCTGAGCGTGGCAGCCCGGACCCACTGCGCCGGACCAGCCACGCCAGCCCCGCTGCTGGACGCCTGGCGCCAGGCCCTGCTGGCCTGGCAAGCCCTCGCCACCCCCGGCCTCGGCCCGGTGATCGAGCGGCGCTCGCAGCGCCAGATCGACTTCTGGCC
>Ga0209066_10004945_pt1 | contig 14266 bp, 10 predicted proteins | sample All_14_2_FD_187198 | JGI IMG/M metagenome (GOLD analysis project Ga0209066, IMG submission 187198) | Freshwater microbial communities in response to fracking from Pennsylvania, USA - Allegheny Zone_MetaG_DW_15 (SPAdes) (version 2) ...
GTATGTATTTTTTATAACTTTGCACGTTGTTTTTTTAAGAGTTGTGGGAAGCGCATTAAACACATATTCAATTAATTTCAAGGGACTTAAACTTGGAAAACACTCGTTTGAATTTGATTTGAACGATGCTTTTTTTCAAGAATTTGAGGAGGGTGAAATTTCTAGAGGACAGCTTAAAGCAAATGTTCTACTCAACAAGCAAAACCATTTGCTCGAGTTCAGCGTTAGCATAAAAGGCTCTGTTCAAGTTGTTTGTGATAGGTGTTTAGAAACTTTCATTTTACCAACTACTTTTAAGGGCGTTCTTTTTGCAAAAATTGGCACTCAGGTAGAGGAGTCGAACGATGAGATAATTTTCCTTACGGAGGAAGACCACGAGGTAAATTTGGCCCAATACCTATATGAAAGTGTTTGTTTAAGTTTGCCTATTAAGCGTTACCATGGGCTAAACGGGACCAATGCTGGAGATTGTGACAAAGAGATGCTAGCAAAAATGAATGTTGCTGGTGAAAGTGATAGCACTGACGATGAAATAGACCCACGTTGGGCAGCATTAAAGAAATTGAAGAATAACTAAGTTTTACTAATTAATAAGTTGAAAAATGGCACATCCAAAATCAAAGATTTCCAAGCAGAGAAGAAATAAGCGTAGAACTCACTACAAGGCTAGTACTCCTACTCTTTCAAACTGCTCAAACTGTGGTTCAGCTGTTGAGTATCACAGGGTATGCCCAGAGTGTGGTTTTTACCGTGGAAAACAAGCAATTGAAAAGGCTGTTAACGCCTAATTATATCAACCCTAATTAGCACACTAGTGATGAGGATTGGTGTTGATGTTATGGGAGGAGACTTTGCACCCGATGCTGTAGTATCGGGTGCCGTTTTAGCCCTAAAGCATCTTAGTGCCGATGAGAGAATAGTTCTCTTTGGCAATCAGGACATCATTGTAAATCTACTGCAAAAAGAAGGTGTAAGTCCTGAAAATTTTGATATCATCCATACCTCCGAGGTAATTGAAATGGGTGACAACCCATCAAAATCATTCGCTAAAAAAACCGACTCAAGTATCGTTAAAGGCTTTATGGCGCTTGCCGCCGGCAAAATTGATGGTTTTGCCAGTGCTGGCAGCACAGGTGCTATGATGGTTGGCGCAATGATGGTTGTTAAGCAAATTCCTGGCGTTATTCGTCCTGCAATTGCTGGTTTCATTCCCGTTTCCGAGAAAAAAGTTAATCTTCTGCTCGACGTTGGGCTTAACCCCGATTGTCGTCCCGATGTATTATACCAATACGGAATTCTTGGTTCAATCTATGCTAAGCAAGTTTTTGGCATTGAAAATCCAAGGATATCGTTATTAAGCATTGGCGAGGAGGAAGAAAAAGGCAACCTGGTTACAAAAAGTGCCTTTGAGATGATGAAGGATTCGGCAGATTTCAACTTTGTTGGAAACGTTGAAGGCCACCACCTATTTAACGATAAGAAAGCCGACGTAGTAGTTTGCGATGGATTTGTAGGCAATGTTGTTCTTAAACAAGCTGAGGCATTCTACCATATACTCACGAAGGTTAACCCCGATAATAGATTCAACGAGAGGTTTAACTCCGAGAACTACGGTGGAACACCCGTTCTTGGCGTTAATAAGCCTGTAATAATAGCTCATGGAGCATCGAGCCCCAAAGCAATAATGAACATGATTATTCAAACTCGCGAGGTTATATCATCGCAACTTTGCGAGAAAATTAAACAAGCATTCAGCTAATGGGAAAAATTACTGCTGCAATCACAGGGGTTGGTGGATATGTACCCGAGTACATTCTCACCAACGAGGAACTCAGCCGCATGGTTGATACCACCGATGAGTGGATTATGACCCGTATTGGTATCAAAGAGCGTCATATCCTTAAAGGTGAAGGATTGGGAACTTCGGATATTGCTATTCACGCTGTGAATGAACTACTTCGTAAGACCAATACAAAACCCGAAGAGGTAGATATGCTGATTTGCGGTGTAGTTACACCCGATATGCAGTTCCCGGCAACGGCTAATATAATTAGCGATAAATGCGGAATTAAAAATGCTTTTGGGTACGATATGAATGCTGGTTGCTCTAGTTTTCTTTACGCTTTGGTAACCGCATCTAAATTTGTTGAATCAGGATCGCACAAAAAAGTGGTGGTTGTTGGTGCCGATAAAATGTCGTCGATAACCGACTATACCGACCGTGCTACCTGTCCAATTTTTGGCGATGGTGCCGGTGCAGTACTTCTCGAACCCTGCGAGGATGGTTTTGGTGTAATAGACGCCAAAATGCAGGTTGATGGTTCGGGACGTAAACACTTACACCAAGTTGCAGGAGGTTCTTGCTATCCAGCATCAATTGAAACAGTAACTAAGCGTCAACATTATATCTACCAAGAGGGACAACCCGTTTTTAAGGCTGCTGTTTCCAACATGGCCGATGTTTCTGTTGAAATGATGAAACGTAACAACATTAGCCCCGAGCAACTGGCTTGGCTAGTTCCTCATCAAGCCAATATGCGTATTATTGAGGCAACTGGAAACAGAATGGGTATTGGTAAAGATAAGGTGATGATAAATATAGAAAGATACGGAAACACTACCAGCGCAACAATTCCACTTTGCCTTTGGGAGTGGGAGCCAAAATTAAAGAAAGGCGACAATATAATTATTGCAACTTTTGGAGCCGGATTCACTTGGGGTGCATGCTATCTTAAGTGGGCATACGATGGAAGTAAATTTGCCAAATAGTATTTCAAGATATAATGGCCGAGTCAAGATTTTTTGACTCGGTTTTTTTTCATATCAGCTATATTTCATTAAATCCAACCAATCGTTGTTTCTTTTCGTCCCACAGTCTTAACCTTAACGATTTAAGGCTGGAGAAAAAAGTTATGGGTTTAATATCCTGAAACATTGGATTTTCTTTATGACATTTGGACAATTTATAGTTTGGAATGGTCGGGCTCAAATGGTGTATATGGTGAAATCCAATGTTACCCGTAAACCACTGGAGTATAAATGGTAGTTTGAAATATGAACTACCCTGAATGGCAATTGTTTTATAATCCCATTTATCGGAACGCTCCCATTTAACCGATTCGTACTGATGCTGAACATAGAATAGCCAAACCCCATGTACGGATGCCAAGTAAATTACCGGTAATTGAATAAGTAGATAAGCCTTCCACCCTATTGCCCAAATCACAAGTAAAATCCCTAATACTAGCGCTAAATTAGATAGATGAAGGTAAACCAGCTCTTTGCGGTTCATATATGATTTTGGCAAACGATACTGAATTAGAAATAGGAGCAGAGGTGCTACTCCAATTAAAAATATCGGATTTCGGTAAAATCGATACCCAAATTTCTTCCATTTTGATAAACTCTGATATTCTTCAACGGTTAGGGTTTTAACATCGCCTACACCCCGTTTGTCGAGATTGCCAACAGTTGCATGATGTTCTTTATGATCGCGATGCCAGCGGTGGTAGGGTGTAAATGATAGTAAACCCAGCGGAATTCCAACCAGTCTGTTTAACCTCTCAGACTTGAAAAATGATCCGTGACCGCAATCGTGAAAAACAATAAATATTCGCACTAAAAATCCTGCAGCAAAAACAGAAAGCAACAAAGTTAACCAGTACGAATACTCTAAGCTGTAAACCATTAAAACCCAGATGGCAATATAGGGAACTACAGAGTTAACAACCTGCCACCAACTTTTAAAATTATCAGGGAAATTATACCTCATTACAACCTTAACCCAACTTGTATTGAATTCACTCATTGTATTTTTATCAGATGACATTTGATCTAAATTTTGATATTACAAAAAACATTTAAGTAAGGTGTCGGTTTAGTTAAAGATACCTTTTGCTCCTTTAATTCGTCCTCGATTTTGAATAGTACTCAGAAACTACAGCCCAATTTATAGCATCCCAAAAAATATTAACATATTCTGCCCTACGATTTTGGTATTTTAAGTAATAAGCATGCTCCCAAACATCAACTCCAAGAATTGGAAAACCCTTTTGTGAAGATAAATCCATTAAGGGATTATCCTGATTTGGAGTAGAACTAATAAAAAGTTTTCCATCAGCATTTATACTTAGCCAAGCCCATCCACTACCAAAACGCTTCATTGCGGCATCAGTAATTTGCTTTTTCAACTCATCCATTGATCCAAAATCTTTTTCAATCGCATTTTTTAGTTCCACACTTATATTTGACTTGTTTCCTGGCTTCAATATCTCCCAGTAAATAACATGGTTATAGTAACCTCCCGCATTATTTCTAATTGCATCGGAATACTTAGTCATATTTGCAAAAACTTCTAATAGGGACTTTGAGGTAATATCAGTTCCTGTTGATGCTTTCAAAAAATTATCAAAGTAAGCCTTGTGGTGTTTAGAGTAATGGATTTCAACGGTTAGTTTATCGATAGTAGGCTCCAACGCTTCGTATGCATATGGTAAAGAGTAAAACGACATTTCTGAAACCTTTGTATTTAGTACATTACTCTGCGCAAACAAATTGCCAAGTGTTGCTATAAGCATTAGTGATAAAATTATTCTTTTCATGTTTTGGCTGTTTAATTTTATAACATAAACAATAAACGCCGAAAAATGTTCTACAAAAAAAGCGACCCTATGGGTCGCTCTCTAAATGCTAATAATTTAGTTATTTAAATCCCTTAACGGCCTGTTTCCTTAATTCATATTTCTGCTCGGGAGTTAAATCCTTTGTTTTATAAAGATTCTTTTCCCAATCACCATACATAGGGTTCGGTAAAACGATATACCTTTTTCCAAACTCGTTTTTGTACTGTTCCACTAACGAAGCACCCCAGTCATCGCCACGGCTTTCAAAAACCTCCGAAAAATCGTTTAAGTTATCGCCAATAAGCATAACAATATCAAACTCCGCCGAAACTTTCTCGCGTCTTGTCTTTTTGCTACTTTCATTTTCTTTCAAAAGAAAATACTCTGGTTTTGCAAACGAAAAGCCAAGCGAATCAAGATTCTTAATTGTGGCATCTAGCTCAGTGGTTTTTCTATTTGAGATATAGAACAAAGTAACACCTATTGAATCGCAGAAATTGCTAAACTCCTTAGCACCGGGTAACGCCTTGGCTTTTCCGAGTTGCGACCATTCATTCCAAAACTCGGACGAAAATTCTTTGTTATCGATAATTTCTTGGGCTTGAAAAGGGCTATTATCAAGCATCGTTTCGTCAATATCAACAACAACAGCCTTGGGTTTTTCCGATTTAACTGAAGCAAACTGGGCTAATTGCATTTTAGCAATGTTGAATCCTTGGTGGTAAAGTGCTTGATTCTCTGGAGAACTTTGGAACCAAAGTGTAGCATAAATAAGGTGATCCTGATTAATTTCTTGATGGGTCGACTTCTTGCAGCTTGTGAAAACAACAAGCACCAGCGCCAACATTAGCAATAACCTATTCATATATTTAGTTTTAATGGGTTAACTTTATCGAGGGAGCAAATTTAATTAAATGACTTTTATTGGAACACATTTGTTAATAAACTTGATATTTTAAGAAAAATCCACTCCGGATATACTGGTAGGCAGTAAATTTTTTCTAGAAAAGTACTTTACTTTTTGAGCGGGAATGGTGGCCGTTCGTCGATAATTAGCTCGGATTTGCGTCCAATCTTTATTGTTTCGTTTGCTAGGGTTTCGGTGTCAATTAGTACGGCCTGGAATCGTCCCAGCGAACAGGTTCCACAGTTTAAGTACTGTTTACGCTGATTTATATAGTACATTTTATGAACCTCAAGTTTATGCGTATGCCCTAAAACAACCAAGTCGTATTTGCGAAGGAGTTTTAGCCCATAGAGAAGGTACTTGTAAGAATTGTACTTTCGAGGAACTCTGTTCACCTCATCGTCGTACTCAACAATTTTAAAGTATAAACGTTCTGCCCAATGAAACTTTACTATGAACCTTAAAATGTAGAAACCCACCTTGCCGATGAATCGACCTATTGATGTCCCATTTAAAAAATCGGCATTATGGCCATGTTCAATATGTATTGTTTTACCTTGTGAGTTCGAGATATTGTAATGATCTTTTGCCCTTGGGTTCCATAAATCGTGATTTCCACGAATAAAAATAAACTCTTTTGATTCAAAATAATTTATCAAATCACTGTTTCGATCAACCACATCGGAGTAAGTGTATTTGTACAGTTCATAAACATCTCCATTCAATATTACTTGATCAATTTTATAATGATTTATTATCGCTTCAAGTGTTTTTATGAATTTCTGCGATTTCCAGCCAAATGTCCCAAACTTATCTCCAGTATCAATGTGTAAATCCGAGAGTACAAGAAGTTTCATGAGTTAAAAGTTAATTAGCAAAGTTGAGAAATACATTTTGGTTAGATGTTAAATTAGCATTAAATCTGATTAAACTAACCGATTGAGCCCTTATACCTTAAAACCTAGAACAAGAATATCATCGACTTGTTTTTGAATACCCCTGTATTCTTCAAAGTTTTGCTCAATAATACGGCGCTGTTCTTCAAGAGAATATTGCTGAATACCTAGTAATAATTTTTTAAAATTGATGAGCATATACTTTAAATTTGAGGGGCCTCCAAACTGATCGGTATAGCCATCGGAGAAAAGGTAGAAAACATCGCTGGGTTGATATTTAATTTTATGGGTAACAAAAGGTTTTTCACCAATAACGTGGAACCCAATTGGCATTTTATTCCCTTTAAACTCGTATATCGAATATCCATCGAACGACTCCACCGGCTGATCCGCTCCAAATCCTTCTAAATCTGATTTTCGGGCTATAAGCAATGGTAAATATGCCCCGGCGTATTCAATTTCATGTGTTTTCTTGTCAATCAGCACTAAGCCCATATCCATTCCATCGTGCGATTCTCCTTCGGAACCTGTTTGGTTTAGCGATGCCATTACCAGTTGCCTTAGTTTGAAAAGAATTTCTCCAGCACTTTCGTTAATATGCATAGCTGTTAACTCTTTCAGCAATGTTATTCCAAGCATGCTCATAAAAGCGCCAGGAACGCCGTGTCCAGTGCAATCGGCCACCGCAACAGCAATTCGACCATCGGAGAGTGGAGTAACCCAGTAAAAATCACCGCTTACAATGTTCTTTGGCTGGTAATACACAAAAAAGTCCCGTAAATAGTTTTTGAGGTTCTGAGAACGAGGAAGAACCGCAGTTTGAATACGGCTAGCGTATTTTATACTATCTGTTATTTGCTTCTGTTGATCGGCAATCTGATCGCGTTGTCGTTCGGCTAAATCGCGCTGACTCTCAATTTCCTGTTTTTGATCCTCTATTTCAGCCTTCTGCCTCAATATTTCTTGATTTTGTGCAACCAGTAACTTGTTAATCTTTTGTTTCTCGCGCAAGAAATAAAAAATTACAGAGGCTAGTGCCATTGTCAAAAGTAGTGCAATTGATATAAAAAGCGAGTACATTCTTTGTCGCTCTAATCGAGCTTGCTGAAATGCTTCGCGCTGCTTTGTAAGAATTTCCTGCTCACGCTCCCTCTTGTCAAAATCGAATTGCATTTCGAGTTTGGAGATCTCTCCTGCATTAATGCTATCCTTTATTGATGAATGAAATCCATAGTATTCCAAGGCAATTTTATAATCGCCCTTTAAACGGTATGCTTGGGATAAACTTTGGTAGATATCTCGAACATCGGCCATCATGCGTTGCTCAAGCGCAACCCTCAAGGCTGAATTCAGATAATTAAAACCTTCCTTAGAATTACCTTTCTTAATTTGAACCTCGCCAAGGTATCTATTCAGCTTGGCAATATCAATGCTGTCATTAATCGTCTGCTTTAAGTCTAATGCCTTTAAAAGATTATCGTTTGCCAGCGAAAGTTCTCCTAGCTCATAATTAATAATTCCAATCAATAAGTAATTCGCTGCCTGACCATGAATATTTTGATTTTGAATATTTGATTCCAAAACCACCTTTGCAATATCCAAGGCCTTCTTGTTTAAACCAGAATGGTAGTAAATATTGGCTTGTTCAGTGAGTGATAGTAATATCCCATTCTGATTCCCAAGACTCCTATACTGATTCAAGGCAAGATCATTATACTGCAATGCCTTATCGTATATCTCTATTCTGTTGAACAAGCGAGCAATACTTAACGAGGTCCATGCAATACCCTCCCTATCCATCTCCTTTTCATAGGTTTCAAGCGCTGCTAGCATATGTTCAATTGCCTTTGAATAACCCCCGGTAAAACTATAAATTGTGCCAATATTTACCTGTGTCCGAGCAATTTGAATTTTATCCTCTAGCCTTTGGTTTATCTCCAGTGCGCTGAGGTATGATTGGAGTGCATGCGAGTAATCACTCTTAAGCTGATAAACATTTCCAATGCGATTCAAGTTTTGAGCAACCCAACTTTCCTGATCATGCTCTTTTGCCAATGTGTATGATTTATTTAGATGAACAAGAGCTAACTCAAAATCGTTCCGGCTATAGTAACAATAACCGAGAATGTGCTCAGCCCTTATCACATAAATTGGATTATTAATTTGCATTGCAATGTTTAGCGCCCTCTGAGCAAAAAGAACTGCTGAATCAGGATTAGAAACTCTCTGCTGTTCGGCTTTAAGGATTGCCATATCAAACTGACTCTTTTCATCCTGGCCATAAGTCAAATGGGTAATAAACACCAAACAGGTAATTGGAATTAGAACAATAAACTTGAAATATTTATTAAGCATGATATTGTTTTATTGATCCAATAAAGATATTCCATTTGCATAAAACGAACTCGTTTTACAGCTAATTTTTTAAACGTTTATTTGATTGATGCTAGTTTGTTTTGTTCTACGAAAACATTTCGTATTTTTAACCCAATTTGGTATAGTCAACAAATAAGTATTTCACTTTTAAAATATTTCGCAATGAGGTTGAAAATGAAGATCGGCGCAAAGATGTTGCTCTTTGTTATGATCACTTCCGTATCCATTATGCTTGTTATTGGGCTATTTATAGGATTTAGAATCAACAAGATTGCACACGATAATGCTGTTAAACTGGCTCAGGCCGAAGCACAAAAAACGGCCAATCAAATTAAATCGGAACTTGAGCTCGATATGGGATTTTCCCGAGCACTCGCCCACTCCCTTTACATTTATCCAAAATTTGATACTGTAACGCTAGACTCAATATTTTTTAGCATTGTAGATCAACAGGTTTTAAACAACCAACGATATCTAACTGTATGGTATTCCGTCGAGTACTTTGCTTTTCGCAAGAATTATCGATATGATTATGGCCGCCGATCAACAACTGCTTATATAAAAAACGGAATACCCGCCCGCGATATCGAACACAAAAATGTTACTGGCGATATAACTACCAGCAACTACTATGCATCCAAATTGTGCAACTGCGAAATGCTTCTCGATCCATATACATTCGAGGTTGGAGGAAACGAAGTTCTCGCCACAAGTCTTAGCGTTCCCATAAAGGTGAATGGTAAATTTGCAGGACTTGGTGGTGTCGACATCTCTTTGGAGAAATTTCAGGAACAAATTGAGAAAATTAAACCATACAAAAACACTATCGTAGCATTAGTTTCCAACGATGGCACAGTTATAGCCCATACGAAACCTGAATTTGCAAAACTCAAATTCACCGACATAAACCCCGTTGACGATAAAAAATTCGGAATTACTGAAAAAATAAAAAAAGGAACCGATTATATTTACTTCTCATCTGTGAATAACGATCAGAATCTCAATATTCTCTCAACAATAAGGGTTGGTGAATCGCCCACATCGTGGTCTGTTTTCCTCTCAATTCCTATGAGCGAGATTGTTGTTGATGCACGTAGAGCTGTTATGTACACTATTTTTGTTTTCATTCTTGGGGTAATACTTCAGGGTGCCGCCATTTGGTATATTTCGCGCTACATTACTCAGCCTATAAAAAGAACAACCGAGGCCCTAAATAGCATATCGGAAGGCGATATCGATTTAAACAGAAAAATTTACGTTCATACTGGCGACGAACTTGAGGATATGGCTCGTTCGGCCAACAAACTAATCGATGGTCTTAACCTAACCGAAAAGTTTGCGCGAGAAATAGGCATGGGTAAACTCGATGCACAATTCAACCTATTGGGTAATAAGGATATTTTAGGCAAGGCATTACTCGAAATGCAAAAAAGTTTAATAAATGCACGCGATGCAGAAATTAAACGTAAAGAAGAAGAGGAGCATCAAATTTGGGCAACCCAAGGTATTGCAATGTTTGGTGAGGTACTCCGCCAGCATAACGATAATTTAAATGAGCTTTCATATCTTATCATTAAAAACCTTGTTTCCTATACCAAATCGATACAGGGTGGAGTCTTCATTATAAACGATAACGATCAGGATAATATCTCGCTGGAAATGACAGCCTGTTATGCATACGATCGCCGCAAGTATATGGAAAAAACAGTTTTACCCAACGAGGGGCTGGTTGGCCGTTGCTTTATTGAAGGAAAAACAATATTTATGGTTGATGTTCCTAAGAATTACATCAAAATTACATCGGGACTTGGCGAAGAAAATCCACGGAATATTTTACTGGTACCTCTTAAAGTAAACGACGATATTCTTGGAGTAATCGAAATGGCCTCTTTTAACACCTACGAAAAATTCCATATTGAGTTTATCGAGAAAATTGCCACAAGCATAGCATCCACCCTTTCAAGTGTGCGAATTAACATTCGCACAGCAGAACTCCTTGCCCGCACTCAGCAGCAAGCCGAAGAGATGAAAGCGCAAGAGGAGGAAATGCGCCAGAATATGGAAGAACTCCACGCTACACAGGAAGAAATGGAGCGTAAACGCCATGAACAAGAAGAAATTCAAGCACAGCTTAGAGAGGATAAATCAATTCTTAGCAGTTTACTTCAGAATTCGCCCGATTTAATCTACCAAAAAGATACCGAGGGCAGATATGTTCGACTGAGCAACTCTATGCATAGTCTATTAAACTTACAATCAGCCGAAGAGGCTGTTGGACTAACTGATTTCGATTTGCTCTCAGGTGAACAAGCTCGATTAATCTCCAGCTTCGACAACGATGTAATGCGAAGCAGATCGCCAATAACCAACCGAATGATTTCAATCCAACTAGCCGATGGTAAAGAGCACCGTGCTGTTTTAACATTGATGCCTCTAATTGAAGACAATGGGGAACTTATTGGGGTTTTGGGAATTATCAAAATTATGACCGATATTAACTAGCATTAAGGCTATATCAGTTAGTAGTATAAAAAGGGCGAACACAATCTCCTCAATATACAACTGGGACATACAAAATAAAAAGCTGCAGGCTAACCTGCAGCTTTCTTAATAACGTTGGTCTCTTAGTTCTTGATACACCTAACAGAATGACCAGCAGGCAAAGATCCTTCAATTAATTCTGCTGTTCCCATCATACCATCAATAATTACAATATTTGTAGTTTCAAAAGTCCAAAATACAGCCCTTTCACCCATTCCATAAAACATCCATCCAGCACTTTGCATTGCTTGTCCACCAGGTCTGGCTGTAAATCCAGTTGTATTTGTTTGGAAGAAATCATAATTCCAAAGGCCTGTTCCTTGACCAAGGGTTCCCTTTTCGGATATTTTGCGAGCTATATCATTAGAATTTAACATCCATTGAACTCCGCCAATAAAACTGAAAAGTGTTTGCCAATCGACATAGTTTGGTACACGCCAACCATCGGGGCAAACGCTAAATGCACTTTGAATAGCAGCATCAGAATACAACCTTCCATATTTCGCTATTGTGTCTAGATCAATTGAGTTATTATAAACCATAACGGTGTCAATACCTATTGGGGTACCATTTGCATATTTAGCAGTTCTCAAGTTTTCCTTCATCCAAACTTGAGTACCAATTTTGATTGTGGCATACTTATTACCTTCAATGTCAATTAGTGTATCATTACTAATACCTACATTGGTTGTAACATTTCCAGCAACAAGCATATCGCCAGTAGAAAGAATAGTATTAGAGAAAAATGAGGAGTCCTTTGTTACCTTAAAATAATTATTTGGAGTACTTTTTGATTGTGTACTAATACCGCCAACGGCAAATCCACCTTTTGCTCCTTTTGCTGTATCATCAATATAGATTCTAGTGCTGTCGGGCATAATCCTTATATACTCAACAGTTCCTTTTGATTGAGTGCTTTTTCCACCTACAGCAAATCCCCCCTTACTTTTCTTTATACCAGCTGTTTGGGTGTTATCAATATAAACTCGAACACTGTCGGGGCTAACAGTAAGCAGATCAACACTTCCTTTCGATTGAGTACTCAATCCACCAACAGCGAAACCGCCCTTGGCTCCCTTTGTATCGCCACTTCCAACATAGGTACGAACAGCAGACTCATAAACAGCAAAAACCACTTGTCCCTTTGAGTTGAGAACCGCAAAAATTGGTTTTTCAGGATCGAGACCTGGTTTTGGTAAAACATTTACAGAACTATCGGTTACCATAATTGTTCCATTTGCAACCCATGTTGTTCCATCATGACGGAGTGTTTGCCCCAAAGTACCCGATGCTACTGGCCCAGTTGGCCCTTGCGCTCCGTCCTTTGCCAAAATCTCCCAAGAGTCACCATCCCAAACATAAGATATCTTATCGGTTGAGTTATAGTAAGCTTTGTTCAGTGCGGGCGCTGGATGAGCAGCAAAAGTTCCTGCCCAGGTTATGGATATACCATCGTTTCCTGTTGCACCATCCTGAGCAAGAATTTCCCACGAATCGCCATCGTAGAAGTACGATTTCTTATCAACAGTATTATAGTAAGCATAGTTTTTCAGAGGCGAACTAGGGGCTGTTGCTAAAGAGCCCTTCCACTCTACGGTTAAACCATCGGCAGAGAAAAGAGCATAGGGAACAGCGTGTAGTTCTTGACGTTCAAACTCTGTAAATGTTGTTGCGGTTCCTACTTTTATATCAACTTTTAAATATACCCCACCATTCTTCCATGGAACATTGCTATAGGTCCCAGAAACAAGAGTTCCTTTTCCTACAACGGCATTAACCAGTCCAAAATTATTTGTGGTTACGCTGTGCGTTTCCTGATAGTAAATAGAAGATCCTGTACTATTTGTTAGACTGAATCGTAAAGTTGCGCTCTGGCCAGATAGGACTTGTCCATTCGAATTACGCAATACTGCCTGATAGTTAACTCCAAAGGGCGTTTGCGCACTTAATCCTAAAACCGATAACAGCAATAGGATTAGGACATAACTTTTTAAGAATTTCATATTGTTTGTATTTAGGTTTGTTTTTAATAGAAAACAGATAATTTGCAAATGGGTTCAAAGGTCATAGGTGGCATCCAACTTCCTTTCGTAGGAAAGGAATTCACCAAAAAAACCCTCTTCCCTTTCAATTAACTTAGCAAATTACAAATTAATTATCAAAATAAAAACTTTCGTCAAATTTTAAAAGTCGCGGAATTAACCTAATAGCACAATTGTCTCTTTTTAACTCCTAACCAATTATGCAACTGTATAAAACACTCTTTTGCTAGATATTGAAAAGTACTCAATCGGGGGAAGAAACACTTAACTATGAAAGTTGATTTATTTTTAGGAATAAATGTTGCAAATATTAAATCAAACATTCAGGCTAAAAAGTATAATTAAATAATTTTGTCTGTAACTTTTACGACCTTTAAGCGTCACACAATAAAAATTAAAGCCGGTCAATGACTGTTGAGGAGTACAACAAGAGCGTAGATTTATACTCAGATGGAATTTACAGATTTGCCCTTAAGATGCTAAAAAATGTTGATTTAGCACAGGACAATGTTCAGGATTCCTTCGAGAAATTATGGATGAAGCATTCCGAAGTGGATTATGCTAAAGTAAAATCGTACCTATTTACATCATCGTACAATGCATCTATAGATACGCTCCGAAAGGAAAAGCGAAAGCTGGAATACTCCAACCAACTCTCCGACAACGAAACCTCCTCCTACGTCAACTTTGATGTTAGCGAGGTTTTAAGCAAGGCTGTAGAGCAACTTCCTGAAATTCAGAGATCGGTTCTCCTGCTTCGGGATTACGAGGGCTACTCGTACGAAGAGATTGGCGAAATAACAGGATTAACCGAATCGCAAGTGAAGGTTTACATTTATAGAGCACGGCTTTTTTTGAAAAATTACCTTGTAAGTATAGAGA
>Ga0209066_10004949_pt1 | contig 14261 bp, 10 predicted proteins | sample All_14_2_FD_187198 | JGI IMG/M metagenome (GOLD analysis project Ga0209066, IMG submission 187198) | Freshwater microbial communities in response to fracking from Pennsylvania, USA - Allegheny Zone_MetaG_DW_15 (SPAdes) (version 2) ...
CCGTTCCAGCCACGGATGTCATCATTTCCGCCGTTGCCGTTGATGATGTCCCCCTGGGCGGAGCCGTAGATGCCGCTGTGCGCGTCGTCGCTATCGTTCAGGATTAGACCCTGTGTCAGGTCCCAGGCCGTCTCGTCGCTGAAGGTGATCTGCTCGATGCGCTGGTTCACATCCACGCCGTTACCTGTGTGACTGCCCATCACCCGCACGTAATCCTGCGGGTCAAGGACAGACTGGATGTGCAAATAGCCGTAGAAGTCGGTCCACATCCGCAGGTCGTCAGGTGTCAGGCCGTCGCCGAAATGAATGGTGTCGAAGCCTTCGTTCAGGTTCTCATAGACCATATCGTAGCCGTTGCTGCCGTTCCAGTTGGCAAATCCGTTCTCAAAAACAAAGGTATCGTCGCCAAGATCGCCGGATAACTGATCCGCGCCCGTGCCGCCATTAATAGTGTCATCTCCGTTCCAGCCACGGATGTCATCATTTCCGCCGTTGCCGTTGATGATGTCCCCCTGGGCGGAGCCGTAGATGCCGCTGTGCGCGTCGTCGCTATCGTTCAGGATTAGACCCTGTGTCAGGTCCCAGGTCGTCTCGTCGCTGAAGGTGATCTGCTCGATGCGCTGGTTCACATCCGTGCCGTTACCTGTGTGACTGCCCATCACCCGCACGTAATCCTGCGGGTCAAGGACAGACTGGATGTGCAAATAGCCGTAGAAGTCCGTCCACGTGCGCACATCGTCGGCATTGATGCCGCTGCCGAAGACGATCTTGTCCGTACCTTCGGCTGCATATTCATAGATTGTATCGTAGCTGCCCGAACCACTCGCAAAGCCCGCTTCAAAGAAATACGTGTCGTTTCCGAGACCGCCGATGAGTTGATCCGCGCCCGTTCCGCCGATCAGCGTATCATCGCCATCGTACCCGCGCAGGTCATCGTTGCCCGCAAGGCCTTTCAATATATCGCCGCGCGTATTGAGCCCGTACAAGACCTCTCCCGTGTCTGTTCCTGTCAAGGTCATGGCGGCTTGCATGTTGATGCTGGTGCCGCCCACGTTGACCGTTTGCAGGAAGTACGTCACCTCAACAAACCCGGACGAGAAGCTATAAGGCGTGCTGTAGCTGCCCTGAAATTGCCCCTGTCCCGTGCTGGCCAATGTCGCCGATCCGTCCGCTTGTACGTAGGCATGTGTGGATGCGTCATAGAATGCAAGGCCGGTCAAATGCTTCCCGGCTTCGAAATTCTGGATGGTGTGACTGACACCAAGTGAATCGATGTGGATTGTCAGGGCCGCGTCATCCAGATTGCTGCTCACTGTAAACCGCACGTCTTCCGCCGCAATGCCGGGCAGAATATTGATGGACTGGATATAGGTGCCCAGTGTCATCGTGTAACTGCCAGACCCACCCGCGTAGCTGGTGATCACCCACTGGTGAAGCACCTCATCCGCATAAACAAAATTCGTATAACGGCCACCGAGATCAGGCCGTACAGTCATACCTTCTATGTCGCCCGAGACGGGGTCGTAAATTGGCGTTGCACCGCCACCGGAGCCCGTGCCGCCTGTACCGCCGTTATTATAGACCTGATTATAGATATCATCGGCAAATACCGTTTGCCCCTCAGCCCAATTACCTGTTTCGAGCCACTGATGCAAAGATTCTGTGCGAAACACTTGACTATTAATTTGAGTATTTTCGATCACACTCGAGGAAGATGAGTCGTATTCAACACTCATCAGGAAAATAGGCGGATCTTCCGGGTCGAGAGGCGCTGCATAAAACATAATCTTGTTGGAAGGCGCGTAGCTGATCATAATGTTGGAGCCAACATTCTCGAACTTCACCAGATCAATACCTTTTGTGCCCAGATCAGAGAGTTTTATTTCTCCACGGTGCGTAGCAATGTCGAAGATATAGGTGTCACTGCCCCCGCCGCCTTGAAATTGAAGCGCACCCGTTTCGACAGCCCCCAACGAGCCTCTGAACACATCATTTTCAGCCGTTCCGATAACACGCTCGATCGAGTACAGCTTATCCGTACCCAAGCTGCCGCTAGGTCCTTTTTCAACAGTGTTGCCACTTGTCGTGAAAGCTACGTTGATGCCGGCTCCGGTTAAGCCAGAATAGTTTGCCGTATCAAAACCATCCTCCGCATAGGCAATATCGTCCAAGCTGGAAAACTGTCCCGCACTGTCCCAGGCGATGGTCCGGCCCTGTGTGGCATCGTCAATGTCGTCTTCGTCAAAACCGCCATGCAGCACGTCGGCACCACGCCCGCCAAAAATCACATCATCACCTTTGCCTCCGGCCAGCACGTCATCGCCGCTGTCGTCAGCATCCGGGGCTAGGTTGTCCGTGCCGTTCCAGGCGCGGTATTCATCTTCTTCGTGAAAACCAGCTGCACCGTCATAGGACACGCCGTCACCGTAGATGTGATCCACACCGTCCCCGCCGAAGAGCACATTGTTCCAAGCATTGCCGATGATCTTGTCATCACCCGCAGTTCCCTTGGCATTTTCGATGACCGTGTAAAATGCGATGCCGACGTTGTCGTTCACGAGGCCTGTGCCGCGAGTACCAGAAAAAGACGTATCAAGGGCCTTGCCGATGGAGCTGAACTCACCCTGTCGCAAGTCGATCTCTACCTTGTCCGCATAGTCAGAAGCATCCAGCACGTCGATGCCCTTGCCGTCCCAGATTGTGTAGATGAATGGCGTGTTGGCTGTCGCACCGAAGCCCTGGCCCATTTTGTATGCTTCGTTGCCGTCGCGGGTGGCGTAGTTCCTGTTTTGAAAAATCTCCTGCATCGCCAGGATGTCATACATCTGAAGGCCGCCGGGAGAGATTGAGTCGTTATTGTTTTCGATTAGCGGATTGCCCTGCGGTGTGAGCTTCCCAGAGGTCATGCCATCCAGATAGTTATAGGACATGATCGTGTACTGGGCGTTATCAATATCTGAATTTGCAACCGGATGGCGCAGACCGATGGCGTGCCCAAGCTCGTGTATCACCGTTGCAAGCTGCGCACTACCGGGGCCAATGTTCGTCCACTTGAGATAGTATCCGCTGTTCAGCCAGATGTCGCCGTGGGCTCTTGTGTCGTATCCCATCGAATAGGCATAGGTCGGCGGGAGCGGTTCGCCAGAATTATAGCTGTCAATCGCATAAGCGACGGATACACCGGGACTGTCAACCGTCCCATCGCTGTTGAAATCAAAGCCAGCTTGGCCGATGTTGATGTGCGCATTATCCGCCGTGATCGGCAGCTCGGTTGACACATGCATATCCGCAAAATTTAGGTTGCTGACCACATCGGTGAAGTAAACCGTATAGTCATAGGCTCCCTGGCTTGTCGAAAGCCCCATGACAAGGTTGAACATGCCTTGCTGAAGAGCCGTCGTTTCGACGAACATGGCATATTCCATGCTTTGATTTTCCGGCTCATCATCTTCCGGGCCATTGGGATCACTCTCGTCAAGAAGCGGGTCATACCCATTAGCCTCTGTTAATTCGGCCGCACTGGACAAAAAATTAAAATAAAATTGCCAGATTCCATTGGTCTGGGTCAGTTCCTGCTCTTCGTGCTCAGTGAGAAAGTTTTTTTGGTTCTTGATGGCGGCACTATCGGTAACTGTCGGCATAGATCATTCCTCCACTTGCAAACTTTTCGCGGCTTCTATAGCCCAAGGAGGCGTATCCACGATCGCATTGGGATGTCCTTCTGCTTTTTTCATGGGCTTCATGCGGCGGAAAAAGCTCTCAAGGCGCTTATTCAAAATTTCCGGGCCCCCTTGTGATGGCAAAACCGTGATTGTGCTGTTGTTCGACAGAGGTAGCCGTGCGAGCTTGTGTGAGACTTCCGGCCTATAAATGAAAAACTGAACATGCCCGAAGCCTTTAGGGCCAAGCGCATAGTCACCACGAATCAAAATCGTCAGGCTCTTTGGATCGTGAATCAATTTTGGATCGTATTCGGACTTGTCTGGCATCTTGATCTGAAGCGGTGGGATGACAACAATCGGCTTCTCACTACCGTCAGCGGTACGTAGACATAGTGCGAAGTTCTTTTTGACAGCTTCGAGAAGGTTGGCATTGAAGTTTTCGTACTTCAATTGCTCCGGGAAGTTCGCTTCAGTCTCGGCGCGCCTCATGAAATCGACGTACCAGATGATCAGCGTGTCGAAATCATAAAAGACCGAACCGATATCATCTGGCTGATCGCAAGCGATGGGCGGCCTTTCCTTGGCAGTCGCCGCCAGCGCGGGCTGTGGCAGCATTAGCGTTGTAGCCAAAAGCAGCGCCAGCGCGGCAATGCTAAAAAAATTGGGGGAGCGTTTCCCAGAGCGGTACATATCGGCGGTCCTCCTGCGTTGTAGCCCCATACAGGGAACATCAGATAGACGGAGAGGTCAACAGTAAATTGCCCCCCCCACGATCATGGGTATTGACAGGCAAGTTGAACTGGCGCGTGACCGCAAATACGTATTATCGCTGGCGTAAGGAATATGGCGGCATGGACCTGGATCAGGCACGTCGTCTCAAGGATTTGAGGCAGGAAAATGCACGGCTGAAGCGTACTGTTGCCGACTTGACGCTGGACCACCCCCACTGGCCATCCGAACGCACTCCAGAGATGGAATCATTTACAAGGGCGGGGCAATGGTTTGAATATTTTATAAATCCTTACAACAGAAAAGATAGCAATGAATATAGATATTAAGGCTAGAGTTAAGTTAAAGTAGAAATGCTTTTTGAGTACGGGTAGATCTGCATGAGTAAAAGCAGACTGCCATACAAAATATAGGGCTTAATTTAAAAAGAGGCAAAAAGAACCGAAAAATATAAACCCTAAAAGGCAAAAGACTAAAATACTTACTCTTCTTTTTTTACTCATCTGTTTTACCTTTTCTAAAGGTTGACGGCATAGACGTCCAGATACATCTACTAATCAATAAATAGACTTGTCTCTTTATAAAAAGCTGGAAAGTCGCAGCATTAAAACACCCACTTAGAAAGGCTCAAGATTTTTTTGAGAACTTTCCAAGATTTTGAGGTAACTTTTCAGTAAGCTCGTAAACGTTTTTAACTAGCCCCTCCGGCAGTCCATGCCCCTCTAAACGTGAAGGATACTTCAGCCGCATTATAGCCAGCATGAAGGAGGAAACTTTTTTAGCATATATTTGTGTCTCTAACAAAAACCCCATGACTTCAGCATCAAGGTCTTTTTGTGTTTCGCCTTTAGCTCCTTCGTATATATCATGAGCAAGTCTGTTTCGCGCGGCAAGAAATTGATCGAGCAGTTTTCCAAGATCATCCGGGACCTCTAAATCTCTTTTAATGTGTTCAAGCAGCTGACTTAATTTTGGTGGACGTTTGATTGTCTTTCCATTGGATGACAGCATCCCTTCAAATAAGGGAAGGACAATCGGATCATAATATCTTGCTACTCTTTTTACGGCTTGTTCTGCCATCTGACAGAAGACTACTGTTTCTCCGACCCTATAATAGAATTCCGCTTCGTCTTTTTGAGACGGGAGAAGGCTGTCAAAGCTCTGAGGAAATTGAAATTCTAGTGTCATTAAGTTGATGATCCTTACAAATTCTAAGCTTTTTTTAGTCGGTATTAATTATAGCAATATTTGAGTGGCCGCGCGACCGCACTAGAACATAAGTGCCTCTATACTTTAATAGTGATAACAACACAAATAAGCCATTTCCTGACAATTACGGGAGATGGCTTTATTCGCGTTGATACCTGCCACGAAAAGGGCTAATTTCATAAGTGGAGAGGCGTAAATGCGCCTCTGTCGGGACTTTAGAACCTCGCTTATACGGTGACGTGACCGCCTTCACGTCGCTTCTCGACCTTTATTGTGGCTGGGAGACGGCGGCGTATGTCCAAGCCTCGCGGCTAAAGGCCGTCGCGGTCGTATTACAGCGGCTTCTAAACTCCCGGTCGCCAGAGAAATCTGGCGACCGATTGTTTTTAGGCTTGGAGTGAACGGCATGACGACTGAAAGACTTGAAGACCTTATTAGATTTTATAGCGCCATGAGCCGCCTTGAAGACAAAATCGGCGGGCACCGCAGACTTGCGGATTGCCATGGGCGAATGAAATGGCCCAAACGCGGCATATATTTTTTCATGGAAAATGGTGAACAAAGAACAAATAGCGGTCAGGGCGCGCGTATTGTACGCGTAGGAACACATGCAGTCAGTACAGGCTCCAAAACAACCCTCTGGCGACGCCTTTCCCAGCACAAAGGTACAGAGAAAACAGGTGGCGGTAACCATCGGGGATCTATTTTTAGAAAAATCGTTGGAACTGCGCTTGATAACAACAAACAGTACGCGACATGGGGGCAAGAACAAACAGCACCGCGCGAGATTCGCGCCGCTGAAATTCCTTTGGAGCAAGAAGTAAGCCAATCTATCCGCGCTATGCCCTTTCTCTGGCTCGCTATAGATGATGAATCAAGCCGCGATAGTTTGAGAGCCTATATCGAGAAAAACGCCATTGCACTTCTGAGCAACGCTGGAAAAGAGGCTGTAGATGCTCCCTCTCCCGGATGGCTTGGCTACAGATGCAACTATAAAGATGTTCGCGCCTCTGGCCTTTGGAACCAGGACTATGTGTATAAAGAATACGCGCCGGAATTTTTAGAAGTGCTGGATCGCCTGATAGATGAAATGGATGTTCCATGAAGGTTGTTATTCAATGTGCTGGCAAAAAGTCAAAGGATGCAGGAAGTTTCCGTTTAAAAGACGGGCGAAAGGTGATCTTTGTCGCTTCCCCATCGGCAGAATTACCACAAGGAAATAATGCCTATACCAGACCCGACGATATGACCGACACAGGACACGAGACATGGCGCGAAAAGCTTGTTGCTTATAACAGAGTAGACACTTCGAAAAACCCCCTTAATCTTTTTCCCGCATATAAACTCTATATGAATTCAGCTTATCAGCGACTGGTGAGCGCGTTTGGCGAAGACAAAATTTTTATCTTGTCTGCTGGTTGGGGTCTGATTCCGGCCCATTTCTTAACGCCCTTATATGACATCACTTTTAGCGCGTCTAGCGATCCTCTTAATCGCCGTAAACCACAAGACCATTACAAAGATTTCTCTTTGATGGAAGATGACGGGGAGGCAATCGCATTTCTTGGGGGGAAAAGCTACCTCCCTTTATTTCTCACGCTAACGGGAGGGATGTCAGGACAAAAAACTATTTTCTACAGTTCCCAGACTACTCCGCATCAATCATCATCAAATATCAAGATGATCAGGTTTAAAACATCAACGCGCACTAACTGGCACTATGAATGTGCCCATGCACTTGCTGAAGTTATAAGAGGCATCATTGTCGGACGCTTGGTCAAAAATTGAAGCTGCGCTTATGAGCCTTCCGGGCAGGAAGGCCGATTACACGATATATCCAGCAGTAAAAAATGAAATCCTCGTTATCGGCTGCGATCCTCGCGCTGAGGGCTACTTAAATCCACTACCGCCCGGTATCCGCGTGTTCAAATACCCGGCCTGGAGCAAAGATATTAGCTTAAGCGTTGCGGCAAAACAGATTAAAAGCCTTCGAAAATCAAGAGATCTCAAGACAAGCTATGAAAAGCTCGGAGGCCTTGCGATCACCGCCCTGACGTTGAATGGCGCCAACTTTCAGACGTCTGAGAAATTTTCCGATACAGCGCTGAATGCTGTAGAAAAAGCATTAGCCTTAATAGACCGGATTGTGAAAGCCGATCCAAAACTGAAATCACGTCGATCAGGCCAACCTCCGAAAAGGGTTGCCCTGCGCCTCGCAGAAATCCTGGCGGAGGAGTATTTTTTGGCGACAGACCGCGCGCCTGCCATTTCAGTCAACCCACATACAGAGGGTAACCTCGCTTTTGGCCCATACTTCGATCTTGTGAAAACAACCTTTGATGCTCTGAACATTCAGGCCAGCCCAGAGGCTATGGGCAGAAAAGCTGTAAAGCACTGGAAAGCGGAAGAAACCGGCAGAGGTGCTGGCTCCTGGGTGAAGACCGCTCTTCGGGGTAAGGGCAAAAAGCTGGACTAAGCTCTTTTATCAGGTCGGATCAGTTCAAGCCAGAGATTAGGTGGAATAGGCAACCTATAGTGACGGCAAGCTATAAGAATAATGGGCCAGTGCCCCATCTTAATTGCCGACAGCTTGTGAAACTCACGATCCGCGCTGCACTCGGCCTCGATAAACTGAAGGGCGCTATCTGGGTCAGCGGTTACCGGCAATCCGTTGAGCATTGCACCGTGATTTCCTTCGTTCCTATACAGGCGCGCCTCACTATCTTCATCCGGAAGCCACAGTTGAAAATCGCAATGGCTCATATCCTGTTCGATGAAAGTAGCAAGTTTCGCAAAGGACTCGGGATTGTATCGCCGTGTCCACAAGCCCATCACCGGAAGTAAGGTACTGCTGGCTGTATGCTCCTTCCTGTATTCATCAGTCGATTTCTCAGGGTGAGCAAGGATATCCCGGTAGTTTGAGCGAATAGTGGGATAACGCCCCCGAGTGCGGTAAGAGAAGATGAAGTTCTCGACTAACGCTTCCAGCCAATTGGAAGCAGCAGGTCGCCATTGCTCCTGCATGGCAAAAAGCATTAGGCCGAGCACGACCTCTACGGACTGGATGTCCTGTATCGGCGACAGTAATACCGGATTGTTTCGTATAAGATGGACAAGGCGCTGGGCTAATGAACGCATCTCCTCATTATCCCAGTCTTTTTTTGCGATCGGCAACGGATTTTCTCCATCTAGAAGCCATAGCCGCCATAAACCGCGCAAAGCTAGGCGCCCAAATAGATCAAACACCTTTACGTTAACATCGACAGGTGCAGGCGATTCAGTTGCCATTGAGATGGCATGTAGTTTCTCCACATGGGGAAATACCTTCGTTTTTGCAAACTCATCTATAATGGTGAAATTCAATTCGACTAACTCGTTGAATGCTTGGCCCGCCTCTATGGACGCTTTAGTTGACTTGCCAAGATCACCGTGGATTAAACGCCAGCCATACAAGACTACATATTCGCTAGCAAGGTAAGGAGCCTCAACGTTATCGGCGTCACGTGCCCATACATATAGAACCCAAAGGCAAAGATAGAGTTGGCGCAATGTCGTCAGACGTTGCTGAGCGGAGCTATTGCCTAACTCACATAACTGGCGGACAAGGTATGAAAAATGCGCAAAACAAACTGTCGGTTCATCAACCATCGCTACCGCCTTCTGGAAGCTTGATCGAAGTTCCGGCGCGACAAGGTTCTGCTTCAATATGCCTTTTATAAGAAGGCCAGCAATAGCATCTCCATTCCATTGACGGAATGACAGGCGCTCGCTTGTATGCTCTTCTATATATCCAGTGACGTTATCCTGGACGGACTCATGGACTTCGCCGCCGAAACAGAGACAAATAACCACCTTGAGCGACTGATACTCTCGTGGAACGCGCAACCTAAGGTAAATCTGCCTAACCTCATCCAAGGATGGGCGCAAAGCTTGCGGTGACCCCTCCCATTCCGTCCGAACTAGATCGCCCTGCTTGACTGAAAGCAGGAAAAGCTTGCGCTCGCCATCATCATCGATGCCCACCGCTGCTATATCAACGCCATATTGCCGCGTACCGACCGATGGACGTGAAATGACGTTGTATCCCAGCTCACTCAGAAGATCAGGGAGAATGGCGTCAAGTTCACCACGCTCCCGCAACGAGGCAACATATTGGCGGATCAGTAACTTCATGTTGGTCGCCTTTCAGCGCGGAAGCTGAATAGCATTCTCTGCAAACCAACAGGGTCGGCTATCTCAATCCGTGGCATTTCGTATGAGACGCTATGAGTCCCCATTTTAGATTCGATTCGACGTGGTTCTTCCTTGCCCATGCGATGATAACTAATCGTTCGCGTGCCATGGAGGACAATAACCCTTGAAACAATGCTGGCAAAGAATGAGCTTTTCTCAGCATTCTGATAGGCTTCAGCCATTGCATCCGCACTTCGCTGCAACTCGATCTGGCGCTGCCGTTCCGACGGGCGGAGCTCACGAATCGGATGAGCAGAATTGAGGTCCGCTAGATACTTCTCAATCCTTTCAAGAGCTCGTTTTACTGCGTCATGTGCTTTATCTTCCTGGTTTCTGGCGACGCTCTGTAATAAATTCCGGTCAACGCCAGAATAATTCAGCAGCATAGGATCAAAGAGAAGGTCCTCAACTTCTGCAATGGTAGCAGGCGGAGCGCTCCTTATAAGTGAAATAATGATCGACGCCGCGCTAAGGGGCTGCAAGAATAGAAAGCCAATAGCTTTTCGCGCAAGATAGGGATAATCGGTTTCGCGCAGTGCGTAGCGATTAAAGTCAATGTCGAGCAACAAACCATCTCGTTCAACGCCAAAGAAAGCTTTCGTCGCTTGGCTGCATAGATCAAAATCTCCATTAAGGAACCAGCTCACCACCCAGTCGGCAAGTGCCCCATCGGCAGCTTTGTGAACAGCCCGGCAAGTGGAGTCGAACCATTTCAGCTTTATCGCCTCCTTTTGACTTAAAATAAGCTGCTCCAGAAAGTGGATAACTTCCTTCCGATCTCCTGCTTCGAATATTTTCTCCAATCCATAATCGAGGTGATCGATCGTACCTTTATTCTTGGGATCAATCTTAAGAAGCGCATTGAGCAGAAGCGCACGCAGTGAGGGAGGAACATGTTTTGCCTGTAGCCAGAGCGTATCAGCACATGCGTGAAGACAATTTTCACTGGCACCTGCTGCAAGAACCGATTTTACTATTTCCTCAATCATCGCGCGATGCGATACATCAGCCCATTGGAGATGACCAGCCGCCGCACCTATTACTTTTGCACCAGCGAGATCGTCGCCTTGAGTAGCAACGGTGGTCAGTGTCTTGGTAAAACGATTCCACTCTTCTGGTGTATTCAGGGCTATTTGCCCTAGAGCCTGGATTGCTGCACCACGCCTTACGGGTTCGCTTCCAAGCGCAAAAGCGTGAGCGCGATCAAGAAAATATTCACGATCAAATGTAGCTCCAACCCGGAGCGTGAGTGGCAGGAAGTTCGCGGCACCCTCATTACCTTCATCGACGAGAGAGAGTAACGCTCGGGGACGCTCAGGGGATAGTTCGCACCATTTAGTAAGTTCGTTAACTGGTAAACCCGCAGCGCCATCATTGCCCGCTGCACGGAGCAAGGCTCCAACGGCGCGTACCATCTCGGCCGCATCAGCAGACAAACCAGGGATTAGTGAGCAGTATAGAGTTTGCCCCTGAAAGAAGACGTTACGGTTTATGACGGCCAACGCCTCATCAGTAAGGATAGAGAGTACATTGATGTCACCATCATTATGAGTTGTGCAAATTGCAGCGACAATCTTGGCATCACGACCCCATCCCCGCGAATGCTTACCAAAAAGCGTTCCCAGCAGTTTTCCGCTTTTAAACTCCCGAATGAGTTGTGCGCGGGAAGGAGGTTTTAATTTCGATTCTTTTTTCGCCATGATCCAATTTTAACTCGCAGGAAGCAGGATCGCCATCTACTTTGTTCCCTATTTGATCTCTGCGCCAAACTTATAGTCCGCTCCAGTATAAATACAAACGTGTGTAAAGCGGGAGGAGCTTGTCCTGTTATCTTCAGCCCTTGCAATCAAGTGCTGATACCATAAAAACTACGGAAATAGATACATTTCGATTAAAATCTCCACTCTATTCGGGAGCAAACGCTAGAGGCGCTGGGGATCGCGCAAAGACCGCTCTTCGGAGTAAAAGCAAAAAGTCGGACTAAGCTCCTTTATATAATTTTCTCGGAATCAGCCAGATTGAAAGCAGTGAGGCATGAGCCTCGTTATTTCAGATCTGGAGCATGCTATGTCCGATATCGATTCTTCTGTTCCCCAATCCCCTCTTTCTATCATTTACCTGCCGCCATCGTCACTGGTGCCCAATGAAAACAATCCCCGGCGCCATACGAAAAAACAGATCGACCAGGTCGCGCGCAGCATGCGCACGTTTGGTCCGATCGTGCCCGTACTGATTGACTCTGCGGGCAAGATTATTGCGGGTCACTGCCGCGCACTCGCCGCACAACTGCTGAAATTAGAAGAAATCCCCACTATCCGGATCGAACATCTGTCACCGACGCAGGTTAAGGCTTTTATGATAGCGGACAACCGGCTTTCAGAATTGTCTGCGTGGGACGAAGACCTGCTGGCTAAGACCTTACAAGAACTGGTGGAAGCGGAACTGGATTTCAATATTGAGGATATTGGTTTCTCGCTGGATGAGATCGAGCTGCGCATCGAGGCATTGAACATAAATCAAGAAGGTGCACCGGACCCGGATGACCAGGTGCCCGATACCCCGAACGAGCCCCAGGTCTGTGCACCGGGAGATCTTTGGCTATTGGACCAAAATCGCGTCATGCAGGGTGACGCGACAAATATCGCCGACATTGAAAAACTCATGAACGGCCAACAAGCCGCAATGACGTTCACAGATCCCCCGTACAATGTCAATTACGCCAACTCCGCAAAAGATAAAATGCGCGGAACACACCGACCGATCATAAATGACAACTTAGGTGAGGATTTCGAGGCATTCCTCCAGAAAGCATGTACACATATTCTACGCGTCACCAGCGGTGCGGTCTATATCTGCATGTCCTCGAGTGAGCTGCACCTGCTTCATGGCATCTTTGTCAAATCAGGAGGTCACTGGTCCACATTTATCATCTGGGCCAAACAGGCCTTCACGATGGGTAGGTCCGATTATCAAAGGCAATATGAGCCTATTCTGTATGGCTGGCGCGAAGGCGTTAAAAGACACTGGTGCGGCGCCCGTGACCAAGGAGATATCTGGTTCATAGACAAGCCCGTCAAAAATGACCTCCACCCAACCATGAAACCGGTTGAGCTCATAATACGTGCGCTGCGCAATAGCAGTCAGCGTGGCGATATTATGCTTGATCCGTTTCTGGGCTCTGGCAGCACCCTTATTGCTGCCGAAAGGACCGGACGCATCTGCTATGGCCTGGAGTTTGATCCTCATTATGTCGATACCATTATCCGACGCTGGCAAAACCACACGGGCGATGAGGCTGTTCACGCCGTCACAGGCGCAAAATTTAACGACATCGCAGAAAAAAAGGGGGAAATACATGAGCAATGATCCCGAAAACCCTGAATATGAAGTGGGCTATAAAAAGCCACCAGTGGCGACAAGATTTAAGCCCGGTCAATCCGGCAATCGGCATGGTCGGCCCAAGAAGTCCAAGAATGTTTCGACCATCATCGGGAAAGAAGCCAATTCTCTGGTTTCGATTACAGAACAAGGGCGTAGCAAAACCCTGTCCAAAATTGAAATCGGTATTAAGCACCTTGCAAATAAAGCAGCCTCTGGAGATTTGAAAGCATTGCTGATCCTTATCGAAGAGCTGAGGCGCTTCGAATCCGTAACTATCTCCCAGCCCGATAAAGATGAAGCATCTCCTCAGCCGCTTACCGCCGAGGAAGCCGCAAGGCTTTATCAGGAGGCTTTAAAGAATGCCAAGCCTGCAGAGTAACTGGCCGCCAGATTACCGCACTGAATACATCAAGCGGCTTAACCTGTTGCACGCAGCCAACCGGGATAAAACGCTTCGTGAGACGCTTATGGTGCACTACGCTCACAATCCGATTGATTGGATCCAGGACTGGGGCATTACCTATGACCCGCGTGTCTCTGCGCCAAACACCAAGACGATGCCATTTTTACTTTTTCCACGGCAGATTGAGTTCATCAATTTTCTGCAAGGATGCGTTCTGGATAAGGAGTGCGGCCTTGTTGAAAAATCGCGCGACGTGGGTGCCACATGGCTTAGCTGCTCCTATTCCGTCTGGCTCTGGCTGTTTGTCCCAGGATCCTCCATTGGCTGGGGATCGCGCAAAGAGTTATTGGTCGACCGGATCGGGGACCCTGACAGCATCTTTGAGAAAATGCGCAGGATTATCCGCAATCTTCCGGGCTGGATGCTGCCCAAGGAATTCAATCTGGGTACACACGTCCCTTACATGAAAATCATTAACCCTGCCACAGGAGCTACCATCACCGGCGAAAGCGGCAAGAACATCGGCCGCGGTGGCCGGTCAATGATTTATTTCAAGGACGAATCTGCCCACTACGAAAAACCAGAGATGATCGAGGCCGCCCTTGGTGATAATACAGACGTACAGATTGATATTTCTTCGGTGC
>Ga0209066_10004950_pt1 | contig 14261 bp, 9 predicted proteins | sample All_14_2_FD_187198 | JGI IMG/M metagenome (GOLD analysis project Ga0209066, IMG submission 187198) | Freshwater microbial communities in response to fracking from Pennsylvania, USA - Allegheny Zone_MetaG_DW_15 (SPAdes) (version 2) ...
GCAACCGCAGGCACTGATCATCCGCTGCTACGGTTGGTTGAGGCCGGCCACAACATCCAGCCGGCAGAGGGCGTGGCCGGCAGGCCCGTATTGTTTCAGGCCTGCCGGAGGAGTGGCGAGAGATCAATCAACCTTGACGAAAATTTTCTTCAACGCCCCGCAGACCGGACATTTGTCGGGTGCGCTGCCGACCTCGATATAGCCGCAGACCGGACACAGATAAAAATCGCTGACATCCATATCCACCCCTTTTTTCACGGCCTCGAGGGCTTTCTGGTAGATCCTGGCATGAACCTCTTCGGCATCGACGGCGAATTTGAACATGGTCTTGGCCTTGTGCCCTTCGGACTGAGCCAGCTCCACCATCGGCGGGTACATTTTGGTATATTCGAAGGTCTCGCCATCGATTGCCGCCTGCAGATTTTCGGCTGTTGAATGGATATGCTCCAGCGCGTTCAAATGGCCTTCGGCATGGATTCTCTCGGCCTCGGCGGTTGTGCGGAACAGTTTGGCGATATTGACGAATCCTTCTTTTTCCGCTTTCTTGGCAAAGGCCTTGTATTTCTGGTTGGCCTGACTTTCGCCGGCAAATGCCTCTTTCAGATTTTCTGTCGTTGTGGCCATTTTTTCTCCTTTGATGTTGTTGATTGTCGAATGACAAGGGGTTGTCACAACCTGATCACCCATTGTACCGCTAGCGCCAACGGACTGCAAGACCGGCGCGTCCCCGGTTTCTCAAACGGCAGGAAAGAAAGTGCAGATGATTCGATCACGAGGCCATCGTTGATGGCAATTACGTTCTTTTCCGATCGATTTGAATTTTCAAGGGGAGGATGTGTTGACTACGATCAGTTGGAGATACACTGCCGGCGCAGGAGATGTTGTCTATCGGCAACGCATGCAGAAATCCGAAGGTCACGTCAGGAATCGCCCGGGGAGGAAATACCGCCTTCCCTGAGCAATTCCTGACGGATTCATAAGGACAAAGGGAGAAAGTCGCCGCTAAAAAATGAAGGTGTATCTGGCTCCGAAACGATTGGTCTCCGAACCGTTCTCGACACTTAAATCCTGAAGATACTGCAGCAGCAGCTTCTGTTTGGGAGCGAGCGTCAGACCAAGGGTGAACTGCAGCGAGTGGGTTTCCGTCTCATCGTTCATATCCACCGCCGCCACCGTCGTCTCCGCCCCCTTTTTGTAATAATGATCCAGCGACACCAGCACCGCCTTGCTGATGTCATAGCTCAGATGGGTTTCCAGGCCGTAGATCGGGTCTTTTTCAAGCGTGGCGCCGGCAGCCCCATAATCGGTGTTGTCGGTATAGAATTCGACCCAGGGTGTCAGTTCGAGATAGAAATCCCCCCAGCCCTTGACGAATCCGACCTCGGTTTTGAAGGCCCACTGGTTGGCCCCCATGTTGAGAACCCTGTCATTCTCATATTCGCCGATCGGAAATTTGAACCACTCGGTCACCCCCAGCCAGGTCTTGGTTGCGGGGTTACTGATCGGCCAGATACCGGCCAGAATCGTCGGGTCGGCCAGACCTGATGAGGAAAACGACTGGTTGCCGACACTGGCGCCGTCAACCTCCGTGTCGCCGAAAGGGATAAGGGCCTGGACCGATACCGGCATCGAGGCCAGGGACGAGTAGTACACCGGTCGCAGGATCTGCAGGTTGGAGTCGAGATTGAAATCCGTCGCCACCTTGTCGCCGTTTTTGTACCTGTCATTGCCCGATGTGTGCCAATAATAGAACAGGACTCCCGTCGTCCCCGGCGGCGCCGGCACATATCCCCTGGTATCCCCGGCGATTGACGGCATCGCGGTGGTTGCCAGCAGCAGGTTGGCCGCCAGGAATGATTTCGCTAAGGTTGTGATGCGGTTTCCGGCCATGTCATTCTCCTTGCTTGGTGTAATGTTTGACGTACCTCTCTAATGACGCAATACATTGATATGCCGATCAAAATTTGATATCAGCAGTATTGCTTCCGCAGTTCCTTCTTGTTCAGCTTGCCGACGCTGGTCTTGGCGATGGCATCGGTGATCACGATCCTGTCCGGAACCCCATATCTGGGAATGACTCCCTTCTCGGCGTAATCGATAAAGAAGCTCCGCAACTCGTCCGCGGTGACCTTGTCCCGATACTCGGCCTTCAGCACCACCAGGGCCAGCGGCCGCTCGCCCCATTTATCGTCCCGGACGCCGATGACCGCCACCTCGGCCACCGCCGGATGGTTGCTGACGATATCCTCCAGGGCCAGCGACGATATCCACTCACCACCGGTCTTGATCACGTCCTTCAACCGGTCGGTGACCTGGAGATATCCCTCGCGATCGATGAACCCGATATCGCCGGTATGGAGCCAGCCGTTTGCCCACAGCTGTTCGCTCTTCTCCTCGTCTTTCAGGTATCCCTGCGTCAGCCAGGGCGCCCTGACCACGATTTCGCCGGTGCTCAGGCCATCATGGGGCAGCGGGCGGCCATCCTCATCGACGATTTCGATCACGGCGTTGGCTATCGGCAGACCGGTCCGACAGCGGATCCGGACCTGGGCATCACGGTCGCAACCCAGCATATGCGGTTTGAGATTGGCGATGGCGAGCACCGGGCAGGTTTCGGACATCCCGTAGCCGGTAAAGATGTTGATCCCGAGTTCCATGGCGGTGCGGCACAGCCCGGCCGACATCGCCGAACCGCCGATGATGACCTTCAGGCCCTGCAGATCCATCCGGCGTATCGCCGGGTTGGCGAGCAGCATGTTCATGATGGTCGGGACACAGTGGGAGAAGGTCACCTTCTCCGTGTCAATGAGACGCAGCAGCATCTCCGGTTCATATCTCCCGGGATAGACCTGCCTGGCGCCGAGCAGGGTCATCAGGTACGGCATGCCCCAGGCATGGACATGGAACATCGGGGTCATCGGCATATAGGTGTCATCGGAACCGATGGTGGCCTGGGACCTGATGGCGCAAAGGGTCGGGATCAGGCCATAGGTATGGAGAACCAGCTGGCGATGGCTGAAATACACCCCCTTGGGCAGGCCGGTGGTGCCGGTCGTGTAGAAGGTCGTGGCCATCGTGTCTTCATCGAAATCGGGGAAATCATAGCTATCCTGATGAACCGCCAGCATCGCCTCGTACTCGCCATCGATGGTCAGCGTGGTCTGTGGTTCGGCGCTACTATCGGAGATCAGCACCAGCTTCTTCACCGTCGCCAGTTGATCCTTGACGCCGGCCAGCAGGGGGAGGAACTCCTCGTTGACCAGGATGATGTCGTCGTCGGCGTGATTGATCGTATAGACCAGCTGTTCCGTCGACAGCCGGACATTGATGGTATGCAGGACCGCCCCCATCATCGGCACGGCGAAGAAGCATTCGAGATAGCGGTGACTGTCCCAATCCATGATCGCCACCGTATCCCCCTGCCCGACACCAAGGCTGGTCAGGGCGTTGGCCAGGCGGGCGACCCGTCGGCCGAATTCGGCATAGGTGTAGCGCATCCGGTCGCGATACACGATTTCCTGGTCGGGGGCGTAAATCAGGGGCGTCCGCAGCAGATGTTTAATCAGCAACTGGTAGTTGTAGGCCGAGGGTGTTGAGGGGACGTGTCGCAGTGCCATGGGTGTTTCTCCTTCTGCAGGTGAGCCGGGTTATGAAGAGGAAATAATTGCGGATCGGCAGCCGACAGCGACCGGCAGACCCGTCTCCCCTCCACAGCAAGACCTGTGCCAGAGAAACAATCGACGGAAACGGCCTGAAAACGGGGGGGCAAACGCAGCAGCCCCCGCCTCCATGGGAAAAAAATGACGCAACCCTCGGCAGTATGTCTGATATGTTATTGAATTTACGGATACAACAAGAATGAGTTATTTATAACCCATAATGAGAAGCAATTGACGCTGACGGTCGTCACTTCAGGATATTCAGACTCTTCATCTTCAGATACAGGGTTTTTCGTTCGATGCCCAGCACCTTTGCGACCTTGCTTCGGTTCCAACGATTGAGCTGCAGCAGGGAGCAAATATAGTCTTTTTCATATTGGTCCATCGCGATTTTGAGCGGCAGCGCACAGCTCGCATCGATCTGGGCCGGGCCCTGCGCAACTGCCGACGGGGTCGATCGCGCATAAAAAAAGTCAAGCGTGTTGAGACTCATGTAGCGCTGGATGGTATTTTCCAGCTCCCTGACATTGCCCGGCCAGTCATAGCCGATCATGGTATCCATGGTACTGCCCATGATCGGCTGCACCGGCCGCCCCGCCGTCCTGTACTTGTCGATGAAATGCTCGACCAGCAGTGGGATGTCCTCCTTGCGCTGCCGCAGTGGCGGGATATGAATGGGAATGATATGGATCCGGTAAAAGAAATCTTCCCGCATCTTCCCCTTGTCGATCAGCTCGTGGAGATTGCGGTTGGTGGCGGTGATGATCCGGACATCCGGTTTGCAGGCGGCGACGCCGCCGACGGGACGATAGGAATGGCCTTCCAGGACCCGGAGCAGCTTCACCTGCATCTCGAGCGATATCTCGCCGAGTTCATCGAGGAACAGAGTCCCCTTCTCCGCCATATCGAAATATCCCGGCTTATCCTGCTGGGCGCCGGTGAATGCCCCCTTGCGGTAACCGAAGAATTCGCTCTCGAACAGGTGTTCGGGAATCGCCCCGCAGTTGATCGGCACGAAAGGATGGCGACTGCGGTCGCTCATCGCATGCACCGCCCTGGCCACCAGCTCCTTGCCGGTCCCCGATTCGCCATGGATGATGACGCTGGCATCAAGAGCGGCGGCCCGCAGGATCAGTTCATACATCTTCTGCATGCCGGCGCTCTTGCCGATGATATCCCCCAGCCGGTAGCGGTCCTGGATGCTCTCGCGCAACCGGAGATTCTCCTTCCTGAGGAATTCCTCCCGCTCCCTGGCGGCGATCTCTTCCTGCTTCCGGTGATGAATATCCATCAGGATGCTCTGTTTCGCCGTGATCGTGTCGTCGCCGGCATACACCGGGATGCTGACCATGTGGTACCACCGGTTATCGCGGGGATTGACGAACTCGGCCTTCACCGAATCACCGGCAAAGACCGGGGTATGAGAACACCAGGAACAGGGCGCGGGCAGGCCGAAGATGACCCGATGACACGCTTCGCCGCGGCCGTCCCGGCCAAGGTGACTCGTCAGGGCCTCGTTCATCGACACCAGATCGAAGTCTCTGGTGCAGGTATAGATGAACCCGTCGTACACCTCGAGCAACCCCTTGAGCCTGGCCTCACTCTCGCGCAGCGACCGTCGCGCCCGCTTCAACGAGGTGATATCGAAGAGGGAGGCGACACTGCGATCGGTTTCGGCGATGAGGTCGACGCGGAGGATGATATTCTTGCGACTCCCCGACCGGTCGATCAACACGAACTCGTATTCGATCGGGGTGTCGGGATCGTTCTTCCGCCGCCGCAGATGATACTGCATCATCATCTCCAGTTCAATGGGATCGGCGATGAAGGTCGTCCATCGCATCCGGCCTTCGATCTCCTCCCGGGCATACCCGGTCATCTTCTCGAAGCCGGTGTTGGCAAAGGAAATAGTCATATCCGGCTCGATAATGATCGTCCCGGCACCGGTGGTTTCGAAGATGCCTCGATACAGCTTTTCACTGTCCCGCAGGGCCTCGGCCGTTTTTTTCTGCTCGGTGATATCCTCGATGAAACTCTCCAGGAACCGCACCGCACCGTCCTCGCCACGAACGACACGGAGGTGCTGCCGACAGGTGACAATCCGCCCATCCCGGCGCCGGAACTGATTTTCGTAATTGAACAGTTCTTCCTGATCGAGGGCCAACTCAAGCAGCCGCCGGCGTTTTTCCGGTCTGGCATACAGATTTTCGACGACGTCGCCCATGGCTTCGATATCATTGCCGACGGGATCATACCCCAGTATCCTGGCCATCGCCCGGTTCGCTTTCAGTATTTTTCCCTCGACGGTGGACTGGACGATGCCGATGGGCGCATATTCGAATAATTCCCGATACCGATCCATCTGCCCCTGCATATCCTTTGCGTCTGATCGTTCCATGTTCCGGTCGTTTTCCGTCATTGTCAGCAACTCGAATTCCCTGGTTGCAATAAAAAACGGCCGAGGATATCGGCCGTTTTCCCTCATTGTTTCACCAAAGCCCTACCGCTGGCGGCACTGTCTTCAGGTTAAGTGGTGCATCGCTGCGCGCCATCCTCGCGTGCCGGCAAAATCAGCCCTCCGCCCCGGCAGTTCCAATCTCACCAAAAATGTGAGACTTGCGATGCATCTCGTTCATCTTGCGACATTATACCGTTCTCCATTACCCAGGATGAAATTCGCCCACGACGGTGAGTTCCAGCTCCAATCATCGCGACTCGCCCAGGAAAGAGCGGCATTCAGGAAGATGCTGCCGTCTCCGACGCCTCCCCGTTGTCCTCCTCCTCATCCTTCCGGCGTTTATCGAAGGCCCGGAGATCGAGGACGAACTGTTTCAGGGTATTCTCCACCCGGCCGTTGATGCTGTCGTCCGGATAGGCGCCGTCGGCCCCGCGCATCCCGGCGGAAACACCGGTCAGCAGTTCGATCGCCTCATCGACGTGGCTGACGGACCAAAGGTGGAATGTCCCGCTCGCCACCGCCTGCACCACCTCTTCTTTGAGCATCAGGTGGCGGACATTCGCTTCGGGGATAATGACCCCCTGGCCGCCGGTCAGGCCCCGTCCCTGGCAGAGATCATAAAACCCCTCGATCTTTTCGTTGACCCCGCCGATCGCCTGCACTTCGCCCCGCTGGCTGACCGACCCGGTTATCGCCAGCGATTGTCTGATCGGGGCCCCGGCCAAAGACGAGAGCAGCGCGCACAGCTCGGCGCAGGAGGCACTGTCCCCCTCCACGCCGCCGTAGGATTGCTCGAACACCAGACTCGCCCGCAGGCCGATCGGCATGTTGCGCAGATAGCGGGCCCGGAGGAACGACTCAAGGATCAATACCCCTTTCGAATGGATAGGGCCACCAAGTTCCACTTTTTTTTCGATGTCGATCAGTTCGCCTTCCTTGCCCGGCCGGGTCAGGGCGGTGATCCGGGAAGGGAGACCGAAGGAAAAGGAACCAAGGGAGATGACCGACAGGCCGTTGATCTGGCCGACCTCCTCGCCGTCGGTGGCGATATGCCGGATGCCCTGGTCGATGTATTCCACCATCCGGTCCCGGATCCGGCCGGCCCGTCGCCGGGCCGCCGCCAGCGCCGCCACGATCTCGGCCGCTGAGATCGTGACCTTGCCGTTCTTCCGAGCCAGGTAATCGGCCTCCTTGACAAGGTCGCAGAACTGTTCGAGATAAAGGGATATCTTGCCCGAATCCCCGGCCACCCGGGCGCTGTGCTCCACCAGCCGCGCCATGCCGCTGCGGTTCAGGGGCAGCAGCTTCTCGGACTGGACCATGCCGGCAACCAGCGACGAATATAGGCGGACGTTTTCCGGCGTCCGGTCCATGGCATGCTCGAAATCGACCTGCACCTTGAACAGCGAGTCGAATTCGCCATCGTAGTGTTTCAGCAGATAATAGAGGTAGGCATCGCCGATCAGCACCACCTTGGCCCGCAGGGGAATCGGCTCCGGTTCGAGCGACACGGTGTTCATGAAACCGAGCAGCCGCTCTAGCGGTTCGATCCGGATCTGCCGGGCGCGCAGGGTCCGCTTCAGCCCCTCGTAGGCATACGGCTGCATCAACAGCCGCCGGGCATCGATGATGATGTAGCCGCCATTGGCCATGTGCAGCGACCCCGGTTTGATGAGGGTGAAGTGGGTCGACAGCATGCCCATTTTGGCCCAGTTTTCGATGCGGCCGTGCAGATTCTGGTACGTCGGCAGATCCTCGTAGACCACCGGCGCACTGGAACTGTCGTTGGCGACCAGGACGTTGACCTCGTAGCGGTCGAAAGACGGGGCATGGGCGGTCATCAGATTGATGAAGTTTTCCCGGCCCTCCTCGGCGCGATACAGAAAATCGTCGACCCGCTCGATAATGTCGTCTTCCACATCCTGCAGGTACTGATTCAGCGCGGCCCGGCTCTGGTATTTCATCTTCAGGGTGTTGGTCAGGGTGGAAACCACCTGACGGGCCAGATCCTCCTTGATCTTGCGTTTCGCCCCTTCCGCCTCCCGCTTCATCTGGGTTATCTGCTGCATGCCGTCCTGTAGGACGCTCTGGTACTTTTCAATCAGTTCATCGATGCGCTGGCGGATCGTCTCGGGCAGTTTGCGAAAGGATTCGGTATCGAGAATGTTGCCGGCACCATCGATCGGCGCCACCATGATCCCCTGCTCGCTTTTCACCACGGCAATACTTTCCCGCTTGGCCTGTTCTTCGATCTGGTGGTAGAGACGGTCAACCTTGCGTTTGAACTCCTCGTTGACCGCCTTGATGCGAGCCTTGAAGTCGTCTCCTTCAAAAACGGTACTCAGCGTCACCCGCAACGTATCGATGAGATCATGCATCTCCTTTTTGAAGACCAGCGATTCTCCCTGGGGGAAATCGAAGGCCAGGGGCTTATGGGACTGGCGGAAATTGTTGACGTAACACCAGTCCCGGGGCGCCTCGAGGGTCAAGGCCTTCTGGTCGATAAACGAGCGGATGACGGTGTGGCGCCCGGTCCCCTGGGGGCCGATCACAAACAGGTTGAAGCCCTTGTGCTCGATGCCGATGCCGAACTCGACGGCTTCCAGGGCCCGATCCTGGCCGACTATCTGGGCGACCTCATGGATCTCATCGGTCGATTCAAAGGCAAACATCTCCAGCGGGCATTGGAGACACGCACTCTCGGAACTGATCTTGTGGATGGGCATTTCTCACCTCTTTCTCTCATTAATGTGCGAAAAACATTACCCCGACTGATCAAGGACGAGGAAAATCCAACCGTTCCCTGATATCTGCATCCATCATAGCACGAGAATGGCAGCCGACTCAAATTTCGTTGGTGCTGATCACCGCTCATCCCGATGACACGCAAAAAACGCGCGCCGCCCGCCCCATCCGGCCAAACGCAGCCATCAATTACCGTTCAGTAATTCTCTTCCGTAAAAACGAACCAGCGTCCACAAAAATGGAGATCGGAACCATATCCGCTTGACTATCGCCACTCTCTCTGTGTATCTCACATAATTGTGAATAGATAGATCATATCGACCAATTGCGGAAGGGGGCGAAACAATGGAGGCCGGATATCGCTGCACATACCGGACGGACGACAGTGACGGTGCTGTACCGTCAACAGACGCAGGAATCGTGCCAGGAGATCGGATTTGTGATTGTTTCCCAGGTCTTCGGCACGCCGCCGGAACAGTCGACGCCCAGCCGCTGGAAATTTCAGGTCCGTTGAGGAGGATATCTCCATGATCGACTATGACAACGATTTTGGCGGCCTGCCGGCACTGGGCCTGGGCGACGACATGGAGCCGCTTTGTCCCCACTGCCTGGAGCAGTTCGATTTCGCCAGGGCGAAGATGCAGCGGGTGGATGGCATCATGCATTGCCGCTGTCCCGACTGCAGCAAAGAGTCGATCCTGCCGTCGGTATGGGAAACGGCGTCAACCCTCTCGTTTCCGCCGCACGGCAAGGTCCTGGACCGGGCCGACATCATCGGCCTCCTGCACCACTGCGATGACGCCCAGATCGAGATCATCGGCAACATCCTCGTCAAGATGGCGACAACGAAGGCGCAGCGCTGGTCGGGACAGATGACCTTCGTCCTCGACTACCACCTGGGTCTATTGGGCGACATGAAGGTGGACCGCCACGAGATTGTGCGGTTGAACGCCAAGGGGAAGGCCGCGGGTGCGGCGACATAGTGATTCCGGCTGCTGGCGGTCAGACACGCCGGCGCGACGCCACGGACGGTCCGGTTGCAGCCCCGGGCCCTTTTCCTGGCCCCATGGGGAGAGCGTTCGTGACGGCGGCTCTTGACCTGTAACCGCAGGTCGTGTACCGTTTGCCGCCAGTTGTACCTTGCAGGGATGGTCTCGAGGGTTGCCGAGCCAATGCATCATCACTTCCGGTTCATCCCGTTTTCCGCTCCTCTCAGCCAGCCCCGATTGCTTCACCCCATGACAGACGCCACTTCAGCGGATGCGACTTCACCCACCGGGACGGCACAGCCCCCCGGTTCGCTGCGGATCGTACAGGTTGAGAGCCGTTCCGATCTCAATACTTTCCTCAAGCTTCCCTGGTCGTTGTATCGGGACGATCCCAATTGGATACCGCCGCTCCTCCATGAGCAGCGACGGCTCTTTTCGCCAAAGAATCCGTACTTCAAACACGCGACCTGCCGCTGCTGGATCGCGCTGCGGGCCGGCCGTCCGGTCGGCCGGATCAGCGCCCAGATCGATCGGCTGCATCTCGACCGCTACCACGACGCCACCGGTTTTTTCGGGATGCTGGAAGCCGAAGACGATGGCGAGACCTTCCAGGCGCTGCTGCGCACCGCGGAAGACTGGAACCGCACCGCCGGGATGCACCGGATCCGGGGGCCGTTCAACCTGTCGATCAACCAGGAGTGCGGCCTGCTGGTCGACGGCTTCGAGACCAAACCGGCGATGATGATGGGCCATGCCCGGCCGTACTACACGGTGCGTCTGGAGCAGTGCGGTTACGTCAAGGAGAAGGATCTCCTGGCCTACGCCATCGATACCGGCGTCGAACCCTCGAACGCCATGAACCTGATCCTCAAACGGACGAAAAAACGGATCGAGACCAGGACCGTTAGCAAAAAGAACTTTCAGCAGGATCTGGATATCGTCTTCGACATATTCAACGATGCCTGGTCGGACAACTGGGGGTTCATTCCTTTTACCAGGGATGAGATCATCCACATGGCCAACGATCTGAAATTGGTGATCAACGAGCAATTCGCCAGGATCGCCTTTGTCGATGGCCGCCCCTCCGCCTTCGTGGTGATGCTGCCGAACCTCAATGAGGCGATCGAGGATCTCGACGGCCGACTGTTGCCGCTGGGCTGGCTCAAACTGTTGTGGCGGCTCAAGGTCCGACGCCTGCGGACCGGGCGGGTCCTGCTGATGGGGGTGCGCAAGGCGTATCAGGGAACCACTCTGGGGGCGGCCCTGGCCTACCGGGTGATCGGGGATACCCGGCCGGCGGTTCTCGACCATGGCATAAAGGAACTGGAACTGTCCTGGATCCTGGAAGACAATATCGGGATCCAGAGCATCATCGAGGATTGCGGCGGACGGCGATACAAGCGGTATCGCATCTTCAGCAGGCAACTGAGAGCGGAGACGCCATGACTTTCGGACAACAGCCATTTTCGGCGATCATCCTCGCCGCCGACCGCGAAGCCCACAACCCCGTCGCCGCGGCGGCGGGCGTCAGCTGCAAATCGATGGCGCCGGTGAACGGCACCCCGATGCTCTTCAGGGTGATCGAGGCGCTGGCATCATCCGGTCATGTTCACGACCAGACCCTGTGCGGCCCGCCCCGCTCCATCCTCGAGCGGGAGCCGGCGTTGCGGGAGTATGTCTCTTCCGGCAGAGTGGGGTGGCAGGAGAATCAGGCGACGCCCAGCCTCAGCGCCTTTCATGCCATGGCCGCGCTGCCGGCCGAGATCCCCCTGCTGCTGACCACCAGCGACCATGCCCTGCTCAGCCCGCGGATCGTCGATCATTTCTGTGGTGAGGCCGCCAGTTCCGGGGTCGACGTCGCGGCCGGCGTAGTCCGCCGCGAGACCGTCACCGCGGCCTATCCGGACACCCGCAGGACCGCCTACCGCTTCAAGGATGGGGAGTACTGCTCGTGCAATCTTTTTGCCTTCATGACCCCGCGGTCGCGGCAGGTGCCGCAATTCTGGCGCCGGATCGAGCAGCAGCGCAAGAACCCGTTGAAAGTGATCAACATCCTGGGATGGATGACGGTGCTCCGTTATCTGCTGGGCACCCTCACCCTGGTCGAGGTCCTGGGCCGGCTGTCGCGGCGATTGGGCTGCACCGCCGGCGTGGTCGTCCTCCCCTTTCCGGAGGCGGCCATCGATGTCGACTCGGCCGACGACTGGCGCTATGTGCAACAGCTCGCCGCCCGGACCTCGTCATGAGACCGGCCGGAGGCTGTCCTATCAGTTGACGGTCGCCTGTTGCACCTCGAAATCGAGGGCGCCGATGGGGCTGGCGGTGCCGCTGATCCGGACCGGGATTCCTCTGGCCGGATCCAGATAAATCCGGATGTCCTTCTCCAGACCGAAGAGTGAAAAGGCCTCCGGGTCCTGGTCGGCGGCAGCGATGTTTTCCGAGGTCACGGTATACACGAGGGGAAGAATCCGATCCTTCACCACGGTCTCCTTCCGGGCGGTGGATTGGACCGTGTACGCGACCTGTAACTCCGAGGCCTCCTCTTGCCTGATGATGAGACGATGCAGCTGTTTTTTGCCGAAGACGCAGAGTTCGACCGGATCCTGGCCGATGCCGGGGGCAAGACGCGATATCTTGTAGACGATGAGGGCCGGATCGGATATCGCGCTGCAGCCGGCGCCGCTGTCGGGATACCGGTACAGGGATTCGGTGCGCTGTGACCACATGGTCCGGGTCCGCCGGTCCTCGACCTCCGTGGCTTCCGATGCGAACTTGACCCGCCGCACGCCGTTATCCTCCCAGCAGTAGCTTTTCATCCACGGGGCATCGCCCTGGCTCAGCCGATCGCGCTCGTAGGGCAGTCCATCCTGCGTTGTGAACCAGACCCGTTCCTCGTATCTGTCCTCCGTCCCCAGGAGCTGCGACGTCGCCTTTATGGTCAGCCGCATGCGGTCACTGCCGGTTGTGACCGGACATACCCCCCATTTCTCCTCTCCTGGCGAGGCGGCGTTTGCCGGGGAGTCATCCATTGCCTCGAGCTGCATCCGGACGGTCAAGGCAACGGGAAACTTGGAACCGGTAAAGGTCAAACCAGACCAGGCAACTTTATTGTCCGGCCTGGCGGTTCCACCAGAGGAGAGTTCGCCGGCAGGACAGTATCGAGGCAGGACAACCAGTGCCATCAACAGCAAGAATATTCCTCTGTGATGCAAAATCGACCGTCTCATCTTTATTCCGCCGTGCATCCCCAATAATAATGTTTTGAAAAAATATCGCAAAATTGGCATATTTGACATTTCAAGCAGAACCGATGTGCCGTTGTTTTCTGAAATCCAATTCCCGCCTCCCGTTCACGCTGTCGGGCTTACGATACATATAGTAAGGAAATTATTCCGTCAGGCAAAGATTTCTTTATTCCTCGGCAAAATTGATTTACAAGTGCGCTTGTCGCTTTCTGTTCATACCCCTCAGCCTGACGAACCGGATGAATCGCAGCCGCCACGCCGTGCGCTGTTCCAAGGCCGCCTTCACCTCGCCCGACGACCCGCAAGCAGAAGAGCACGACCAACCGTCTTCCCGTGGCAACGGTCCGGAACCTGGACAACCCTTCGTCATTCAGGCCGGCAGGCGATTCGTTGGACTGGCCGGCCGATGCGACAGCGTCATGTACGACTGCGAGTCGGCATCTCAGGCTGTTGTTGTCTCAAAAACAGTGCGCCCCCCGCAACCGCCGTATCCGGCCGAGTCGGGTTCGGCGCCGTGTGCGTATTATTTTTTCCAGCAGGATTTTCCACCCCTGCTTATACACCAGAAAGGAGCTCTTTGCATGAAAGTCATCATCTTAAGCGCCGGTCAGGGCAAACGGTTATTGCCCATGACGGCCGCCTTGCCCAAATGCCTGTTGCCGGTGCAGGGCAAAACGATTATCGAATGGCAGGTCGACGAACTGCATAAATGCGGCATAGACGATATCACCGTGGTGGTAGGCTATAATGCCGATAAAGTGGAAAACCTGCTGCAGCGGCGTTACGGTTCGAACACGATCAGGACCTGTCGCAATCCGGATTTTGCCACGACCGACAACCTCATCAGCTGCTGGATGGTCCGGGAGGAGATGACGGAAGATTTTATCCTGCTCAACGGCGATACTCTCTTCGTGGCGCCGATCGTCAAGAGTCTGCTCAACTCACCGGCCGCCCCGATTACGGTCACCATCAACCTCAAGGATACCTATGACACCGACGACATGAAGGTCAGCCTGGAGGGCAACCGTCTCCTCCATGTCGGCAAGGACATCCCGCAGGGTAAAATCGACGGCGAATCCATCGGCATGATCCTGTTCCGCGGTTCCGGCCCGAGGCTGTTCAGAAACGGCCTGGAGCAGGCCCGGGCCGACCAGTCCTGCTCCCG
>Ga0209066_10004951_pt1 | contig 14261 bp, 12 predicted proteins | sample All_14_2_FD_187198 | JGI IMG/M metagenome (GOLD analysis project Ga0209066, IMG submission 187198) | Freshwater microbial communities in response to fracking from Pennsylvania, USA - Allegheny Zone_MetaG_DW_15 (SPAdes) (version 2) ...
CAGGGAAGCGGCGCGAGAGCGGGGCCTCCAGCTCACCCAACTCGACGGCGTAGTCGCCCGAGCCCTCCGGACGCAGGCCGGTGACCCTGGCCTTGTTGACCAGCCACGAGCGGTGGCTGCGGATAAAACCGTGCTCGGTCAAATCTGTCTGGATCGCGGCCAGCGGCGTGCGCATCAGCGGCCGGCGGCTGTCGGCCAGCACGAACTCGACATAGTTTCCGGCCGAGCGCACGGCCAGGATGTCGTCGATGGGCACCCTGAGCAACCGCGCGCCATCCTGGATGTCGAAGGTGGCCGGCAACGGGGCTGGGCGAGCAGCGGCCTGCTGGCGTCCCTGCCGGAGGGAGAGGAAAAAGAAGACCCAGGCGATGCTGTAGGCCACGATATCCTTGCGAAATTCGTAGGGGACTTCTCTGTAGAGGTCGCCGAAGTCGTAGGTCTGTTGCAGCAGGACCAGATAGGCCAGCTTCCGCAGCGCCACGAAGCCGGCCACATGCAGGGCCGAATAGGTCAAGACCGCGATCAGATGCACGGGCGCGGCCTGCCACCAACGCGGCCGGTGGCGATGGGTCCAGAGCGCGACCGCGGCGGGGATGGCGAAGATCGCCAGCGTGACCAGCGCGCTGCTGCCCTCCCAGATGACCGGAGTAAGAGCGCCAAGGTCGGGATCGTCGTGCTGGATCGTCAGGATGTTGACGAAGCAGATCGTGCCGATCAGGCCGATGCCCAGAAGCCAGGCCCGCAGGATCGCCCGCCGCTCGTCGCCGCTCATCCCGAAAAGCGCGCCGCTCGTCCCGGCTGGTTTTCCGTTCGTCCCCGGCAAGGCCCGCCGATCCCGAAGTGCTTGGCGGGGCTGGGCGTCACGAGGCACGAGGTTCGCATCCCTTTTCAAGCTGGGCGCCTCTTCATGACCACAACGACTTCATCCCTGGACCGCCGCTATGACCTGGACTGGATCCGGGTTGGCGCGTTCTTCCTGCTGATTCTGTACCACGTCGGCATGTTCTACGTACCGTGGGACTGGCACGTGAAGAGCCCGCAGCCGGTCGAGGCGCTTGAGCCGCTGATGCAACTGACCAATCCCTGGCGACTGACCCTGCTGTTCCTGGTTTCAGGCGCCGCAACCCGGTTCATGGCCGACAAGGTCAGCGTCGGAAACCTGACCACGGCCCGGATCGCGCGGCTGCTGCCGCCGCTGGTCTTCGCCATGTTCGTGATCGTGCCGCCGCAGGCCTATTATCAGGTCATCGAGTATGCGGCCGGCCATCCCGGCTGGCTCACGGGCTTTGAGTCCTATGGTGGCTTCTGGGTAAAATACGCCACCGCTTCAGGCCAGTGGTGCGGCCCAGACGAGGGCAAATGCCTGATCACGCCGACGTGGAACCACATGTGGTTCGTGACCTATCTGCTGGTCTATTCGTTGATCCTGGCCCTGATCCTGGCGCTTTTTCCCAAGCTGGGCGTCAAGCTGCAGGCGGGACTGGAGCGCGTGCTGAGCGGGCCTTGGCTGCTGATCTGGCCCGTCGCCTTTCTGGCGGTCACGCGCATGTTCCTGATGCCGCTGTTCGAGATCAGCCACGCCCTGGTGGACGACTGGTATAATCACGCCCTGTCGTTCGGCGCCTTCCTTCTGGGTTTTGGCCTCGCCAAGTCAGAGGCCCTGCGCCAGCGCCTCATCGCCGCGCGCTGGACGACGCTGGTCCTGGCCGTGGTGTGCTGGGCGGGTTGGGCGACCTATGCCTGGATCTATCGCGCTGACGATGTCACGCCGCCCGAAGTGCTGCGCCTCCTGATGCGCTGCGTTTATTCGATCAACCAGTGGTGCGCGATCGCGGCGATCCTCGGGTTTGGCGCCAAGCATCTGAACCGCGATGCGCCGATGCTGCGCTATCTGACCCTGGCGGTGTTCCCGCTCTACATCGTCCATCAGACCCTGATCGTGGTCATGGCCTATCACCTGGCCAAGCTGGGCCTGCCCCAGGGCCTGGAAGCGGCGATCCTGATCGTGGCGACTTTCGCCGGGTGCTTCGCCACCTACGAGATCGTCCGCCGCATCCCGGTGGTGTGCTGGCTGTTCGGACTGAAGTTTCAGCCGCGCGCGGAGGCCATTCGACCGCCGGTCTTGGCGTAGGCTTGGGTCCCCCGCGTGAACACGGTGTCGCTGGGCAGGATCTCGGCGATGCCGATGTCGCTGGCGCCCGCCAGTCGGTCATAGAGCGGCGCGAAATCCTGGAGCGTCACCGCCTGCAGGGTCTGGATCGAGTCGATGACGAAATAGGCCTGCTGGAAGTCGTCGATCCTGTAGGGCGTGCGCATCACTCGCTCCAGGTCGAAGCCGAGGCGGTTAGGGGAGGGATCGTCCAGCGCGAAGATCGACTCCGCCCGCGACGAGACGATACCCGCGCCATAGATTCGCAGGCCCTGCGGAGTCTGCATCAGCCCAAACTCGACCGTGTACCAGTAGAGCCGCGCCAGATTGGCCAGGCGGCCCAGGTCCAGCGCCCGCTGACCGCCCTGGCCATAGGCCTGCATGTAGTCGGCGAAGACCGGATCGGTCAGCATCGGCACGTGGCCGAACACGTCGTGGAAGATGTCCGGTTCCTGGAGGTAGTCCAGCTCATCGGGCTTGCGGATGAACTGGCCTGCGGGGAAACGGCGATTGGCCAAGTGGTCGAAGAACACGTCGTCGGGCACGAGGCCCGGCACGGCGACCACGCTCCAGCCCGTCAGGCGTTGGAGTTCCTCGTTGATCCGCGCGAAGTCGGGGATGCCGGAGCGATGCAGGTCCAGGGCGTCGAGGCCGCGCAGGAAGGCGTCGCAGGCCCGGCCGGGCAGCATGGCGGTCTGGCGCTCATAGAGCGTGATCCAGACCTCGTGCTCGGCTTGGGAATAGCGCTCCCAAGCCTGGTCGATCGTCCAGTCCGCCCGGGCTCCGGGCGGCGGCGAGATGCTGAAACCGTCTGCGCTCATGCGACGACGCTACGCCCCGTCTGGCGCAAATATCGTCCGGAATCTACCCTCAAACCGATGTTTGAAGGATAAGCCGTGCGCCTAGTGTGAAATCCGGGGCCGAAGCTTGTAGGCGCCGTGATCAAAGGATTCGAAGATCACCGCCGTTTGCGGATGCTGAACCGGCTCGCCAGTCTCGTCGGCCAGCAGGTTCTGCTCCGACACATAGGCGACGTAGGTGTTCTCGTCGTTCTCGGCCAGCAGGTGATAGAACGGCTGGTCCTTGATGGGCCGGATGTCTTCGGGAATCGATTCCCACCACTCGTCAGTGTTGGCGAACACGGGATCGACATCGAACACCACGCCCCGAAACGGGAAAATCCGGTGCTTGACCACCTGGCCGATCGCGAATTTGGCGAGTTTCGAGTTCATGAGTTCAAGATAGCAGGTCCACCTGACTGAATCCTGAACGTATAATTCCGGGGACGGATAACAAGGCTTCCGCCTTTCGTCGTCGCGTTGCTATGCTCGGTCCCGAAGTGAGGCGCCGTGATTTGCGGCGTCTGCGAGACAGGTGGAAAGACCATGTCGGAGGCGCTGCGTGCGCCCGACGCCCCAATATCTCCTCGCGAGGAGAGCGGGCGGCGTCGGCGGCCGCCGGGCGAGCAGTCGTGCTATGCGGCGCTCGACCTGGGCACCAATAATTGTCGTCTTCTGGTGGCGACGCCGTCTGCGCGTGGTTTCCGCGTCGTTGAAGCCTATTCCCGCATCGTGCGCCTGGGTGAAGGACTTTCGCAGTCTGGACGGCTGTCCGACGCCGCGATGGACCGTTCGATGGCCGCGCTGAAGGTTTGCGCCGAGAAGATTCGCCGCCGCAAGGCGATCAAGATCAAGGCCGTCGCCACCCAGGCCTGCCGCGGCGCGGATAATGGCGCCGCCTTCGTGCAGCGCGTGGCGGAGGAAACCGGGCTGCGCCTGCAGATCATAACGCCACGCGAGGAAGCCCAGCTGTCGGTGGCTGGCTGCATGAGCCTGTTCGACCGCAGCGCCGACGCGGCGCTGGTGGTGGATGTGGGGGGCGGTTCGACCGAGTTGTCCTGGGTCGACCTGAAGGGCGGGGGGCTGGACGCCAAGCCGCGCCAGTTCGCCGCCTGGAAGCTGCCGATCAAGGCCTGGCTGTCGATCCCGGTGGGCGTGGTGACCCTGGCCGAACGCTTTCCCGAGGGCGAACGCGGCGACGAGATCTGGTTCCGGGCCATGGTTGATGACGTCAAGGCGCGGATCGAGGCCTTCCCCCATGCCGAGCCGATGCGGGAACTTTTTGAACAGGACCGGGCGCATCTGGTTGGCACCTCGGGCGCGATCACCAGCCTCGCGGGACTGCACCTGGGCCTGCCGCGCTACGATCGCAATGTCGTCGACGGACTGTGGATGCAGCGCAAGGATTGCGAGGCCGCCGCCGACCGCCTGCTGGGTCTGACCGCCGCCGAACGGGCCCTGGAGCCCTGTATCGGCGCCGATCGCGCCGATCTTGTGCTGGCCGGGGCGGCGATTCTTCAGGCCGTTCAGGAGCTTTGGCCGTGTTCGCGCGTGCGTGTGGCCGATCGAGGGCTTAGAGAGGGGCTTCTGATGTCCCTGATGTCCGAACAGCAGCGCCGCCCGCGTCGGCGACGCCGTGGCGGCGCGTCCAAGTCCAAACCGGTGTCCGAATGACCGAAGAAGAACCGCCCCGCAAGCGCATGGTCAAGCCGCCGGCCGGTGGCGCCGACGCCGGCCGCACCAAGCCCGCGCGGCTGAAGAAGACCTATGGCCGGACAACGTCTCAGCAGGCCTGGCTGGAACGGCAGATCAACGACCCGTTCTCGGCCAAGGCCCGCGCCATGGGCTATCGCAGCCGCGCAGCCTTCAAGATCAGCGAGATCGACGAGAAGTTCGGCTTTTTCAAGAAGGGCGCGCGCGTCATCGACCTGGGCTGCGCACCTGGCGGCTGGCTGCAGATCGCGGTGGAACGCGGCGTCACCCAGCTGGTCGGCGTCGACCTGCTGCCGGTCGATCCCGTCGCGCCGGCCCACATTCTTGAGATGGACTTCACCGACGACGCCTGTCCGCCCAGGCTGATCGAGCTGCTGGGCGGCGCGCCGGACGTGGTGCTGTCGGACATGGCCCCCAACACCGTGGGTCACCGCGAGACCGACCACCTGCGCATCGTCGGCCTGATCGAAATGGGCGCGGAATTCGCCATCGAGGTGCTCAAACCCGGCGGCGCCTTCGTGGCCAAGGCCTTCCAGGGCGGCGAGACGGCCGACGTCATCGCCAGGCTGAAGAAGAACTTCGACAAGGTGGTGCACTACAAGCCCAAGGCCAGCCGGGCCGATAGCTCCGAGGTGTTCCTGGTGGCGACGGGGTTCCGGGGGCGGTAGATGGGCCGCATGGATTCTAGCACCATTTGATGCTATGATGCGTGCCTCATCGGAGGCTGTATCGTGCGTACCACCTTGGCTCTTGATGATGACCTGTTGGCTCGAGCAATCGAGCTCACCGGTATTGAAGAAAAGACGGCGCTGGTGCGAGAAGCGCTCAACGCCCTGGTCGAACGTGAAAGCGCGCGTCGGCTGGCGCGCCTGGGCGGCAGTCAGCCGGATCTGAACGCGGCTCCGCGTCGCAGGCCCGAGCCCGCGTGATCCTGGTCGACACTTCGGTCTGGGTTGATCATTTCCGCGCGGCCAGTCCAGACCTCGTGCGTCTGTTGGAACAGGGGCGCGTGCTGATCCACCCATTTGTGATCGGAGAGCTGGCGCTGGGAAATCTGCGAGACCGCTCGACGGTTTTGGGCGCCTTGAGGCAAATGCCGCAGGCTATCCGAGCTCAAGACGACGAGGTGCTGGGCTTCGTTGAAGCCAATCGTCTCCACGGCCTCGGCGTCGGCTATGTTGACATCCATCTGCTCGCCAGCGCCCGGCTGACAGCCGGCGCCAAGTTCTGGACACGGGATCGGCGGCTAAACGCCGTCGGCGCGCAACTGTCTGTCGCGTTTTATCCAGGAGCGTGAACGGAATTTGCGGCTTGGGCGGCATGCGCGCCTCGACAAACCCAAGCCTCGCCGCTATACCCGCGCCGCAAAATGGAGACTCCAATGGAGATTCGCGAAGGGCTCACCTTCGACGACGTTTTGCTCGAACCCGGTCCGTCCGACGTCATGCCGACCCAGGTGACGACCGAGACCAAGTTCACGCGTGAAATCAGTCTGAACATCCCGCTCGTGTCCGCCGCCATGGACACGGTCACCGAAAGCCGCCTCGCCATCGCCATGGCCCAGGCCGGCGGCATGGGCGTCCTGCACCGCAACATGACGGTGGACGAGCAGGCCGATCACGTGCGCGAGGTAAAGCGCTACGAAAGCGGCATGGTCATCAATCCGCTGACCATCAACCCTGAAACCACCCTGGCCGAGATCCGGGAGATCAAGGCCCGCCGCAAGATATCGGGCTTCCCCGTGGTCGAGCGTGATACGGGCAAGCTGGTCGGCATCCTGACCAACCGGGACATGCGCTTTGAGGGCGACGACAAGGTCCCGGCCTCGGCGCTCATGACCCGCGAGAACCTGATCACGGTGCGCGAGGGCGTCGATCCCCGCGAAGCGCGCGAGCTGCTGCGCAAACACAAGATCGAGCGCCTGATCGTCGTCGATGACGGCTTCCATGCCGTCGGCCTGATCACGGTCAAGGATATCGAGAAGGCCCAGGCCCATCCCCTGGCGGCCAAGGACGACAAGGGCCGGCTGCTGGTCGGCGCGGCCTCGACCGTGGGCGACGCCGGTTTCGAGCGTTCGATGGGTCTGGTGGACGCCGGCGTCGACGTCGTCGTGATCGACACCGCCCACGGCCACTCCAGCCAGGTCGCCCAGGCCGTAAGCCGTCTCAAGCGGGAAGCCAACCGCGTCCAGATCGTCGCTGGCAACATCGCCACCTATGACGCCGCCCGCGCGCTGATCGACGCCGGCGCTGATGCGGTGAAGGTGGGCATTGGTCCCGGCTCGATCTGCACCACGCGCATTGTCGCGGGCGTGGGCGTGCCGCAGCTGACCGCGATCATGGAGGCCGTCCGCGCCGCCCGTGAGAGCGGAACGCCGGTCATCGCCGATGGCGGCATCAAATATTCGGGCGATTTGGCCAAGGCCATCGCCGCCGGCGCCAGCACGGCCATGATGGGCTCGATGTTCGCCGGCACCGAAGAGGCGCCTGGCGAGGTGTTCCTGTACCAGGGGCGCTCGTACAAGAGCTATCGCGGCATGGGCTCTGTGGGCGCCATGGCCCGAGGCTCGGCTGACCGGTACTTCCAGAAGGAAGTGACCGACAGCTTCAAGCTGGTGCCGGAGGGCATCGAGGGGCAGACGCCGTTCAAGGGCGCCATTGCCCCGGTGCTGCACCAGCTGGTCGGCGGTCTTCGCGCGGCCATGGGCTATGTCGGCGCGCCCACCATCGCCGAGTTCCAGAACCGCGCCCGCTTCGTGCGCATCACCGGCGCCGGCCTGCGGGAAAGCCACGTCCACGACGTGATGATCACGCGCGAGGCGCCCAACTATCCGAGCGCGGTCTAGATCATGCGGGTCGCCATCGAACTCCAGCTCCTCGCCGCCGCGGTCCTGATCGGACTGGTCCACCTGCTGTGGGCCAGCGCCGCCGCGCAACCTCAGCGGGGTCTGAAGTGGAATGTCGGCCCGCGCGACGAACCGGTGGTCCTGACGGGCATGGCGGGGCGTCTTGAACGCGCCTTCGCCAATTTCCGCGAGACCTTCCCGCTGTTCGCCGCCGCTGTGCTTGTCACCTATCTGTCGGGTCGCATCGGTTACCTGACCGCCCATGGCGCGCTGATCTATGTGGCGGCGCGCGCGCTCTACATGCCGCTCTATGCGTTCGGCGTTTCTGTGGTGCGCAGCCTCGTCTGGCTGATTTCCTTTGTCGGCATCGGGATGGTCCTCGCGGCCATGGTGGTCTGAGACCATGCGCGACGGAGGACGGGTTTCAGCCGCGATCGAGGTTCTGGCCGAGATCGAGGCGCGGCATTTTCCGGTGAAGATGGCGCTCAAGCGCTGGGGTGAAAGCGCGCGCTATGCCGGTTCCAAGGACCGGGCCTTCGTGTCCGGCCTGGTGCTGGACGCGCTGCGTCGCAAGCGCTCGCTGGGCTTCATGATGGGCGACAGTTCCGCGCGCGGCGTGGTGCTGGGTGTCCTGGCCCATGTGTGGGGCTGGTCTGCCGAACGCGTCGCCGAGATGGCGGGCGAAGAGCACGGCCCTGGCGCTCTGGCCGATGCCGAGATCAAGGCCCTGGCCGCGCCGGCCTCGCTTGATGATGCCCCCGCGCCTGTGGCCGGCGACTATCCCGACTGGCTTGAGCCCTTCCTGGCCCGCGCCCTGGGTGACAGCGTTCGCGACGAGATGGCGGCCCTCTCGCAGCGGGCGCCGGTGGACCTGCGGATCAATACGATCAAGACCGACGCCGAGCGCGGCGCCAAGGCTGTGGCCCTGATCGGCGGCGAGCCTGCGGGCGTCCTGGAAAACGCCTTTCGCATTCCAGCGCCCCAGGCGGCCGACCGCACGCCGTCAGTGGAAGCTGTCCCGGCCTTCTCCAAGGGCTGGTTCGAGGTGCAGGACCTCGGCTCGCAGATCGCCGCGACCATGGCCGGTGAGATCAAGGGCAAGCAGGTGCTGGACTTCTGCGCCGGCGGCGGCGGCAAGACCCTGGCCCTGGCGGCGGCGATGAACAACACCGGCCAGATCTTCGCCCACGACAGCGACGCCCGCCGCCTGGCCGACACCATCCGTCGCGGCCAGAGGGCAGGGGTCCGCAACCTGCAGATCCGCTCGCCGATCGAGGCCGAGCCGCTGAAGGGTCTGGAAAGCAAGCTGGACGTCGTCTTCGTCGATGCGCCCTGCACCGGCTCGGGCACCTGGCGCCGCCATCCTGATGCGAAATGGCGCCTGTCGCCCGACCAACTGGCCAAGCGCCAGATCGAGCAGGACAGCGTACTGATCGACGCCGCCGACTTCGTGAAGCCCGGCGGACGGCTGGTCTATGTGACCTGCTCGCTGCTGGTCGAGGAGAACGAGGATCGCGTCGCCGCCTTCCTGGCGCGCCGGCCCGACTTCGTCGTCAAGCCGATCGCCTTCGAAGCGGTCGCCGACCATGTCAGCGCCCAGGGTTACCTGCGCCTGACGCCCCACACCGCTGGCACGGACGGCTTCTTCGCCGCCGTGCTGGAACGAACATAAGAGTCCTTCTCCCCTCGGGGGAGAAGGTCCTGAACACGCCGGAGACCCATCGCCCATGACCGCCCCCGTCCACCACCAGCGCGTTCTGATCGTCGATTTCGGCAGCCAGGTGACCCAACTGATCGCCCGCCGGGTGCGCGAGGCCGGCGTCTATTGCGAGATCCATCCGTTCGACAAGGCCGAAGCCATCGTCGACGACTACGCCCCTTCGGCCATCATCCTATCGGGCGGTCCGGCCAGCGTTCTGGAGGCCGACAGCCCCCGCATCGGCAAGAAACTGTTCGATCTGGGCGTGCCGCTTCTGGCGATCTGCTACGGCCAGCAACTGCTGTGCGACGTGCTGGGCGGCAAGGTCGAGGGCGGCCATGCCGGCGAGTTCGGTCGCGCAGAGCTGACCATCGGCAAGACCAGCCCGTTGTTTGAGGGCCTGGCCGGCGTGGGCGAGCTGGAAACCGTCTGGATGAGCCATGGCGATCGCGTCACCGCCATCCCTGAGGGCTTTGAGGTGATCGCCACCTCGCATGGCGCGCCCTTCGCGGCCATCGCCGACGACGTCCGCAAGATCTATGCGGTGCAGTTCCACCCCGAGGTTGTCCACACCGTCAACGGCGCGCAGATCTATCGTAACTTCCTGACGCTGGCCGGCCTGCGGGGCGACTGGACCATGGCGGCCTTCCGTCAGGAGATGGTCGAGAAGATCCGCGCCCAGGTCGGCACCGGCAAGGTGATCTGCGGCCTGTCGGGCGGGGTCGACAGCTCGGTCGCCGCCGTGCTGATCCACGAGGCGATCGGCGACCAGCTGACCTGCGTCTTCGTCGACACCGGTCTGCTGCGCCTGAACGAAGCCGAACAGGTCGTCACCCTGTTCCGTGACCACTACAACATCCCGCTGGTCCATGTGGACGCCGGGGCCGAGTTCCTGGGCGCCCTGGCCGGGGTCAGCGATCCCGAGACCAAGCGCAAGATCATCGGCGGCAAGTTCATCGATATCTTCGATCGCGAGGCCGCCAAGATCGACGGCGCCGACTTTCTGGCCCAGGGCACGCTGTATCCCGACGTGGTCGAGAGCGTCTCGGCGCGTGGCGGACCCTCGGCGGTGATCAAGAGCCACCACAATGTGGGCGGTCTGCCCGACTTCATGAAGCTGAAACTGGTCGAGCCGCTGCGCGAGCTGTTCAAGGACGAGGTCCGCGCCCTGGGCGTCGAGCTGGGTCTGGCGCCCGCCTTCGTCGGCCGCCATCCGTTCCCGGGTCCGGGCCTGGCCATCCGCATCCCCGGCGAGATCACGGCCGAGAAGGTCGCCGTGCTGCAACAGGCCGACGCCATCTATCTGGAGGCGATCCGCGAGGCGGGCCTCTACGACAAGATCTGGCAGGCCTTCGCCGTGCTGCTGCCGGTCAAGACCGTGGGGGTCATGGGCGACGCCCGCACCTATGAGAACGTCCTGGCGCTGCGCGCGGTGACCTCCACCGACGGCATGACCGCCGACTTCTTCGAATTCCCCTGGGATGTCCTGGGCAAAACCGCCACCCGGATCATCAATGAGGTCCGGGGCGTCAACCGCGTCGTTTACGACGTGACCTCCAAGCCGCCCGGGACGATCGAGTGGGAGTAACGGTAACTTAGTGCCGCATTCGCCGGATTTGCATCCGTCGTCTCGCACTCGCTCTGGCGGTCTCGGCGGATGCCGCTTGCGCCAACTCAAGGTGCTGTAATCGCTAGGTAAATCCGGCTGCGGCGCTGTGTAGAGCCGCTGCCAAGCGGCGGAGTACTGTGGCGTGGAAGGGCAGGCAATCGACGGGTTCGCCGGCGACGAGGACCACTGCGCGATCGAGATCGATGCGTCGTGCGGCGACCGCACCTGACTTATCTCGTCCGTGCGGAGTGTCTGCTACCTGGAGGCCGAGACAGGTGACGGCTATCGCGGCAAGGCCCTAGGAAAAGATCGTTTTGCTGTTTGAAAGCTATAGAAGGATAGCCCGTTCGCTGTGAGGTCGGCGTGGACCTTCTTGATTTTGGACTAAAGCCCCTGAGCGCCTACCTGAGTCCCGCTGTCTCCACGGAGATGCGGCGTCGTGCGCTGAGAAGGACGGTTGAATCTGGCCAGGCCCTGCACCTGCGCGGCGATGAGGCGGCTCGGCTTTGCGTCGTGGTCAGCGGTGTTGCGCGCTTCGGGCGGTTCCAACATGACGGGTCGTTCAAGCTGCTCGCCATGCTCGGTCCGGGGGCGCACTACGGGGACGTCGCGCTGCAGCGCGAGGCCTTTACGCAGAATGTCTACGCGCAGGGGCGAACGGAAATCGATGTCCTGGACGCGAGCGCCCTCGACGCCCTGCTTGGCGAATTCCCCGAGTTCGCGCAGGCGCTCTGGCGATGCAATACGGCGCGCCTGAACGCCGTCCTCGAACTGTACGACGATGCGCGAACCCTCAATGTCGCCGCCCGGCTCGCCAAGGTGATCTATGTGCATTGCGGAAGAGGCGAGCTTCCTGACGGCGTGGTGTGTCTGCAGCGCGACCTGGCCGAACTGCTGGGGGTTTCGAAGGTCGCCGTCGGTCATGCCATGCGCGACCTCGAGAAAGCCGGCCTGGTTCAATCCGGCTATCGCAGGATCCTCGTGCCGGACCGCGCCAAGCTGAAAGTCTGGCTACGGCGATCCGGCGCGGCCTGACGCGCGCATCGCAAAAAGATAACTACTTTGTCTTGGGCGCCGACGGACGGTGTCATGCTCTCGGGCAGAACAAGCTGATCGCCCCGCCGTGAGACGGAGGCGACCGGTCCTGGGGAGCACAACATGAGTTCTGCAAATCTCAGCCAAGAGCAGCGCGAGTTCGCCGAGTGCGCACGTCGGTGGCTTGCAGACAACATGCCGCCGCCGCCGCCCGAGCGGCTGCCGATCACCCCGATCGAGGTCATGACCGTGGGCCAGCGCGACTATCTGCAGGCCTGGCAGCGCAAGTGCTACGACGCCGGCCTGGTCGGCGCCGACTATCCGAAAGCCTATGGCGGCCATGGCCATACCGGTTTTCAGCGGATCGCCAACCAAGAGATGAATCGGGCCGGGGTCCCGTTCCTTATCAACATCGTCGGGCTGAGCATGGCCGCGCCCACCATCCTGCAGCACGGCACAGAGGCCCAGAAGCGCGCGTTCATCCCAGGGTGCCTGTCCGGCGACGAGATCTGGTGCCAGGGCTTCTCCGAGCCGGGCGCCGGCTCGGATCTGGCGAACATGCGGACGTCGGCCACCCCTGACGGCGAGGACTGGATCATCAATGGACACAAGGTCTGGACTAGCCTTGGCCACTTCGCCAAGTGGATGATCCTCGTCACGCGGACCAGCACCGAGGACAAGTATAACGGTCTGACCTATTTCCTGTGCCCGATCAGCGGACATCCGGGCGTTACGGTTCGCCCCCTGATGAAGATCACGGGCGAAACCGGGTTCAACGAAGTCTTCTTCGAGGACGCACGGATTCCGGACGCCTATCGCCTGGATGACGTCGGCAAGGGCTGGTCCGTGGCAATGACGACGCTGCTTTCCGAGCGCGGCGCCTCGGAGGGGGCCGGCAGTGGCGGCGGCGGCGGCGAAGGCGCCATCCGGGACCTGATCGAGCTGGCGCGCAGCGTCTGGCGCGATGGTGTTCGCGCTTGCGATGATCCGGTGACGCGCGATGCGATCATGCAGCGGGCCATCGTCGCCGAAGGCCTGCGGCAGAACGCCAGGCGCGCTCGCGTGGCCGCCCTTTGCGACCACCCCATGCGGCTGCCGCTTCAGCAGAAACTCACCGGGAGCGAGTTCCAGCAGGACAACGCCCGTCTGGGCGTTGAGATCGCGGGCGCGCATTCGACGCTCTACAAGCGCGATCCCCGCGCCCCCCAAGCCGGGCACTGGCCGCTGGCCTATCTCAATTCCTACGGCAACACGATCGCCGCGGGGACCAACGAGATTCAGCGAAACATCCTGGGCGAGCGCGTGCTCGGCCTGCCGAAGTCGAAATAGGAGCGCGGGCATGACCACCAAAAGCACCGCCCCAAGGGATTTCGGCTTCGGCGAAGACGAGGCCATGCTGCGGGACATGGCGCGCAAGCTGCTAAGCGAGCGCCTGCCGATGGACCGCCTGCGCAAGCTGGTCGGCGAAACGCCCCACGCGGTTTATGACGACGGTGAGCCGGCGCCCTGGGACAAGGCGCTCTGGTCCGAGATCGTCGACCTGGGCTGGACAGGCCTTGCGGTTGGCGAGGCCGAGGGTGGGTCGGATGTCTCGCTCGTGGGTATCGCGGGCATGGTCGAGGAGGTGGGGCGTCACGCCCTGCCGTCGCCCTTGATCTCGACCCTGATGGCGAGCCTGGTGCTGCGAGCGGCCGGGGGCGAGGTCGCCAATCGCGCCCTGAGCCGCATTGCCGCCGGTGCGACCGCCACCCTGGCGGTGACAGACGATCGGGGAGGCTGGGACTCTGACGCCTCGCCGCTGACCGCCACGCCGGACGCCGGCGATCTGCTGCTGCACGGTGATGCACGGTTCGTGCAGGACGCGCTCAAGGCGGACCTGGTGATTGGCAGCGCTCGACATGGCGAAAACCTCGTCCTGTGGGTCGTCGAGATCGGGACCGAAGGCCTGAGGCTTGAACCCGACCATATCCATGACCTGACCCGTGATCAGGCGAGCCTGAGCTTTGACGGCGTGCGGATCGCCCCCGGCGATGTCTTGACGCTCGATGGCGCAGCGGCCCTGAAGTCGGCTTGGCCATCGCTTCTGGTGCTGGTGGCGGCGGATCTTTGTGGCGCAAGCGAACGTCTGCTCCAGACAACGGTCGAGTACGCAAACGAACGGGTTCAGTTCGACCGTCCCATAGGCTTCTTCCAGGCGGTGAAGCACCCGCTTGTCGACGCCATGGTGGAAATCGACCGTGCGCGGTCGCTACTCTACCACGCCGCCGCAGAGATCGGCGTCGGGTCGGATGGCGCTGAGGTCGCCGCCCGCATGGCCAAGAGCGCCGCCTCCGACGCAGCGGCCTATATCTCGGACCGGGCGATCCAGCTGC
>Ga0209066_10004952_pt1 | contig 14259 bp, 12 predicted proteins | sample All_14_2_FD_187198 | JGI IMG/M metagenome (GOLD analysis project Ga0209066, IMG submission 187198) | Freshwater microbial communities in response to fracking from Pennsylvania, USA - Allegheny Zone_MetaG_DW_15 (SPAdes) (version 2) ...
CCGAGGGCCCCGCATCCGTCGCCTGATCGGCCGGATGCGGGGCCCTCGGTCGTCGTCGGCGCGAGCGTCGCGGCTCAGCCTTCGCCGACGGCGTCTGCCGCCGCGCGGCCGCGCCGCCCGCTCAGCGCCACAGTCGTGACGACGCCCGCGGCGAGCAGCACGCCAATCACGGCGACGATGATCAGGATCACGTCGGCCTCGGCGATTCCCCCTCCGGCCGGCGCGGCCGAGGGGTCGCCCTCGGCGCCGACGGCGGTGCCCCCGCAGGAGGGCACGGTCGCCGAACCCTCGGCCGCGGGAGTGCCGGCGGCCGGCTCGTACCGGAAGCTGATGCTCTCGGAGAGCGTGTGGCCGTCGGCAGAGATGAGCTGGAAGGCGAGCGTGTAGTCGCCGGCGGCACCCAGCGGCGCGACCGTCGACATCGAGCGCCCGTCGATGGTCACGCAGCCGTCGCCGTAGTGCAGGCCCGCCGCATCGGTGATGACCATGCCGAAGCCGGCCCCGTCACCGCTGAGGTCGAGCAGCACGTCGTTGGTCGTCACAGTGAAGGCCTCGGGTGCGGCGGTGATCGTCGCGCCGTCCTCGGGCGTCGACGACACGACGTAGTTGTGGGCCGCGGCCGGCGAGGCCGCCCCGAGCACGAGGCCCAGGGCGACCGCGACGGCTCCGAGCGCGGCCAGTGCGCGCTGTCGCTGCATGATGGTGATCCTCTCCGTCGATCCGCGCGGGATCAGGCCGTCGTGGACGGACGGCGGGCGAGCACGGCGAGGGCGATGCCGACCGCGCCGACGATCAGGCCGACGACGCCGAGCACGCGGGCGACCAGGTCGACCTGCGCGGCGCTGCCACTGCCCTTGGCACCGGCCGTGTCGCCGCTGGCGCTGGCCTCGTCACCGCCGTGGGTGTCGGTCGCGTACTCGTCGCCGCCGTGGCCGTGGCCGTCAGCGACCGCCTCGGTCAGGACGACGAGCGGCACATCCTCGCCCACCCACTCGGCGGTGCCTTCGGTGCAGGTCTGGGTCACCGGGAACTCGACGCGGTCGCCGGGCGCCCCCTCGGGCAGGCGGAACGAGAGCTCGAAGGTGTCGCGGAGCCCGTCGGCGAGCCCGCCGGTCAGCGAGGTGTAGACCACCTGGGTCATGGTGTCGCCCTCGCTGACGGTCTCGACCGACCACGAGGGGTTCACGGTCGGCGTCACGCTCGGCACCGACGCGGGCAGGTCGATCGTGACGACCTGCGTTGGCGAGCCCTCGCAGCCGTGCGGCACCGAGAAGGTGAGCACGGTGTACGAGCCGGCCGCCGTGCTGCTGGCGCTGGCGCTGACGTGCGCCTGCGCGGCGAGCGGGGCCGAGAGGGCGAGGGCGGTGCCGGCGACGGCGGCGAGGGCGAGAGAAGCAGTGGTGCGCATGATGATGTCCTTCGGTACGGGTGCGTCGACAGCGGTCGGCTCGAGACGGAGCGCGACCGGGGACGCGAAAGAAAAGTGGATGCTGGAGGCGGGTCTAGACGACCGCAAGCAGCGGCGGGCCGCGGCCCTCCGGCAGGCGCAGCTGACGGCACAGAAGGGTGACCGCCTCCGCGGCGCGGGCGAGCACCCGGGGCCGCGGCAGGGGAGCGAGGGCGACCGGAACGTCGAGGGCGCGCGCGACGGCACGACCCAGAGCCCGCAGCGCGGTCTCGACGGCGCGCACGCCCGAGCGCAGCATCCCGTAGGCGAGAACGGCGGCCACGAGGTGGCTGACGGCCATGACCGACTCGGGGACGCCGGCGATCGGCGCGGCGGCGAGCGCGGGCATCGGGGCGCCGTGGCTGTGGCCGGCGCCGGCGATCGGCGCGCCGACGACCGACGCGGCGACGGATGCGGTGCCGAAGAACGCGAAGACGCTGTGGAACACCACCTGGTCGACGAGCACCCCGACCGCGGTGCGCCCGCGGCTCAGGCGCGGCCCGACCGCGACCGTGCCGAGGCCGAGCGACAGCAGCAGAGCGACGGCCAGGGCCGGAACGGAGGGGATGCCCCCGCCCGCGGCGGCGTGCACGGCGGCGGCGACGACCGTGGCGACGACGCTCACCAGCAGCGACGCCCCGATGCGGTGGCGCCGCGCGACGAGTCGCGGGTCAACGGTCATGATGCCTCTCAGCCTAGGGTCCCGTGCTGGGTGCCTGCTCCGTGTTCGGAGCGCGCGGGGCCCCGGATGGGTCGGCATCCGCGCCGGGCGACACTCGCGCGGGCCCGGTGCGCCGCGAACGTCGTCGCCGCGCGTTAGGCTCGTGCCAGGGCGGGTCACTGCGCATCCGCTCACGACGTGAGGGGTGAGGCCATGGCTCGCATCGGAGAGAGCGCCGACCTGCTCAAGTGCTCGTTCTGCGGGAAGAGCCAGAAGCAGGTGCAGCAGCTCATCGCCGGCCCCGGCGTGTACATCTGCGACGAGTGCGTCGAGCTCTGCAACGAGATCATCGAGGAGCGTCTCGCCGAGTCGAACGAGACGACGGCGGGCGAGTTCGAGCTGCCGAAGCCGAAAGAGATCTACGCCTTCCTCGAGGAGTACGTCATCGGCCAGGAGGCGGCGAAGAAGTCGCTGTCGGTGGCCGTCTACAACCACTACAAGCGCATCCGCGCCCGCCAGACCCTGACCGCGGCCGACCAGCTCGCCGACGACGTCGAGATCGCGAAGAGCAACATCCTGCTGATCGGCCCGACCGGCTGCGGCAAGACCTACCTCGCCCAGACGCTCGCGAAGCGCCTCAACGTGCCGTTCGCGGTCGCCGACGCCACCGCCCTCACCGAGGCCGGCTACGTCGGTGAGGATGTCGAGAACATCCTCCTCAAGCTGATCCAGGCCGCCGACTACGACGTCAAGCGGGCCGAGACCGGCATCATCTACATCGACGAGGTCGACAAGATCGCCCGCAAGGCCGAGAACCCGTCGATCACCCGCGATGTCTCGGGCGAGGGCGTGCAGCAGGCCCTGCTGAAGATCCTCGAGGGCACGGTCGCGAGCGTTCCGCCGCAGGGCGGCCGCAAGCACCCGCACCAGGAGTTCATCCAGATCGACACGACGAACGTGCTGTTCATCGTCGCGGGCGCGTTCGCCGGGCTGGAGGACATCATCAGCCAGCGCGCCGGCAAGCGCGGCATCGGCTTCGGCGCCCCGCTGCACGACAAGGCTCTCGAGAAGGACATCTTCAGCGAGGTGCTACCGGAGGACCTCCACAAGTTCGGGCTCATCCCCGAGTTCATCGGGCGCCTCCCCGTGGTCACCACGGTCTCGCCGCTCGACCGCACCGCCCTCATCGACATCCTCACCACCCCCCGCAACGCCCTCGTGCGGCAGTACCAGCGCATGTTCGAGCTCGACGGGGTCGAGCTCGACTTCGAGCCGGATGCTCTCGAGGCGATCGCCGACCTGGCCGTGCTGCGCCAGACCGGGGCGCGCGGGCTGCGCGCGATCCTCGAGGAGGTTCTCGGGCCGATCATGTTCGAGGTGCCCTCGCACGACGACGTGGAGCGCATCGTGGTGACGCGCGCGGCGGTCATCGAGAACGCGGCCCCCACGATCGTGCCGCGCCGGGTCGCTCCGCGCCGCGAGAAGTCGGCGTAGCGACCGCCGTCCCGCGGCGACGCGCGCGCCTGCCCGGGCGCGCGATCTCGGTGCTGCACCAGCCCGCCGGGGTTACCCTGAGCGCATGAGTGAGAGCCTGCGCGACCGCCTCCGTGCCCTGCCGGCCTTCGCCGCCGAGCTGCCGGAGTTCGATCCGACCACCGCCCCCGCGCGCGCCGACGAGCTCTTCCTGCAGTGGCTCGACCACGCGCTCACGCACGGGGTCATGCAGCCGCACGCCTGCACGCTGTCGACGGCCGGGCCGACCGGTCACGTGACGGCGCGCACGCTGATCCTGAAAGACCTCGTCGACGGCGCCTGGGTGTTCGCCGGGGCGCGCTCGACCCGCAAGGGCATCGACCTCGCGGCGAACCCCAGCGCGGCCCTGACCTTTTATTGGCCCGAGCTGGGCCGGCAGGTGCGCGTGACCGGCGAGGTCGAGGAGCTGCCGAGCGCCGTCGCCGCGGCCGACTGGGCCGCGCGCCCCGCGGTGCCCGAGCCGCACAACCCCGACTGGGCGGCCTGGGCGCTGACGCCGACCGAGGTCGAGTTCTGGCAGGCCCGCCACGACCGCCAGCACGTGCGGCACTGGTACCGCGCGCAGGGGTAGACCCGCGCGCTCGCGGGCGCGACCCCCGCATCCTCACCCTGCCGTCATCTCCACAATTCAGGAGTCGTTCCCGTCGGTGCGCGTCTGCGCCGGCTCTGTTCGGCGTGTCGCGAGCGTCCTCGGCCGCGATCTCCTGAGTTGTGGAGATCGGCGTGCGGGGTATTGACATGCTTCGGAACTTCATTTTATGGTTTGTTTAGTTCTGAAGTAAGACCAGCACCGACGATAGGAATGGGCAATGGCGCTCCGCCCCATGGCACGCACCGACGTGAACAGGTCCGCGATCCTCGCGCACCTGGGCGCGCACGGTCCGGCCTCCCGCGCCGACCTCGCCCGGGCCCTGTCGCTGTCGCCGGCCCTCATGACCCAGCTCTCGAAAGACCTCATCGCTGACGGACTGATCCGCGAGCTCGCCCACCAGCCCAGCCAGGGCGGCCGACCGGCCCGCATGCTCGGCCTCGTCGCGAGCGCCGGCCGCGCCGTCGGCGTGAAGGTCGCCGCCGATCACCTCGCCTTCGTCGAGGTCGGCATCGACGGCTCGGTCGGCCGCACCGCGAGCGAGCCCTTCGACGCCGCCTCGCGCACCGTGCTCACCGAGCTGGCCGACCGGCTGCGCCGTTTCATCGCCGGCGGGGCCGACACCCCGATCCTCGGGGTCGGCGTCGGGGTTCCGGGCGATGTGGATGCCCAGGGCACGGGCGTCGTCAACTCCACCCAGCTCGGCTGGACCAACGCGCCGATCGGCGCCACCCTGCGCCGCGAGCTCGGCCTGCCCGTGCTGGTCGAGAACAACGTGAACGCCGTCGCGGTCGCCGAGCGGCTCTACGGCCAAGGCCGCGAGCACAGCTCCTTCCTCGTCGTGACGATCGGCACCGGCATCGGCGCCGCGATCGCGATCGACGGCGTCATCGTGCGCGGCACGAACGGCGGCGCGGGCGAGATCGGGCACATCCCCGTGCGCGACGACGGCCCGGTGTGCAGCTGCGGCAACCGCGGCTGCCTCGAGACCTTCCTCAGCGAGGGGGCGCTCGTGCGCATCGCCCGCGAGCGCGGCGTCATCGGCACCGACGAGAGCATGCCGGCCCTGCGTGCCGCCGCTCAGCGCGGGGCGACGGATGCCCAGGCCGTGTTCGAGGAGGCCGGCCACCTGCTCGGCCGCACGCTGGCGGGTCTCGTGCACGCCCTCGACCCCGAGATCATCATCGTGCTCGGCGAGGGCACGGCCGACTGGCCGCACTGGGCCTTCGGCTTCGAGCCGGCCTTCCGCGCCGCGCTCATGCCGGCCCGTCGCGGCGTCGCGGTGGCCGTCGAGTCGTGGCAGGACGACAGCTGGGCGCAGGGCGCCGCCAGCCTCGTGCTCGCCACGCCGTTCGACGCCGAGGGCGTCGCCGGCGAGCAGGGCGACCTGGTGCGCCAGCGGCTCGTCGACCAGGCCGCACCGCACGGGGGTGAGGGCGCATGAGCGTCTCGACCCTGCAGACGAGCCTCGTCGATCGAGCATCCGTGCCGCCGCCGGCCGCACCGGTGCCGACGCGCACCGCGCGCTCGCGCCGCGGTCGCGACGGGCGGTACGCCCTGACGGTCCTCGCCTTCCTGCTGCTGAGCGCCGTGCCGCTGTTTCTCTTCGTGATCGTGCCGATGGTCGGGGCGGCGTGGATCGCCCTCAACGACTGGAACCTCATCACCCCGATGCAGTTCGTCGGGTTCGAGAACTTCGCCGAGCTGATCGCCGACCCGCGCACCGCCGCGGTGTTCGGCACCACGCTGTACTACATCGTCGGCTACCTGCCGCTGGTCTACGTCGGCGGTCTGCTGCTCGCCCTCGCCCTCAACCGGGCGCTCAAGGGCCGCGCGTTCTGGCGGGGCATCTACTTCCTGCCGGTCGTCACCAGCTGGATCGCCGTCGCTGTGGTCTGGCGCTGGCTGCTCAACCCCAACAACGGCGTCGTCAACACCGTTCTCGGCTGGGTCGGCATCGACGGCCCCGGCTGGTGGACCGACCCCGCGTGGTCGATGCCCTCGATCATCCTGGCCAGCGCCTGGAAGGACCTCGGCTTCGTCATGGTGATCCTGCTGGCGGGCCTGCAGGCGATCAACCCCGATCTGTACGACGCCGCGAAGGTCGACGGCGCGAACGCCTGGCAGCGCTTCCGCAGCGTCACGCTGCCGATGCTCAGCCCGAGCACCTTCTTCGTCATCGTCATCTCGCTCATCAACGGGTTCCAGGTCTTCGACCAGGTGTACGCGATGACGGGCGGCGGCCCCGCGGGCTCAAGCCAGGTGGTCGTGCAGCAGATCTACGACCTCACCTTCCGCTACGGTGCGGCGGGCGAGGCGGCGGCCCTCTCCTGGATGCTCTTCGCGGTGATCCTCGGCGTGACGGTCGTGCAGATCATCGGCCAGAAGCGGTGGGTGCACTATGCGTGAGCGGACGACGAGCCGTGCGGGTTGGGTGCTGCTGCACGTCGTGGTGATCCTCGGGGCCGTGGCGATGCTGTTCCCCTTCCTGTGGACCTTCATCACCTCGATCACCCCCGGGGCCGGGTTCTCGACGACCCGCGGCTGTGGCCCGAGAACCCGTCGTTCCAGGCCTACGAGACGCTGTTCACCGAGCGTCCCTTCGCTCGGGTCGTGCTCAACAGCCTCATGCTCGCGGTCATCACCACGATCGTGCAGCTGTTCACGAGCGCGACGGCCGCCTACGCCTTCAGCCGCCTGCCGTTCCGCGGCCGGGGTGTCGTGTTCGCGATCTACCTCGCGACGATGATGGTGCCGCTGCAGGTGCTCGTCGTGCCGCTCTTCGCCGAGCTGAAGGCCTTCGGGCTGCTCAACACCTACCTCGGCGCCCTGCTGCCCACCTTCGCGAGCGCGTTCGGCATCTTCCTGCTGCGGCAGGCTGTCAACCAGGTGCCGCGCGAGCTCGATGAGGCGGCGACGCTCGACGGCGCCGGGCACGTCCGCATCTTCGTCGAGATCATCCTGCCGAACATCAAGCCGGCGCTCGCGACGCTGACGATCTTCGCCTTCATGGGCAGCTGGAACAGCTTCCTGTGGCCGCTGATCGTGCTGCGCGACCCCGAGCTGCAGACCCTGCCGATCGCCCTCGCGGGCCTGCAGGGGCAGTACACGACCGCGTGGGACGTCATCATGGCTGGCTCCGTCGTGAGCGTGCTGCCGATGCTCGCGCTCTACATCTTCGCCCAGAAGTACGTCATCCAGGGCGTCGCAAGCTCGGGGATCAAGTAGTCCCCGGGAATCCACCCATCCGAAAGATCCGCACCACCGGTACCGAAATATCAAAGGAGATAGCACTCACATGAAGCGTTCACTGCTCGTCGCGGCCGGCATCGCCGCCGCGTCGGCTCTCGTCCTCGGCGGATGCTCGACCGAGCCCGCCGCCCCCGAGGGCCCCATCACCATCACCTACAGCAACTTCATCTCCAACGGCGGCAACGAGGAGAACCTCGCCGCCATCGTCGACGCGTTCGAGGCCGAGAACCCGAACATCACCGTCGAGGTGACCACGCTGCCCTACGGCGACTACTTCACCGCCCTGCAGACCGACCTGGCCGCCGGCACCATCGCCGACGTGGTCGACACCGACTTCGGCTTCTTCCAGACCCTCGCCGACTCGGGCGCGCTCGCGCCGCTCGAGGTGGCGAACCCGGGCGCCTACCGCGAGTCGCTGATCGACGCGTACTCGCGCGACGGCGTCAGCTACGGCTTGCCGAGCTCGTTCTCGGCCGTGGTGCTCTACTACAACGCCGACCTGTTCGACCAGGCCGGCCTCGAGTACCCGACCGCCGACTGGACCTGGGCCGACGAGCAGGCCGCCGCTGAGGCGATCACCGCGCTCGGCGACGGCATCTGGGGCAGCCACCAGCCCGTGTCGTTCTTCGAGTTCTACAAGGTGCTCGCGCAGAACGGCGAGTCGTTCCTGAACGACGACCGCACCGCTGTCGCCTTCAACACCCCGGGCGGCATCGAGGCGGCCGAGTGGCTCGTGAACAAGTCGGGCACCGTCATGCCGACGATCGAGCAGGGCCAGGGCACCCCCGACTTCGACACCAACCTGTTCAAGGAGGGCAAGCTCGGCATGATGCACACCGGCATCTGGGTGTTCGGTGCCGTCGCCGACGTGCCCTTCCGCTGGGACATCGCGGTCGAGCCGGGCAACAGCCAGCAGGCCAGCGCCGTGTTCTCGAACGCGGTCGGCGTCTCCGCCACCTCGGAGCACATCGAAGCGGCCACGCTGTTCGCCGAGTTCCTGACCTCGTCGCAGACGATGGTCGACGTGCGTCTCGAGTCGGGCTGGGAGCTCCCGCCGATCTCCGACGAGTCGCAGCTCGCGCTGTACCTCGAGCAGGACAACCCGGCCAACCGTCAGGCCGTCTTCGACTCGCTCGACGCGATCGCCATCCAGCCGATCGTCGCGACGGGCCAGCAGGAGATGCAGGACATCATGAACGAGGAGCTCATCGAGGCGCAGGCCGGCCGCAAGACGGTCGCCGAAGCTCTCGCGAGCGCCGAGGAGCGCATCAACGCCGTCATCGGCGGCTGATCACCACCCATCCTCAGGCGGGGTCCCGGTGGAGCTTCTCCACCGGGACCCCTCCCCGGCCACGCCCCGGAGGGCTGACGCGCATGACCATCACCACCCCGAGCGACCTCGCTCGGATCGCCGACCTCGCCGCGCGCAGCGTGGCGCTCATCGAGAGCCTCCAGCACGAGGGCGGCGCCTACCCGGCGAGCCCCACCTTCTCGGCCTACCAGGGCTACAGCTGGTTCCGTGACGGCGCCTTCATCGCCGACGGCATGTCGGCGGCGGGCGCCGTCGATTCCGCCTCACGCTTCTTCGACTGGTGCGATCGGATGCTCGCCCAGCGCCGCGACCGCATCGCCGAGATCGTCGCGGCCGAGGCCGCCGGCACTCCGCTGCCCGACGAGCAGATGCTCGCCACCCGGTTCACCTTCGACGGGTTGGAGGGCGAGGACGAGTGGTGGGACTTCCAGACCGACGGCTACGGCACCTGGGTGTGGGCGTGCGTCGCGCACGCCGAGCGGCACGGCCTGAGCCTCGACCGCTGGGCGGAGGGCATCCGTCTCAGCGTCGACTACCTGCTCGCCACCTGGACCCGCCCCTGCTACGACTGGTGGGAGGAGCACCGCGAGCAGGTGCACGTCTCGACCCTCGGCTGCGTGATCGCCGGCTTCGAGTCGGCGGCGCGCGGCGAGGTGCTCGACTCGGCCGCCCGCGCGGCCGCGAGCGCCGCCGCGATCGAGGCGCGCACGCTGCTCGCCGGTCGGGGCGTGCACGACGGCCACCTGGCCAAGTGGCTCGGCTCGACCGCCGTCGACGGCTCGCTGACCGCCGTCATCGCGCCGCTCGGCGTCATCGAGGCGACGAGCCCGCTCGGCCGCGCGACGATCGCCGCGGTCGAGGCCGAGCTGTGCGTCGACGGCGGCGTGCACCGCTACCTGCTCGACACGTTCTTCGGCGGCGGCCAGTGGCCGCTGCTCAGCTGCTTCCTCGGCCTCGCCCACGCGCGCGCCGGCGACCGCGAGGCCGCCCTGCAGCACCTGCGCTGGGCCGCCGCGACCGAGACGGCCGAGGGCTTCCTGCCCGAGCAGGTGCCCGCGCACCTGCTGGCGCCCGACCGTCGCGAGGAGTGGGTCGAGCGCTGGGGCCCCGTCGCGACACCGCTGCTCTGGAGCCACGCGATGCTTGTGCGCCTCGCTGTCGAGCTCGATGTGCTGCATCCCGCCCCGCGCACGGCGGGGGTGCCCGCGTGATCCGGCATGTCCCGCACGGCTCGGGCCACCCCTACTCGGTCGACACCGAGCAGCGTGACCCGGTCGACCCCGTCGCCGGGCAGCCGCTCACCCTCGGGGTGCGCGTGTCGGTGGGCGTCGACGTCGTGACGCTGCAGTGGAGCGACGGCGCGACGGTGCGGGAGCATCCGCTCGCCCGCACGCAGCGGCTCTCGCGCGGCCAGGCCGTCGACGGCGGCCACCTGGCGAGCGCCCAGGCGCGCCTCGCCCGCGCGGCCGGCGGCTTCGCGGTAACGCTGACCGACCTGCAGCCGCACCGCGCCTACCGGTACCGCTTCGTCGGCGGCCCCGCCGACGCCCCGACCGCGCAGCGCACGCGCTGGTTCGACGTGCGTGTCGCGGCGTGGCGCTCGGCACCCGACGACGCGGTGGCGGTGGATGCCGCTGCCGGGCTGATCCCGGGCAGCGTCGAGCTGCTCGACGACGGCGAGCGCCTGCTGCGCGCCCGCTTCGCGCTCCGGCTCGCTCCGCACGAGCGCGTGAGCGGATTCGGCGAGCGGTTCGACACCCTCGACCACCGCGGCCAGTCGCTCGACTCGGTCGTGTTCGAGCAGTACAAGTCGCAGGGCGCCGAGCGCAAGACGTATCTGCCGATGCCGTTCGCCCACGTGGTGGGCGGCCGCGGCTGGGGCTTCCACGTGCGCACCTCGCGCCGGGTGTGGTTCGACGTGGGCGCGAGCGCGGCCGACCGGCTCGTGATCGAGGCGGAGGTCGCCGCGCCGAGCGCGAGCCCCGCATCCGTCGCCAGTCCGGCGAGCGGGCTCACCGTCGCCGCCTACGAGGGCACCCCGCACCAGGTGCTCGACGCCTTCCTGGCCGAGGTCGGCCGCCCCGAGCAGCTGCCCGACTGGGTGCTGCGGCTGTGGGCGAGCGGCAACGAGTGGAACACCCAGGCCGAGGTCATGCGGCAGGCCGACCTGCACCGCGAGCACGGTATTCCGGTGGGCAGCATCGTGATCGAGGCGTGGAGCGACGAGAGCACCTTCCACATCTGGCGCGATGCGCAATACACGCCGCGCGCCGATGGCGGCCCGATGCGCTTTTCCGACTTCACCTTCCCCGCCGAGGGCGCCTGGCCCGACCCGAAGGGCATGGTCGACGAGCTGCACGCGCGCGACATCGCGCTGCTGCTCTGGCAGATCCCGCTCATCAAGATGCGGCCGCACCCGCGCGGGCAGACGCGGCACGACGCCGATGCGGCGGTGCGCGAGGGAGTGCTGATCCGCGAGCCCGGGCCCGACGGGCGGCCGCGGCCGTACCGCAACCGCGGCTGGTGGTTCCCGCTCGGGCTCATGCCCGACCTCACCGACGAGCGCGCCGCCCGGTGGTGGACCGAGAAGCGGCGCTACCTGGTCGACGAGCTCGGCATCGACGGCTTCAAGACCGACGGCGGCGAGCACGCCTGGGGCCGCGAGCTGCAGTACCTCGACGGCCGCCGCGGCGACGAGGCGAACGGCACCTTCCCGGTCGCCTACGCGAAGGCCTACGGCGACCTCATGCGGCGGGCCGGCAAGGCCCCCGTGACGTTCTCGCGCGCCGGCTTCACGGGTTCGCAGGCGCACGGCGCGTTCTGGGCCGGCGACGAGAACTCGACGTGGGAGGCCTTCCGCTGGTCCCTGTTCGCCGGGCTCAACGCGACTGCGAGCGGCATCCTCTATTGGGGGTGGGACATCGCGGGCTTCAGCGGCGAGATCCCGACGGCCGAGCTCTACCTGCGCTCGATGGCGGCCGCGGCGTTCGTGCCGATCATGCAGTACCACTCCGAGTTCAACCACCACCGCACGCCCAGCCGCGACCGCACGCCGTGGAACATCGCCGAGCGAACGGGCGACGAGCGGGTGCTGCCGGGGGTGCGCCGCATCGTCGAGCGGCGCGAGCGCCTCGTGCCGTACCTGTCAGCGGAGAGCGGGTGGGCGATCGCCCAAGGCACGTCGCTCATGCGTCCGCTGTTCTTCGACTGGCCCGACGACGACCGGCTGTGGGGCCAGCCGCTGCAGTGGATGCTCGGCCGCAGCATCCTCGTCTCACCGGTGACCACCGAGGGTGCGACGGCGCACACCGCCACGCTGCCCGCGGGGGAGTGGGTGCACGCCGCCACGGGGGAGCAGGTCGCGGGCGGCGCGACCCACACCTCGGAGGTGCCGCTGCACGACACCCCGGTGTACGTGCGCGCCGCCCACTGGCCCGCCCTCCGCGACGTCTTCGACGCCTGAGCGGTTCGCTCGTTCGGGCGCGGCCGTCTGAAACGCGGCGTGTCGACCTCGACACGCCGCGTTCCACGGTCGCGCACCCGAATGAGCGAACCGCGAGCAGCTCTAGGCTGAGCCCGTGCTGCAGCCGATCATCGCCGGGGTCATCGGCGCGCTCACCGGGTTCGCCAGCTCGTTCGCGCTGGTGATCGCGGGCCTGATCGCGGTGGGGGCGAGCCCCGCCGAGGCGGCGAGCGGCCTGCTCGTGCTGTGCATCGGACAGGCGGTGCTCGCCGGGCTGCTCTCGTGGCGGTTCCGGCTGCCGCTGAGCTTCGCCTGGTCGACGCCCGGCGCCGCCCTGCTGGTCGCGGCCGAGGGCACGACCGGCTCCTACGGGGCCGCGATCGGCGCCTTCCTGGTGTGCGGGCTGCTCATCGTCGTGAGCGGGCTGTGGCCGTGGCTCGGTCGGGCGATGACGCGCATCCCGCTGCCGCTGGCGGGGGCGATGCTCGCGGGCATCCTCTTCCCGATCTGCATCGCGCCGGTGACCGCGGTCATCGAGGAGCCCCTGCTGGCGGCCCCCGTCGTGCTGGTCTGGCTGCTGCTGGTGCGCTGGCTGCCGCGCTGGGCGGTGCCGGCCGCGATGCTGGTCGCGATCGTCGGCGTCGTCATCAGCGCCGGCGATGAGTGGATGCACGACGCGAGCCTCGCGCCCGCCCTCACCCTGACCGCGCCGGTGCTCGACCCGCTCGTGATCGTGTCGCTCGGGGTGCCGCTGTACATCGTCACGATGGCGGGGCAGAACGTGCCCGGGTTCGCCGTGCTGACCACGCTCGGCTTCCGGGGGGTGCCGGCGCGCACGGTGCTGGCGGCGAGCGGCGCCGCCACCGTGCTCACCGCGCCGTTCGGGGGATACGCCCTCAACCTGGCCGCGATCACCGCGGCGCTCATGGCCGGCCCCGACTCGCATCCCGACCGCGAGCGCCGCTGGGTCGCTCCCATCGCGGGCGGAGTCACCTACGTGCTGCTCGGCCTCGGTGCGGGCGTCGCGACGGCCCTCGTCGCGGCCGCACCCCCGATCCTCATCATCGCCGTCGCGGGGCTCGCCCTCTTCGGCGCGTTCTCGACCGGCATCGTCAGCGCCTTCGAGGCGCCCGAGACCCGGCTGACGGCCGCGGTCACCCTCATCGTGGTCGCCTCGGGCGTCGTCGTGCTCGGCATCGGCAGCGCCTTCTGGGGCCTCGTGGTCGGCGCGCTGGTGATGCTCGTCACCGTGCGGCGGAGTACCGTCGTACCCACCCCGACAGAGGAATCGCCATGACGAACGCCCACCTGCACGCCGAGGAGCGCCGCTCGAGCACGATCGGCGCCGCCCGCAAGGGCGCGATCTACGGCATCGTCGTCTCGTTCTCGCTGGCCGCCCTCGTCGGCATCATCGCGCTGCTGAGCGGCGACTTCGGCGAGACCCAGGGCCGCATCATTCTCACGACGCTCGTGATGGGGGCGACGAGTATCACCGCCCTCTGCCACCTCGCGATCGCCGACCGGGCCATGCGGGTCGTCGGCTTCGTCGGCCTCGCTGCCAGCGGCCTCGCTCTCGTCACGGGCCTTGTGCTGATCTGGCGCGACTGGAACTCCCCAGGCTTCGACGTCTGGTTCAAGGTGTTCGCCACTGCCGGCGTGCTTGCGGTGAGCTTCGCCCACGCGAACCTGATCCTGCTGCTCGCCGGTCGTCGGCGCCGGGTGATCCGCATCGGTGTGATCGTGACCCTCGTCATGATCGCCGCGGTCGCGACCATGATCATCCTGCCGATCGTCAGCGATGGGCAGATTCCGAGCTACGAGAACGAGGAGTGGTACTCACGGCTCTTCGGCGTCGTCGGCATCCTCGACGCGCTCGGCACGGTCGTCGTGCCGGTGCTCGCCATCTTCCTCAAAGACGCGCCGGCCGTCGCGGTCGTCGATGCCGCGATCCGGGATGCGGCACCCGCCGCCCCCGCGACCGCCGCCCCGCTCAGCCTCACCC
>Ga0209066_10004954_pt1 | contig 14256 bp, 12 predicted proteins | sample All_14_2_FD_187198 | JGI IMG/M metagenome (GOLD analysis project Ga0209066, IMG submission 187198) | Freshwater microbial communities in response to fracking from Pennsylvania, USA - Allegheny Zone_MetaG_DW_15 (SPAdes) (version 2) ...
GCAGTCGTTGGGTTGCGATGTCTATAAAGAGACGTGACTGAAGGTGATGTCTCCCGTATGTATCATATATAATATCCCCATGTACCTATACAAAGCATTCACATGTCATCGTTGATATTTCTACGCGACGACGATGGACTCAAATCTGACCGTCCTGTTTCCGCTTCTCATACTCAGCGATGGTCCACGTCTTTAACGAGAGCGCATGGATCCGCTTCATCGGATCTTGCAGAATTGTGTTCACTCGCCTTTGTCTGTCGAGCAGACCCTGGACAAAAACAGTGCAAGGTTAGTCTCCATAGTGATGCCTCGTTAGAAATAGTCGCGACTGCTTCACTGTGTGATCGTTTGAGGGCTGACACCACACGACATATTACGTAGCGATGACCCACAGTAAGATGTAGTCGTAGCGTTTGTCCACACTTCAAATGAATCTGCAGTAGTTGACGAGACCGGCTCACTTTGCATACAGCATAGGCATAAACATGTTATCGCAGGAGGAGGAACAGGCGTCGTTGCCTGACAACGTCGTCTACATGCGACTTACCATTCCTTGAAACGAGTCGGAAACGACGATGATCTTGAACTTTGACCCGCACCCTCCGGACTCGTCGATGACGTCCAAGAAGTGGATATCCGATACCCCCGCCTGGATGAGCTGCTTGAGGCTGTCTGAGGTATCGCTCGCCGCCATTTCCTTTGTCTGTTCGGTTCTGTTGTTTCTTTCTAGTATTATGGGCTAATATCCCACTCGTTCGTACCCTTTACTATGAACCAGATGAACCGAGGAGCTAGCTAGAACTCTCTCCCTGATATCCTCCTCTTCCAAGTGTGTTGTCGCTTGTTGTTGTTGACGGAGTTGTTCGTTCAGTGACTGACCCGTACCAGGGTATGTATTACATCAGATCAGATCATCTAGAAGTTCATTTTGTATCCTCGAGACGCTTCACTCACTCGGTCACGCTCAAACCACATTCCGAGATCCCAGGGCTAGGGAGAGTACCTTTTACACTGACTGAGACTGTGTTGTATGTAGTCATTCCCAGCTCGATTCTCTCATATGGTAATTACGAGCTAGGACGAGTTTTCAATCAAGGCTTTTTCGCCACATTGATGTTCGACATCGTGTTGGTTCCCCTATTACTTAGTGTCGATTCGGCGTGTCAGAAAAGGGAACTCAGCTCAGGCCATGGTCATTCATAGCTCTTTTTACGTCAAAGAACAATGTCCAAGGATGCTTGGTGCTATTGCACACTGGTCACGACCGATTCGTTCGTGATTGGTGCGCAAGTCCTCATACTCTCCCTCCTCAAACACTCCGCCTTACCAGACGTCGACGTGGTGGTTCTGCACACCGACACTGTCTCTAAACTGTCCCTGAAGGTTTTACAGAAGCTCAGTCCGCGCGTCCGCCTAAGGCGGGTGGGCAAGATTGAAGCCCCCGCCCATCATAACCGCACCGTACCCAGCTGGGGCGACTACACTAAATTGAGGATATGGGAGCTGGTCGATTACGCTAGAGTACTCTATCTTGATGCGGACATGCTCGTCATGGACAGCATCGACCATCTCTTCTCTAAGGACTTAGGAGACCTGAAACTCGCAGCGGCGCCAGACGTGTATCCCCCTGACAAATTCAATGCCGGACTCCTGCTGATTCAACCCGGTCAGGCCTTGTTTGACTCACTTTTAGCGACGGTAGGGTCGATTGCATCATATGATGGAGGAGACACTGGCTTCCTTAACGCGCACTTCCCTGAATGGTACTCGGCGCCCGAAGGCAACCGCCTGCCGTTCGCGTATAACGCCCAGCGGACCCTGTATTGGATGACTCATAATTCACAACCTGGGTACTGGGAGGCTGTCGGGCCGATAAAGGTGCTTCATTTTTCGAGCTCGCCGAAGCCCTGGGATGCCCCTGACCGCAAGGGCGATTTGGAAATGATCTGGTGGACGACGTATGCTGAGCTCGCGGGGCGGAAAGTTTGATCAAAAATTCAACCGCATAACTGAGTCAAGATTCATCTGGATGAGATCTGAAAATTTGTAGACGAGCAGCAGAGTGAATGCCATAACGATACGCCTGCCGACCAACCGGGTAAGGACAAGCGTGAGGAGCAGGACAAATCGAAAAGGCCAGGGTCGCGTCCATGTCAGCGGGAAGAATCGAGTGAAAATATCCAACATCCTCGCATCGCTTCCGATGAAGATCTTGGGGTAGTTTTGATTGATTCCCTCCACCAGCTGCATTGCAGCATCCTTAGAAGTAGTACCGGATAGCAAGTGGACCCAACGCGACAACCCTTTGATGTCGAGAGTCTCTATTTTCTCGCTCATCTTGCTCCTTCCCAGTAACCTGAGTTCAGGATCAAACAGGTGAGGTTGGGAATGCTTCAAATGCTCGTTCTTGACGAGACCAATTATCGCGGTTGATACGTGGATGTTCGGATTTAGCTCTGCGCACTCGATGGCCAGCGATTCGGTGAATCCACGTACAGCGAATGACGAGGCAGAGTGTGCCGTGCAACCCGGAGGACCGAAGAGACTGGAAAGTGCCGATGTCGTATTGACAAGGTACGAATTCGGATTCGCTTTCAACAAGGGGAAAAAAGCCCGAGAAACGTTCATAACTCCATTCAGGTTCACCGATATAACTCTGTCAGCTTCATCTAACGAAGTCTTCTCAAAGGCCCCAGTGGCGGCTACGCCCGCCAAGTTCACTACTAGTTCGCAGCGGCCGTGATCCGCTCTGACGTCTTCAGCAAACGCCATTACCGCTTCTCGGTTTGAGATATCGACTAGATGCGTAGTCGTTCTATGGTTGAAACACAAGTGTATTCGTTAGCTGTTGGACGACTCTCTGTATTGTACGACGACGATCTCTACTTACCTGAGGTTCACAAGGGATTTGTGTGGATCGAGGAAGGATACGCAGGCGACGGTCTCTAGTAGCCGTTGCTGATCCACGTCGCACAGCGCGAGGTGACATCCAAAGTCGCGTCGCAAGAGGATAGCTAGTTCTCTGCCGATCCCGCCCTTCAAGTATCTCGTCTGTCAATTCCATGCAGAACACTTTTCTTCCTGAAGAGACTTACACCAGCGCCTACGATGACGGCCACCAGGCCATTGAGACTGGCTGAGGGTGACGCCATAATGAACGACTCAGCAGAAAGTGCTTTGTACAGGAATACCATATAGTTATTGCGCTATGGTAACCTAACACTGTAACACTGAAGAACACTGAAGAAGCTAAAAAGCATCGGATAGGACAATCAGCACAAACAGAACAGAGGGAGGAATGGTACGTAACCGGTACAAGGAGCGGTACGTACCAGGGTATTTCCACTTTTGATTGATTCAAACAAAGGGGACAACAACCTGCAAATAATACAAACACTGATGACGAAGCAAAATGGGGACTTTCCCGCTCAGTAACCGGGCGGTTTTGACCCTCCTGGCCACTATCCTGGTCCTGTGGCTGACGTACATCCGGCTACCGCCCCGCGTGACCCTCCTAAACCACCCGGAAACGAAAAAGATTCTGATTGAACTCAAGAGTTCGAAGCGGATAGAGGATGAGGTTCGCTTCAGAAAGAAGACAGGTAATGACAAGAAGCCCGAGAGGGTCATCCGGATCCACGGAAGCGATGATTACGATTCGGACCGCGAGGGAGATTCTTTAGTAGTAGATGATGATGTTGATATTAGCGACGAAAAGCATGTCAAGCGAGGGAGTGTCTTCGACTTGAATGAAGAAGACTCCTCGTCGTCTCTCGATGAGGATCGTCCGATCGCCGCCGATGCGCAGTATCGGGTCTTGACCAAGTGGGATATCGACCCGGAGGACGCAGAGCGCAAATACTTTGTCTATCAGCCCTCGGGGGGATGGGGCAACCAGCGAATGATTCTGCGATGGGCCATGAGGGTAGCGAACGCGATGGGCCGCACGTTGATCGTGCCGATGGTTGCGCCCCACAACAAGATGTGGTATGGGTATGACAACCTAAACGCATCGGAAATGATCCCCGCCGATCGCGTTCTCGACATGGACGCACTTGAGGCGGGAACAATTGCCGGAGTTCGTGTGTTCCGAGACCATCTTTCTAAATTACCCTCGGTACTAAAGGGCACCTGGATTCGGAACAGCAAGAAAAGCGCCTTATGGCTAACTGAAAATATGATCAAGTCGAGGTGGAGAGGACTGTCTTACCAGGTAGTGTTCTGGAACAAAGGAAGCATGTGGGAGTGCTGCGCTGGTGGAACGATGATGACGCCCTTTGTCATGTTCTCCCGAGAGCTAAAAGAGTTTTCCCTCGAGATCGCTAGCAAGTACTTCAAGGGTCAGCGGTATAACGCAGTCCATGTCCGAAGGGGCGGAGGGCATACCAGAATAGATCGAAGAACTGCCAAGCATTACCTGGACAGAAAGATCACTCCTGCCGGATTCGATAAACGATTACCAATCTACATTGCAACTGATGAGAAGAATAAGACTTGGTTTGAGTACTGGGGATCGGAAGGATATAAGTACATATTTTGGAAGGACCTGGCGAGCACTGCTTCGGAAGAAGTAGCCGAGTTTCTCGACTCGTTCCCTCCCCGTACCCATAACGACGTGATCGGGTTTCTCGAGCAGCTCATCTGCGGCCGCGCGGTCAAGTGGACTGGCAGTGATGGCTCGACCTTCTCCTACTCCATAGAAAGCATGCGCCACTTTAAGACTCTGGTGGATGTAGACTGGGCGCGGAACATGGACCCGACCACTAAACGAATTTATTCAAGGGATGGGCGTGGAGTGCGAGGACCCACCAAAGAAGCGGAAGTCGAGGAGGAGATGGAGAAAGAGCAACCAGGAGCCATGGGCGAGGAGACGGAAGATAAAGGCGAGGAAACAGAGTCATTTTCTGGTCCAAACAAGCATCTCGATGTCGGCGCTGAGAATGAAAACGAGGAAGAGGACGAGGAAGAAGACTGAGATGTCTCAGCGACTGAACTTGTCTGTCTCTGGACATATACATGTAGCATCTATGATTGACTTGTACACATAACTCGGAACCTGATGAATCATCCTTACTCCTTCTGATTGTCGCGACGTTCACGGAGAATCACCGGCACCGAGCTGGGCGGCAAATTACCAAGCTCAGTAACGATCATATCCACGAATTCGCTATGGGTGACATCGTACGAAAGATTCAGAAGCTTCAGAGCTGGGACATCCCGCCAGTCGCAGAGGGGATCCTTTGAAGCAATCTCGCCGTCCTGAGAATCAGGCAGAATGAGCTCCTCCGGGTCACCCAGCTCGTTAAAAACAACGCTATCGAGGTGAACGCGCTCGCTGAACTTATACGATTCGGCAAAAACCAGGACAGGTCTACGCTGAGCCCGAGCCATCATCGCGACCATCGCCGTCCCCGCGCGAGCCAGAACTGCCCCGTTGCTCAGAAGCGCCCCCGCGCCCAAGAAGACCTTATCGACCTCCTGCAGCATGTACGACACGGAAGAGAGTAGTCCATATCGGCACTTTATCTTTAATGCCGTTAACCTCTTGAGGAGCTCCTGACCTTCCTGATGGGGCCGAGCCCCCACGACGACGACCTCAAATGCCTTTCCACTCGCGTGAGCTTTCAACAGGACCTTCTCCACAACCGAAGACCGCGCAAAAGTCAATATCACATCGCCATCGGCGATCAGCTCATTTCCAGATGACGCAATTTCTTCTCCAGCCAGCACGACGTTCGTCCTTACAAACTCTTCGATGACCCCCAAAATCTGTCGTTTGGCGTCCTCATCGCTCATATCCACCGGAATTTTCGTAATTGCTTGCTTTAAATACACAAACGCGTTTCCCATAGTCATTGCGTGGGTCCTGCACGCGGTAAGAAAGTCAAATTGAGGGTTGAGGTGCTTGGTGAGAGCGCGAGAGAATGAATCGCCTTGTGGGGTTCGAAAATCACGAATAACGTCGGAGAACGCCTGAAGCATCGCCACACACCGCGCATCGGCGCCCTTAACCACGCCCTCCGCGTATCTCAGTCCCAGGGAAAGGACTGACGGATGAACCTTCTGAGCGTCTGCCTCAGAGAAGCCAACTTTTTTAGTCAGCGAGCCTTCACGCTCGTGCTGCTTCAGGTGCAAGAACAGCGGCACCTTTTTCTGCGCCTCTGTCCGCGCCACAACCTTGTTAGGCTTCTGCTGAGCCTGCTGTCTTTGCGCGACTTTCTGTCCAGCTCCTCCTGCTCCCGAGGCTCCTCCTAGCAGATCCTTGGAGGGGGCCTTGACAGACGGCTGCGGACCGATGTTGCCAAGACTCGGGGTAGGGGCGGTGGCGTGCGGCTTCGGCTGAGCAGACGGTTTGCCCCCGCTGCCGCCCTTGAGCGCCTCCTTCGCCGCCCGCTGGGCTTCCTGAGTCCTTCTCCGCTCCTCCTTGAGAGCCTTCTTCTCCTCCGCCGTCATTTCGGAAGCAGGCTTCTTAGCGGGTTTCTTGAAGGGCGGCTCACCGCCTCCTCCCGATACAGCCTTGTCAGCCATGGTTCAATTCCTATGGAGCAAACTGAAGCACAACTTATTGTGACTTGACCCTGCTGACCCTGGTTGAAGCGAAGGATTGAAGCGATACCAGTGGTAGTTTTCGAGTACCCGGGTAGAGTTACGGATGATGATGATCGAAGGCATGCAACAGAGACTTCAAACACGTACAACTACTGATGTAGCGACTATTTCTGACAATGAGAATCACTAATTACTCTTTTCAATCATTCGTCAAACCACACTCGGCAGTTGCACTATCACCATCAACTAACAACTAAAACCTGTTTTCACTGTAATGGAGATTCCCTCTCAAGCCTTGTAGGGCACGTACATGGTCGTCGCCGGGAGCGACTCGTCGTACATGGCCTCAATGGCCTTGATGTACTTGTTCTCGGTGAAGGCGCGCTTCAATTTGAGAGTGGCAGTCAGCTCCTCAGTCTCGACAGAGTAATCCTGGGGGAGGATGGTGAACTTGGTAATCTTGGCCGCGTTGGACGGGCAAGCGGTACCGTCCGCGTTCGTGTCCTTGATGATCTGCTCAAGCTTCTGAATGAACTGCTGGTTCTTCATGGCCTCGCTGACAGTAGTGACGCCCGGGACAACGTCCAGAGCGAGTCCATCAAGGTCGTTGGATCCTGGTCGTTCCCCAGTCGCGCCCTTGGTCACGAGGGTAATGAGCGCAACGTTGTACTTCCGCTTATCGCCAACCATCTGGACGTTGGAGATGAAGCCCTTGCCCAGGCGCTTGATGCAGTCCTCGATGGGGACCGGGGCAATGTTCTCTCCTCCAGCGCCGATGATGAGCTCCTTGTAACGACCAGTGACCTTGAACATGTTGCGGGTATCACAGCAACCCTTGTCACCAGAGTGCAACCAGCCCTCGCTGTCGATGGCATCCAGGTTCTTCTTGCGCACCTCCTCCTCGTCGTTGATGTCGGGGCACGACATGTACCCAAGCATGATCGAGCGCCCGCGGTAGCAGATTTCTCCCTGCTCATCCTCCGTTGGGTTGAACAGATCCTTAGCGCGAGGAGCCTCGACGTACTTATCGCCCTCTTTGCGGAGAATCTTCACTTCCAGCCCAGCGAACGAGGAGCCCACGGAGCCCCAAATGTGCGCCTCATCCGTGGAGAACGTCGATGCTCCAGCGCACTCAGACATACCGTAGATTTCATTCACGTTGAGTCCGACAGCACCTTGATTAGACGGGTTAGTTCGTCACATAAGCAACATCGGGGGACATAAATCACATACCAAAGTACGCCAATGTCGCGCGGTCGATCGGAGCAGCCGCGGTTCCAAGAACCTTAGCCTGGTCCAGGCCGAGAGTATCAGCGACCTTAGACTATAATATGGTGAGATATCTCGTCAGTTTTTGTTGCATCGCCCTGTTCATTCCAAGAACTCACCAGCACCATCTTGTGGGCCCGCTCGAAACCGGAGGGAATCTCGCCAGATCCTCCCAGGAGCATGTTCTCAGAGTACTCAAGACCCTTGGCCTTGGCCCAGTCGACGATCATCTTCTTAAGGCCCTTAGTGTTTTTGCCCTTAGCCTGCATCTTCTCCTTAATCTTTTCCCAGACGCGAGGCACGCCAAGGAAGATAGTAGGGCGAACAAGGCGCAGACGGTCGCCGATGGTAGATGCCTTGAGGTCATAAGGGCGGGCAAAGTACACCGTTTCGTATCCAGGGCGAAACGCGGTGACGCAGATGGGACCCACGATGTCAATCGTGCAGGCAGCGACGTGGCTGCAAACCATTCAATCATGATTGTTAGTGCCGTTTGTTGCGCATTACAGTACGTGGCAATTGCTTTGAGGAACTGACCTGAGGGGGAGAAACGAGATGACACGCTCCTGACCAGCCGCTCCAATCGCAGGGACACGAAAAAAGAGCGATCGGCATTGCATCATCATGTTGTCGTGCGAGACCATGACGGCCTTAGGATTTCCAGTCGTCCCACTAGTGTAAATGAGTCCAGCACAGTCCGCGGGAGAGATGGTAGCCTCAATCTCGTCCAGCTTCGAGTCCGGCACATTCGCGCCCAGCTCGAGGAAGGCCGCCCACGGCAGAACCTTTACCTCTCCGTTCTTGGTTTGGATGGTCTTGGTGAGCTTGAAGTCCGGAGAGTATCCAACAATGTACTTCAGACGAGGGATCTGCTCGAGGACCTCCTCGTAGCGCTTAACCTTGCCCTCGTCCTCGACAATGGCTACCTGTGCGCGAGAATGAATCGTCTTGAACGAAACGGCTTCGGGGGCGTCCGTGGGGTAAATACCAGCTGTGAGAGCGCCGGCCATCGTAATTCCCATCTGCGACAGGTTCCACTCCGGGGCGTTGAACCCGTACACCGTGACACCCTCGTACCTCTGCACCCCGCAAGCCACCAAAGCCTTGGCCACTCGCCTCGAGTCGTCCCAGTACTGGGACCAGGTCCACGTCTGCCACTGGTCATCCGGGAGCGCGGGAGGGGCGGTGCCGTCGGCGTTGAGGGGAGGGCACGGACGCTCCACCTTGAGCGCAGGGCTGTCCCCGTGGACCGACTTTGCTTGGAAGAAGGCCTTGAGGAGGGTAACCGCAGGGAGTTCCTTCTCCGAGTATGGCCCCTCGGTGGGGTAGTTGATTGGCCTGAGGTCCTCGGGACGCATACGCCAGAAGGGTCCGTTGGCGGCATCGTACTTGGACAGATGCTGGGGGGGGTACTCGTATCCCTTGACCAGGGGCTTGACCGGGCCGGCAGTGGAGGTAGTGCAGCCCATTTTCTTTCTCTCGCTCGGCAAAGATATTGACTGGGTGGCTGCGGTGAAGGAGTTTTGTGGGTGGTTGAGAGAAGCTTATTACAACTGACGGGCGGGACTAGTAGGAGCTAGTGCTTTGCCGATCAGGGAAAGACTTGTCTGTTGTTGTTGTCTAATACTAACTATTGTACTGTGTATGTTGGTTGGGTGGCGTCATCAACAACAGCGAAGGCAAGAAAAAAGCAAAGCGTCTTGATCGCGCGATGAAATGAAAAAGCGTTTCTTGCTCTCGAATAATGTGCGGTACACTGTTATTGACTAAAACTAAAAATAAGTCAACTGATCGCACAAATGTCCGACATGACTTTCCTCTTCCAGAATAGAATAGCAACAGTTCTTAACTGCAAGTAAAGCTGTTTCATTGGTTTGTTTTTCTTCGCACTCCCTGGCTTGCGGTGCATGGCGACAGGCTAGAGGTTGCAGTGATCGCGTTTTGCTTTCCCGGATCTCTCACAGACCTACTGATTGCACATACCATTCCCGTGCGTGACTGAACCTCGACGATCCGGCGCGGCGGTGTGAACACTACACATTCGGAAACGTTTTTGGAGCAAAGGATCGCATTACATATTCGAACTCCGTGCAATATTGAAATACTCGTTGCCTGTAATACTTTTACTTAGGATGTTTTAAATACGATATGGTTTTCACCGAAGGTGGTGAGCCTCAACCCCACTTGGTCTAAGCTCGCCCCTCGACTCCTGCCAGGCGGAAGACAAAGATGGCCACGACGAAGATCAAGGGATTCCATACAAGGGCCATACGAATCAGGTCGAGGAACTCCTGCCATGTCTCAGAAGAGCGAGCCCATGGAGTCGTCTGTAACAGCGACGCGGTATCGCAACGTTCGTTGCAAGCGGGGCACACGTTCCGCTTACCAAGAACGCTCCAACCTCGAATGCATTCGTCGTGAAATTCATGTCCACACTCCTTGAGCTTTAGTAGCTTTCGTTCTGACTTGTACGATGATCCCTCGTCGTTTTGTCGTCCACCAAACTCTATGTTATCCGCTTCCCGAAGTTCCCGTCCGCATAAACCACATGAGTTACTCAAAACGACCTTTCCAGCTCCTGGTCTGTTGATAACAATCTGGCTAGTGACGACCTTGGTCAAATAGTCGCCGATGACTTGCGAAAAGTCTCGTTGCATGACACCGAAGTAGCCTCCATAAAACATGAAGAGTACAGAATCTGTTAGGAGCCATGAGAAGGGCTGCTGGAAGAATGGTACCAGAAAGAATATCGTGAATACAAACAGAAACGCTCCAAGAGATGCCAGAGCGAATGTTATCCGATGAACCACGAGGAAAACCCTGTAGATGAACTGGGGGTCATCAGCATTCATAGGCCGCCGTCGGGACAAGTAAAACACATAGGCGGCCTGCAAAGTAAAGAGAGCGCAAAACAGAACAAACCGAAAGTTGTGGAGGTAGATTGCGAGCGTAGAAGGGAAAATCCACAATCCGGCCAAAGACCATGCATGGTACTGGCTTGGCCGATTCTTTTTCCACCAAACAATTGCGAATTGGGCGAAGAACAGCCACAAGACCAGCCCGTACGAAGCCAGAGTGACCACAAGGTCACTACTGTGATGACGGGGATGGTGCGCTGCTTGACTATGGAACAGGATAGCACCGTCCTGCGGCCCGCCAGGAGGCTCACTCCCAGCGTTCGTCTCGGGGACGTTGCTGCTCTCCGCCGCAGCGGGTCCGCTGTTGTTGCTCATTCCGGTAATGTACTGTTGCTGTATGAACCCCTATAAACCTATGGTTCTTTTGTGAACGCCTTCCTCGTCACTGTCGGGCGACTTACTAATGAGACGCTGATGCCACTCAGCGACAAACGGAGGAAGTAGAATCAGAGCGAGGATGAGTGATTGATGTCCAGGGAGATTCATCCTTGTCCTTGATTCGAGGGAACACCTAGTGCTACCCTGGTAGCTCCGAGAGGTTCGGGATGCGAGCTTCTTGCCTCTATCTAGGATATCATTGTTATAGCAAACTCGTCTTCGTATAATAATTGTGGACGTCTCGCTGCGTAGCAGGTTGTGTCTCGCTGCGAAGGATATCGCGCCTAGTCTACACAAGCTTTTGCGACAAACTCGATAGTCGGGTACTACTAAGGAAGGAAACGTTCGGAAGGAAGCCGAGAGTACTTCACGAAGAAACGGGCTTGCGAGGGAGTGACAGTGACGCCTCCTCTCCAGTCGTTAGGGCTGGATCGGTTAGTACATGCCACGATCGACTCGCTTTGTGTAGGGCTTGTGGTTTGAACGCAATAATACCGTCTAGACGGCCAAAAGGTCGTTCGGACATGACTTGGTACCGACGACGATTCTGACTGAAAAGGAGAGAGCGAGAACGACGAGAAAATGGGGTGCACCACGGCACGTCCGCGGCCCCCGCCCGGTGCGTCTGAGGCACCAGCAGGCCTCCCGGCCCAATCGACGACACCGAAACGGGCCTCCCAGACGAGAACAATGACTCCATCCTCCCACTTGGCCAACGCCGCATTATCGTTGACTCCCGGTCCTCCCGTTTCGGATGTGTACTCGCTTGTCGTGGGGGTGTCTTCCCCCTCCAAGGTGGACCCCCATCGGCCGACGACGACTGGCGTGGCTCTCGAATACATAAGACAATTGGCTGCGACCAAGTCGGCGGACACGCTCGTCTCGGAGTTTTTTGGGGATCACGACGAGTTCTGCGCCAAACTTTCACAGAACCCATCCACGACGCACTTTTTGAACAAGAAGGCGGATTATTTTGTTATATACCCAAGCAACTGTACCATCTCTGGACTTCTACAGGCGATTAGCGACGTTCCGAACTCTCCAGTGTTTCTATGGATCGACGGCCAGAGCACGGCGACTAATGGCGCGAACCGATCGGCGTTGTACCTGGAAGCCCTGCTTGAGCTGTACAAACAAATCGGGAAAGGTATTCTGGTGGCGTCGCCATGGAGTGAGACTTCTCCTCTTCCCGCGATTCGAGCATTAGAGATGTACTATGCAAAGATCAGTGGATGCGCGATTCTGGTTGCGGCGTCGAAGAAGGAATGCGACGACTTTGTGCGTGAGATGCGTGAAAAACCACTGGGGCCCACTCGCTTCCGCCAGGTTCTCGACCATGAGATTGAGGACACTTCCTCGTCGACCCCGGTGAGTGAGATCATCCGAGAAAACTTTGTAAGCATTCGCACAGCCACTGCGTCTTTATACCAACGGCTCGTCGTTCGCCTGGCGGATGACATGCTCAGCCGATGCCCAGAAGACGAGGAGGCTCGCGCGATTGCGTTAGCGTCCCGAGCGTCTCTCCATTACGCACTAGGTGAGCTCGACGACGCGAAAAGGAAGTTTGAGGACGCTCTTGCGCTGCTAATGAAGGTGAGAAACTCCCCGTTTGCGGCGTCTGTGCTCCACAATATAGCTAAAATCTACGAGGATCAGGGGAACGTCAACGAGGCCCTGGAGCTCTACGAGCGGTGCATTGCGATGGAAGAGCCCGTCTCAAGACTGAGTGTGAGGATGTCCTCACAGGACGTTCTCAAGTCTCAACGGACGCCCTCCAGTCAGAACCTTAAGCAGCAGCTGGAGGGAGGTCGCGGGGGGTTCTGGCGGGATTCCTTCACCATTCCATCCCCTCACGACATCGGCAGCGCCACCACCCTCTTCAACGTTGCGTGCATAATGACCGAGCGCTTCGAGTGGGACAAGGCCGAGCGGCTCTTCCAGGAGTCCCTCGCGTCCCGGCAGGCGTGCGCCACTAATGGCGAGTCCCTGGACGTTGCCTGGTGCCTGAACGCCCTCGGGGTCTTTTACGAGAGGTTCGGTCGTCACGAACAGGCCCTGGAGTCGTTTCAGAACGCTCTGGCGATGCGGCGAAAGTGCAACGCGAGCGAGGAGCTCTTGGGTGAGTCCTTGGAGAATCTGGGGGGGTATTTGCTCTCGAGAGGTCGCCGGGAGGACAGCAAGCCGCTGTTGGAAGAGGCGCTAGCGCTGAGGGTGAAGCACTTCGGGCTCGACTCCAACCCAGTCGCCCATAGTCTGTTTGCGTTGGCGATGTGGTGGAGGGACGAGGACTCTGTGAAGGCGACTAGACTGGCCACAGAGGCGCTGGAGATATACCATAAGTCTAAGGACGACACGGCTGCGGCGGAGGTCTTTGCTGAGTTCGGCATTTCGGTATCCTCACTTGGACATCCTCTTCAGCCGTCTTCATAAAGAAGCCAAATCAGTCACCTGTTGCGTTATTTTTTTTAAAGTAATTCCCCCTGACCTGTCCATTGCAAGATAGATGGTTCCAGATAGAGACCTATTGACCCAACCATTAAAGAAAACTACAAGTACCTGACGCATACCTCTAACCATTGTCAAAACTGAACGCAATATCCTATCCCTAATATGATGTCCACATTGGACCCCTTCCTTCCTTTTATCCAAATCGAGGCTCGGGGTCGCCCAAGGCTGATGCGACGAACGCCACGGGAGGCTGCTTCAGGATCCTTGCATGCGGGATCAACCCGACGATTCCGCACCAGGTCGCATGGTACCTCGCGTAGGCCACCGAGTTCTTCTGGGTCCATCGCCCGCTGCGATCAAAGCTAGCCTCGCTCGCGATGAGAAACCTCAGCGCGTCCGTGAACGACCGCCTCAGTCCCTCGACGGCTTGGTTCGTGGCCCCGTCCTCCAGGCTGTACCCGAGGATGGACAGACAGTGAAGGAACTCCCCAACCAGCTCCGGATCGTTGTGGTCTACTGCGTGGTTGAGAGACGAGGTGAGAAACCTAAACTCCTCCAAATAGAGCTCTCGACGTAGCCGGCGCTCTCCCCAGTCGGACATGACGTAGATGAAGTGGGTCACAAAGTAGCACTGGAGCTTCCAAAAGTCCTCCCCGAGCTCGTCCAGGTCCTTGTACTTCCTCGCCTCGGGCAG
>Ga0209066_10004955_pt1 | contig 14256 bp, 11 predicted proteins | sample All_14_2_FD_187198 | JGI IMG/M metagenome (GOLD analysis project Ga0209066, IMG submission 187198) | Freshwater microbial communities in response to fracking from Pennsylvania, USA - Allegheny Zone_MetaG_DW_15 (SPAdes) (version 2) ...
AGGCCATGATGAAGTCGGGCGACGTGGCCAAGCTGTGGACCAAGTGGTTCGAGCAGCCGATCCCCCCGGCCAACACCAAGGTCGGCATGGTCGCCAACGAGAACACCAAGGCGGCCTGGGCCACCCCCAACGACAAGCCGATGGAAGACTATTCCGTCAAGAAGTGATGTTCTGACGGGCGTTTGAACAGGCCGCCCGGCAGCGAACGGGCGGCCCTCTTTCTTGAACTTGGGAATTCACCATGAGCACATGGGATTGGCAGGTGTTCTGCAAGGACACCATCGACGGTGAGGTGCGCCCCAGCTGTTTTGGCGAGGGCGGCGACATCACCTACCTGGACTGGCTGCTCTCGGCCTGGGGCTGGACGCTGAGTGTGGCCGTGCTGGCGCTGGTGGTGGCGCTGGTGGTGGGCTCGCTGATGGGCATCTTCCGCACCACGCCGAGCAAGGCGCTGGTGGCCATCGGCAATGTGTGGACCGAGCTGTTTCGCAACATCCCGCTGCTGGTGCAGGTGTTCCTGTGGTACCACGTGCTGCCGTCGCTGGTGCCGCCGCTGCGCGAGGTGCCGAGCTTCATCCTGGTGGTGCTCGCGCTGGGCTTCTTCACCTCGGCGCGCATCGCCGAGCAGGTGCGCGCGGGCATCCAGAGCCTGCCCAAGGGGCAGCGCTACGCCGGGCTCGCCATGGGTCTGACGCTGTCACAGACCTACCGCTACGTGCTGCTGCCGATGGCGTTTCGCATCGTCATCCCGCCGCTGACCAGCGAGAGCATGAACATCATCAAGAACTCCTCGGTCGCGTTCGCGGTGTCGATCGCCGAACTGACCATGTTCGCCATGCAGGCGCAGGAAGAAACCTCGCGCGGCATCGAGGTCTACCTCGCGGTCACCGGCCTGTATTTCATCTCGGCTTTCGTCATCAACCGCATCGCGCTGTTCATCGAACACAAGGTGCAGGTGCCCGGCATGATCGGAGGGCATTGACATGAATCTCGACTTTTCTTTTCTGGACTTGTCGGTCCTGTCGAGCTTCGTGCTCAAGGGCCTGATCTTTTCGGTGCAGCTCACGCTGATCGCCATGGTCGGTGGCATCCTGCTCGGCACGGTGCTGGCGCTCATGCGCCTGTCGGGCAAGAAGTGGCTGGTGATGCCGGCCGCGTTCTACGTGAACACGCTGCGCTCCATCCCGCTGGTGATGGTGATCCTGTGGTTCTTCCTGCTGATCCCGCTGCTGATCGGCCAGCCCATGGGCGCCGAGCTCTCGGCCATGATCACCTTCACGGTGTTCGAGGCCGCGTACTTCTCGGAGATCATGCGCGCGGGCATCCAGAGTGTGCCCAAGGGCCAGGTGAATGCGGGTTACGCCGTGGGCATGACCTACGGCCAGACCATGCAGCTGATCGTGCTGCCGCAGGCCTTCCGCAACATGCTGCCGGTGCTGATGACGCAGACCATCATCCTGTTCCAGGACACCTCGCTGGTCTACGCCATCGGTGCCTACGACCTGCTCAAGGGCTTCGAGGTCGCGGGCAAGAACTTCAACCGGCCGGTGGAGACCTACCTCGTGGCCGCCGTCGTCTATTTCGTCATCTGCTTCTCGCTGTCGATGCTGGTGCGTCGCCTGCAGCAGAAGATCGCCATCATCCGCTGAGGATCAGGAGCACAACCATGATCGACATCAAGAACGTTTCCAAGTGGTACGGCAGCTTCCAGGTGCTGACCGACTGCACGACCTCCATCCAGAAGGGTGAGGTGGTGGTGGTCTGCGGCCCCTCGGGCTCGGGCAAGTCCACCCTGATCAAGACCGTCAACGCGCTGGAGCCTTTCCAGAAGGGCGACATCGTGGTGGACGGCATCAGCATCGCCGACCCCAAGACCAACCTGCCCCAGCTGCGCAGCCGCGTGGGCATGGTGTTCCAGCACTTCGAGCTGTTCCCCCACCTGAGCGTGACCGAAAACCTCACGCTGGCGCAGATCAAGGTGCTGGGCCGCAACGCTGACGAGGCGAAAACGCGCGGGCTGAAGATGCTGGACCGCGTGGGCCTGATGGCGCACAAGGACAAGTTCCCCGGCCAGCTCTCGGGTGGCCAGCAGCAGCGCGTGGCGATCGCGCGCGCGCTGAGCATGGACCCGATCGTTATGCTGTTCGACGAGCCGACCTCGGCGCTCGACCCCGAGATGGTGGGCGAAGTGCTCGACGTGATGGTCAAGCTCGCGCAAGAGGGCATGACCATGATGGTGGTGACCCACGAGATGGGGTTTGCCAAGAAGGTCAGCCACCGCGTGATCTTCATGGACGCCGGCAAAATCGTCGAAGATTGCCGGCGCGACGAATTCTTCGGGAACCCCGACGCGCGCTCGCCACGGGCCAAGGAGTTCCTGTCGAAGATCCTGGCGCATTGAGCTTTTCTACCTGAGGTCGTCATCCACCCCGCACCGCCGTTCGGTCCCCCCCCAACCCCGCCGCACCGCCGGCCCGGGGTGGCCCTGCGGCGCGCGTGGCTGGCGCTGGTGGCGCTGGCCCTCATCGCGGCGGCGGGCTTCTGGGTCTATGAACGCAGCTTCGCCCAGGGCGCTAGCAGCCTGAAGGCGGCCTCCAACGGCCGGCTCGATCTGTTCGCCTCGGTGGTCGAGGCGCGGGTGCGGCGCCTGGAGCCGGTGCCCGCCACCATCCAGCTCAACCCGGTGGTGGTGCGGCTGCTGCAGGCGCCCAGCGCGGCGCACGCGTTGGCCGCCAACGACTACCTTTCGCGCCTGAACGCCCACCTGGGCAGCCTGGCGGTGTTCGTGCTCGACGTGCGTGGCGTGGTGCTGGCCTCCAGCAACACCGCGCTGCGCGACGACAGCCTGCGCGGCGAAGACGTCTCCTACCGCCCCTATTACCTGGAGGCGCTGGCCGGGCGCTCGACGCGCCATTTCGCCATCGGCAGCGGCGGCCATGCGGGCTACTTTGCCTCGCACCCGATCTACGACGGCCCCCGGGTGGTCGGTGTGGCCGTGATCAAGATCGGCCTCGACGCGCTGGAGCAGACCTGGCCCATGCTGGGGGCGCCGGCGCTGGTGGCCGACGCCAACCAGGTGGTGATCCTGTCCTCGCAGCCCCAGTGGCGCTACACCTCGCTGGCGCCGCTGCCCACCGAGCGCCGGGTCGACCTGCAGCTCGCCCAGACCTATGGCGCGCTGCGCCTGCCGCTGTTCCCGCTGAGCGTGGAGCTGTCGGTGAACGAAGATTCCCAGGAGGTGCAGGGCCTGCTGCGGGGCGACGAGGCCCGGGTCTCGGCGGCGCTGGGCCAGGCGCGCAGCCGCGCGGACTTCATGGTGCTCGGGCGCTCGCTCGACGGCATGGACTGGCGCGTGCTGATCTTCACCAGCCTGGCCGCGGTGCGCCACCAGGCCCTGCTGGACGGCGTGGGCGGCGCCGTGTCCGTGGCCTTCCTGCTGCTGCTGGCGCTGTACTGGGCGCAGCGCCAGCGCATCGAGCGCCAGAAGCTGGGCGCCAAGCGCCAGCTGGAGCAGGCCAACGCCGAGCTGGAGCAGGAGGTGGGCCGCCGCACGCAGGAGCTCACCGACGCCAACACCCTGCTGCGCAAGGAAGTGGCCGAGCGCGAGCAGACCGAAAAGACCCTGCGCGCGGCGCAGAACGAGCTGGTGCACGCCGGCAAGATGGCCGTGCTGGGCCAGCTCGCGGCCAGCATCACGCACGAGCTCACGCAGCCGCTGGGCGGGATCCGCACCCTGTCGGGCAACGCAGCCGAGTTCATGCGCCGCGGCAACCACGGCGCGGCGCAGGAGAACCTGTCCATCGTGGCCCGGCTGGTCGACCAGATGGCGCGCATCATCGACCCGCTCAAGAGTTTTTCGCGCAAATCGAGCTCGCGTCCCGAGGCGACCGACGTGGGCCGCATCGTGGAGCAGGCCCTGTTCCTGTTCCAGCTGCGTCTGCGGCACGAGAAGGTCGAGACCGACAACCGCTGTGAGCCCGGGCGCTGGATCGCCTGGTGCGATGCCAACCGGCTGGAGCAGGTGCTGGTCAACCTGGTCGGCAACGCGCTCGACGCCATGCGCGACGCGCCGCGCAAGACGCTGCGGATCACCGCCGAACTGCGCCCGGAGCAGGAGCAGGTGCCGCCGGTCATCGCCATCCAGGTGCAGGACAGCGGCAAGGGCCTGAGCGAGGCCGACTTCGCCCACCTCTTCGAGCCCTTCTACACCACCAAGGCCAGCGGCGCCGGCCTCGGGCTGGGGCTGGTGATCTGCCGCGACATTGCCGCAGAATTCCAAGGTGCACTGCAGGCGCACAACGTCCCCGAGGGCGGCGCCTGTTTCACCCTCACCGTTCCCCTCTGGCAAGCTTCCCTGCACCCGAAAACCCCCGTGACCCCATGAACCGCGCCCTGACCGTCCTTTTGGTGGAAGACGATGCCGCCGTGCAGCTGGGCTGTGTGCAGGCGCTGCAGCTGGCCGACATCCCGGTGCGCGCCTTCGATTCGGCGGAGGCCGTGCTGCCGCACATCGGCCCCGGTCTGGCCGGCGTGATCGTGACCGACATGCGCCTGCCCGGGGCCGACGGCCTGTCGGTGATCTGCGAGGCGCGTGACATCGACCCCGACCTGCCCGTGATCATGATCACCGGCCACGGCGACGTGAACCTGGCCGTCCAGGCCATGCGCAGCGGCGCCTACGACTTCATCCCGAAACCCTTTTCGCCCGAGCAACTGGTGGAGGTGGTGCAGCGGGCGCTGGAGAAGCGCCGCCTGACGCTGGAGGTCGCCAACCTGCGCCGCGCGCTGACGCTCAGCGAAGGCCTCGAAGGCAAGCTGGTCGGCCACTCGCCGGCCATCGCGCGCGTGCGGCAGCTGGTGACCGAGGTGGCCGACTCGCCGGTGGACGTGCTGATCCGCGGCGAAACCGGCACCGGCAAGGAGGTGGTGGCGCGCGCGCTGCACGACCATTCGAGGCGCCGCAACGCGCCCTATGTGGCGCTCAACTGCGGCGGCCTGCCCGACAGCCTGCTCGACAGCGAACTGTTCGGCCATGAACCCGGCGCCTTCACCGGCGCGCAGAAGCGCCGCATCGGCCGCATCGAACACGCCCACGGCGGCACGCTGTTTCTTGACGAGCTCGAAAGCATGCCGCTGGGCGTGCAGGTCAAGCTGCTGCGCGTGCTGCAGGAGCGCTGCATCGAGCGGCTGGGCTCTAACCAGAGCATCCCGGTGGATGTGCGCGTGGTCGCCGCGACCAAGGACGATCTGCTGGCGCGCGCGCAGCAGGGCAGCTTCCGCGCCGATCTGGTGTACCGGCTGAACGTGGTCAACATCGAGCTGCCCGCGCTGCGTGAGCGGCGCGAAGACATTCCCATGCTGCTGGAGCACTTCATGCTGCTGGCCGCCAGCCGCTACGACCGGCCCGAGCCCCGGCTGCCGCAGGCGCAGCTGCGCCAGCTGATGGCGCGCGACTGGCCCGGCAATGTGCGCGAGCTGCGCAACGTGGCCGACGCGCTGGTGCTGGGCGTCGGCCCGCAGTGGGTGTCGCCGCACGGGCCGGCGCCCGATGCATCGGGCAACGATGCGCAGCCCACGCTGACCGAAACGGTCGAGCAGTTCGAACGCAGCCTGATCGCCGATGCCCTGCAGCGCCACGCCGGCAACGTGGGCCAGACCGCCAAGGCGCTGCGCATCGCCAAGACCACCCTGGTCGACAAGATCAGGAAACACGGGCTGGGCAAGGGGGAGACGGCTTCGGAAGCCTAAGGGGTCGAACGCTCCCGCATGGCCGCCAGCCCCTGGATCACCGTCTCGGTCCAGAACTCGAAGCTCTGGTCCAGCGGCTGATCGACGCCGCTGGAGGCGCGGACCACGAAGGCGCCGCGCGCCAGATGGGGCATTTCGCGCGCCAGCGTGGGGCATTGCCGGGCGTCCACGTCCTGCATGCGCTGCCGGTGCGCCGTGGCCCAGCCCTCGGGGTCATCTTCGGGCAGGGGGGCGAGTTCCAGTGTGACGAAGCCCACCATGCCCGCGACCAGTGTGTTGTAGGCGTGGCGCAGCCGGTCACCGGAAAAGCCCGCACGCTCCAGCAGCATCAGCATGTGCTCCACGAGTTCGGGCGGCATGCTCTCGTTGGACACCAGCTGGGCACCGAGCACCGGGGCGATGGCGGGGTGCGCGCGCACGGCTTTGCGGTAGCGCCGGAACAGCGCGCGCACGCCCGCGCCCCAGTCGGTTGGCCGACGCGCGGGCTTGAGGTCGCCCAGGGCCATTGCCACGGCACCCGCGATCAGGGCGTTGCGACCCGGCACGTGCCAGTACAGGGCCGTGGGGTAAACGCCCAGGTCGCGCGCCAGGTCGCGAACGCTGAAACCCGCCACGCCCTTGCGGTCGATGAGCGCCAGAGCGGCTACCAGCACGGCGTCGCGGGTGAGGCTGTCGCCGGGTCTCGGTGGAGCAGAGGCGGGTGGGGTGGTGGTCATGGGGTGCGAGGATACCGGTGTTCGAAAACCTTGCAACGTCTTGTACACTGTACAGGAACAGACGATGCGAAGGAACGGCCATGAACCTCATCGATACCCTCGAAGCCGCCCGCGCGCGCTACCGCGAACGCAACCCGGCCAGCGAGCGCCAGCTGGCCGAGGCGGCCACCGTCATGCCCGGGGGCAATACGCGCAGCGTGCTGTTTCATGCGCCTTTTCCGCTGACCATGGTGCGGGGAGAGGGGTCCCGCCTGTGGGACGCCGACGGTCACCGCTACCTCGATGCCCTGGGAGAGTTCACCGCGGGGCTGTACGGCCACTCGAACGCCGTGATCCGGCAAGCCATCGTTGACGCGCTGGCCGATGGCTTGAGCCTCTCGTCCCACAACCGGCGCGAGGTGGCGCTGGCGGCAGAGATCCAGCGGCGTTTTCCGTCGATGGCCCTGATGCGTTTCACCAACTCGGGCACGGAAGCCAGCCTGCTGGCGCTGGCCACGGCCAAGGCCTTCACCGCCCGGCCGAAGATCATGGTGTTCGACGGGGCTTACCACGGGGGCCTGCTGAGTTTCGGCCGAGGTGGTTCGCCGATCAACGTGCCCCACGCGTACGTGGTGGCGCCCTACAACGACCTGGCCGCCGCGCAGGCGTTGGTGCACGCGCACGGCCCGACGCTGGCAGCGATCGTCGTTGAGCCGATGCTGGGTGCGGGTGGTTGCGTCCCGGGTGAGCCCGCATTCCTGCGCGGCCTGAGCGAGCTGGCCCGTGGCTGTGGTGCCCTGCTGGTGTTCGACGAGGTGCAGACCTCGCGCCTGTCCATCGGCGGGCGGCAGGCGCAGCTGGGCATCACGCCCGACCTGACGGTGATCGGCAAGTACTTCGGCGGTGGCCTGTCGTTCGGGGCCTTCGGTGGGCGCGTGGACTGCATGGCGCAGTTCGACCCGCGCCGCGCGAACGCCCTGTCGCACGCGGGCACCTTCAATAACAACGTGCTCTCGATGGCCGCCGGCCTCGCCGGCCTGCAGCAGGTGCTGACGCAGGAAGCGTTGGCCGCATTGAACCAGCGTGGCGACCGGCTGCGCGAGCGGCTCAACGCCGTGCTGCAGACGCATGGCGTGGCGGCGCAATTCACCGGCCTGGGTTCGGTCATGAACCTGCACGGCATGACCGGGCCGGTGCGCTGTGCCGCGGACCTGGCCACCTCCAACACCTGGCTGAAGGAACTGTTGTTCTTCGACCTGCTGGAGCGCGGGGTCTACATGGCGCAGCGGGGGCTGGTGTCCCTGTCGCTGCCGTTCGATGAATCGGCTTGCGAGGAGATGCTGGGCGCGTTTGAAGACGTGGTCCGGGCGCGTCGCGATGTGTTGCGAGGTTGAGGAGCGAGCATGACACTGATTTCGGACCTGCACGATGGCGTTCTGACACTGACGCTGAACCGTCCCGACAAGCTCAATGCGATCAACAACGATCTCGCGCTGCGCCTGCTGGATGCTTTGCGGGAGGCGGCTGCAGATCCGGGCGTTCGGGTGGTGCGACTGCGCGGCAATGGGCGCGCTTTCTGCGCGGGTCGCGATGTGAGCGAGCCGCCCACCGAGCGGGATCTGGAGCTGGTGCAGGCGGTGGCTCAGGCGATCGTGCGCTTGCCGCAGCCGGTGGTGGCCGATGTGCACGGCTGGACGCTGGGGGCCGGTCTCGAATGGATGCTGGATGCGGATCTGGTGGTGGCTGGCCGCAGTGCACGCTTTCGCCTGCCGGAGGCCTCGCTGGGGGTGTTCGTCACCGGGGGCCTGACCGCCACCTTGCCGGCCATGGCGGGAATGGCCCGTGCGCGCTCACTGCTGTTGCTCGGCGAGGCGTTTGATGCCCAGCAGGCGCTGGAATGGGGGCTTGTCTACCGGGTGGTGAACGATCCGGATCGGGAGGAGGCATCCCGGCATGTGGCGACCGCACTGGCCGCGCTCAAGCCCGAGGTGGCCCAGGCATTCAAGCGGGTCATGAACCAGATCGGCCTGCCTGCTTTTGATCGGGCCATTGAGGCCGAAAACGAGGCCCAACGGCTGCTGGGAACAAAACCCGGGCCAACCTGAGTCTTCCTGCGCACGCCCTCAGGCGCACAGCGCCCGCAACACCTCTTCGGCGGTCGCCGGTGCGTTCACCAGCAAGGCATCGCCGCCGGCCTGCGCCACCGCGTCGCGCAGCGCCTCGTACACGCTGATGGCCAGCATGAACGGGGGTTCCCCCACGGCCTTGCTGCCGTGCACGTTGTCCTCGCGGTTGGCCTCGGGCCAGAGCTCCACCTTGAAGTGCGCGGGCACGTCGCCGGTGGCGGGGATCTTGTAGGTGCTGGGCGCATGGGTCTGCAGATAGCCCTTGCCGTTCCACACCAGCTGCTCGGTGGTGAGCCAGCCCATGCCCTGGATGAAACCGCCTTCGATCTGGCCGATGTCGATCGCCGGGTTGATGCTGTGGCCGACGTCGTGCAGGATGTCCACCTTCAGCACGCGGTATTCGCCGGTGAGGGTGTCGATGGCGACTTCGCTGACCGCTGCGCCATAGGCGAAGTAGTAGAACGGCCGGCCAGTGAGCGTGGCCTTGTCGTAGTGGATCTTGGGTGTGCGGTAGAAGCCGTCGCTCCAGAGCTGGATGCGGTTGGCATAGGCCGCGCCCACCACGTCTTCCCAGCGGCGGGTGGCCTTCTCCGTGATGACCTGGCCGCCTTCGAGGCGCACGGCACCCGCGCCGCAGCCGTCGAGACCGGCCACGAAAGCGGCGAGGTTGTCGCGCACGTGGCGGGCGGCGAACTGCGCGGCGCGGCCGTTCAGGTCCGTGCCGCTGCTGGCCGCGGTGGCGCTGGCGTTGGGCACCTTGCTGGTGTCGCTGGCGGTGGCGAGCACGCGCTCGAACGGCACGCCGAGTTCGTCGGCCACGATCTGCGCCACCTTGGTGTTCAGGCCCTGGCCCATCTCGGTGCCACCGTGGTTCACCTGCACGCTGCCGTCGGTGTAGACGTGCACCAGCGCGCCGGCCTGGTTGAACAGGGTGGCGGTGAAGCTGATGCCGAACTTGACGGGCGTGAGCGCCAGGCCTTTCTTGATGACGGGGCTGCTGGCGTTCCACGCGGCGATCTGCTCGCGGCGTTCGCGGTAGCCGCTGGTGATCGCCAGGGTGTTGATCAGCGGGTCGAGGATGTTGTCTTCCACCTTCATCTGGTAGTGGGTGACATTGCGCTCCGTGATGCCGTACAGGTTGCGCAGCCGCACGTCCAGCGGGTCCAGTCCGAGCGTGCGCGCGATGTCGCTCAGGATGCGCTCGATCACGATCACGCCCTGCGGGCCGCCGAAGCCGCGGAAGGCGGTGTGGCTCTGCGTGTTCGTCTTGCAGCGGTAGCTGGCCACGGCCACGTCTTCGAGGAAATAGGCGTTGTCGGCGTGGAAGATGGCGCGGTCGGCCACCGGGCCGGAAAGGTCGGCGCTGAACCCGCAGTTGACCAGCATCTCCAGCTCCAGCCCGCAAAGCAGGCCGCTGTCATCAAAGCCCACGCGGTAGTGGTACGCAAACGGATGGCGCTTGCCGGTGATCATGAAGTCGTCGTCGCGGTCCAGCCGCAGCTTGACCGGGCACTTCAGCTGGTTCGCGGCGATGGCGGCCCAGACGGCCAGGTGGCCGGCCTGCGTCTCCTTGCCGCCGAAACCGCCGCCCATGCGCCGGCATTCGACCGTGACGGCGTTGTTGGCGATGCCCAGTGCGTGCGAGACCCAGTGCTGCACCTCGCCGGGGTGCTGGGTGCTGGTGTAGACCCACCACTGGTTCTGCTCCAGCGGCAGCACGTAGGCGACCTGGCCTTCGAGGTAGAAGTGTTCCTGGCCACCGACCTCGAAGCGGCCTTCGAGCTGGTGGGGGGCGCGCTTCAGGGCAGCACCCGCGTCGCCGCGGCTCACCTGCACCGGTGGCAACACATAACTTTCCAGCGCATGGGCTTCGTGCACGTTGAGCACGGCGGGCAGGGGTTCGATGTCCAGCTTCACGAGCCGCGCGGCGCGGCGCGCGGTCATCACGTCGTCGGCCACCACCAGCGCGATCACCTGGCCGGTGAACATCACGGTGTCGAGCGCGAACACCGGCTCGTCGTGCGCAAAAGCGGCGAGCGTGGTGTCGCCGGGGATGTCACCGGCGTCGATCACGGCGCGCACACCGGGCAGGGCCAGCGCGGCGGAGGCGTCCAGCTTGCGCAGGATGCCGTGCGCCACAGGCGAACAGACCGGCGCCGCGTGCAGCGTGCCGCGCACTTCGGGGATGTCGTCGATGTAGGTGGCGGTACCGGCCACCTGGGCGCGGGCGCTTTCGTGGAATCGGGATTGGCCGGCGGCGCGCAATGCCGTTCGCCCTGAGCCCGTCGAAGGATGGGTGGGCGCTTCAATAGTCTCAGTCTGAACGGAAGGGGCTCCTGCATCCGCCCGGGAAGAAATCACCACCGGCGATTCGGTTGAATTTTTGTCGCGTGCGTTCATGCCGTGGCCTCCAGGCTGGATGCGGTGAGGCTTTCGAGATTGATGGTCGTCATGCCCTGGCTTTCCAGCCAGAAGCGCCGCAGCAGGTTGCCCAGCACGGTCTGGCGGTAGGCGGCGCTGGCGCGCATGTCGCTGATGGGCTGGAACTCGGCGCGCAAGGCGGCGGTGGCCGCCATCACGGTGTCGGCGTTCCAGGGCTGGCCGAGCAGGGCGGCTTCGGTCTGGTGTGCGCGGGCCGGGGTCGCGGCCACGCCGCCGGCGCCGATGGAGACCTGTTGCACGGTGCCGTCTTTCAGGGTCATCTGGATGGCGAGGCAGACGGCGGAGATGTCGTCGTCGAAGCGTTTGCTGATCTTGTAGACGCGCATGAACGCTTTGGTTTCCGGCCGAGGCACCTTGATCCAGCACAGCAGTTCGTCCGCCCGCATCACGTTGGTCCGGTAGCCGGTGTACAGGTCTTCGAGCCGCAACTCGCGGTGGGCGATCTCGCCGCCCGCGGCGGTTTTCTTCCACCGCATCAGCACCACGCTGGCACCGAGCGCGATCAGCAGCGGCATGGCGTCGCCGATGGGCGAGCCGTTGGCCACGTTGCCGCCCAGCGTGCCGGAGTTGCGCACCGGCAGGCCGGCAAAGCGCTGGCTGAAGGTCTTGAGCTGGGGGCGTTCCTTCACCAGCGCGGCAAAGGCGTCGGTCAGGTTCACGGCAGCACCGATGGCGATGTGGTGCGGGTAGGTCTCCACGCGCTGCAATTCGCGCGCCGCGGTCACGTCCAGCACGCGCTCGAAGCGCTTGTGCAGCTTGGTGACCCAGAGGCCCACGTCGGTGCACCCGGCCACGACCTGCGCCTTGGGGTGAGCAGAGCGGGCCTGCAGCAGAGCGGCCAGGGTGGTGGGGCGCAGGTAGCTTTCATCGCCGTTCTGGCGCGGCTTCAGCGACTTGAGGGCGGCGACGGTGGCCGCTTCGTCCACGCCACAGCCGGCGGGCAGCGGCAAACTGCCCATTTTTTCAGCAGCATCGAGGATGGGACGGTAGCCGGTGCAGCGGCAGAGGTTGCCCGAGAGATCGACCTGGGCCTGTTCCCGCGTGATGCCTTGTCCGCCACCACTGTTCTGGTACATGCCAAACAGGCTCATCACGAAGCCCGGCGTGCAGAAGCCGCACTGGCTGCCGTGGCACTGCACCATGGCTTCCTGGCAGGGATGCAGGTCGGGGGATGCGCCCGCCTTGAGCGTGGGGGCAGACAGGTCCTCGGCCGTGAACACCGCCATGCCGTCCACCGAGTGGGCCAGCCGGATGCAGCTGTTGATGGCCTGGTATTGCAGCTTTCCGTTGACGGCCTGCGCCAGCACCACGGTGCAGGCGCCGCAGTCGCCTTCGCCGCAGCCCTCCTTGGTGGCGGTGAGCTGCAGGTCTTCGCGCAGCACCTCCAGCAGGGTGCGGTCGGGTGCTACATTGCCGAGCGCCACGGCCTGGCCGCGGCGCACGAATCTCAGGGTTTGTGCGGAGATTTTTGAATTCATGCGCGCCAGCATAGCGCCCACCCCATGGCACAACATATGCTCAGGCATATGGGCAGAATGCCCAAACCACCATCCACACGCATAGCCTCAGGGTATGAAATACGTGTCCATGTTCGACAAGATTGACCTGCACCTGATCCGCGTGCTGTACACCGTGCTCACCGAGCGCAGCGTGTCGCGCGCGGCGTTGCGCCTGGGCATGTACCAGCCGGCGGTCAGCGCGTCGCTCAAACGCCTGCGCGAACTCGCCGGGGATCCGCTTTTGGTGCGTTCCGGGTCCGGCATGGTGCCCACCGTGGCCGGGTTGCGCATGATCGAACCGGCGGCCGACATCCTGCGCAGCGCCGAGGTGCTGTTTTCCGACGCCCGCAGCTTCGACCCCGCCACCGCCCACCACACCTTCAGCCTGGCCGCCAGCGACTACCTGGACCCGCTGTTCCTGCCCCAGCTGGTGGCCCAGATCAAGAGCCTGGCGCCGCAGTGCCCGATCGAGATCCACCCGCTCTCGGCCGACTCCGACTACCGCCACCACCTCGCCCAGGGCGACTTCGACGTGGTGATCGGCAACTGGCCGCTGCCGCCCGGCGACCTGCACCTGGGCCGGTTGTTTGGCGACGAGGTGGTGTGCCTGGTGTCGAACCAGCACCCCGCGGTGCGCCGCGGCTGGGACGTGGAAGCCTGGCTCAGCGCCGAACACATCGCGCCCACGCCCACCCACCCCGGCGCGCGCGGCGTGATCGACGACCACCTGGCCGCCAAGGGCCTGGTGCGCAACATCACCGCGCGCTGCCCGCATTTCGGGCTCATCCCGGCCATGGTGGCGGGCAGCCTCCTGGTGCTGACCACGGGACGCCAGTATTGCGAGCGCTACACCGGCGTGCTGCCGGTGCAGGTGCTGCCGTGCCCGGTGGAATTTCCCCGCATGATGTATTACCAGCTCTGGCACGAGCGCACCCACGCCTCCAGCGCCGGGCGCTGGCTGCGCGAACAGATCAAGGGCGTGGCCGCCGCGCTGCGCCGCCCGGAAGCCGATGCCGCCGCGGCCTGAACACCACAGAGGAGAACACGTGACCACGCCAAGACTGCAACTCACCGGCATCACCAAGCGCTATCCGGGCGTGGTGGCCAACAGCGGCGTCTCGCTCAGCGTGGCGCCGGGCCAGATCCACGCCGTGCTGGGCGAAAACGGCGCCGGCAAATCCACGCTGATGAAGATCATCTACGGCTCGGTCAAACCCGACGAGGGTTCGGTCATGTTCAACGGCCGGCCGGTGCACGTGCGCAATCCGCAGGAAGCGCGGGCGCTGGGCATCAGCATGGTGTTCCAGCACTTCAGCCTGTTCGACACGCTGACCGTGGCCGAAAACGTCTGGCTCGGGCTGGACAAATCGCTCACGCTCGCCGAGGTCAGCGCCAGCATCGACGTCACCGCCTCCCAGTACGGCCTGGACATCGACCCCAAGCGCCCGGTGCACACGCTCTCGGTGGGCGAGATGCAGCGGGTGGAGATCATCCGTGCGCTGCTGACCAACCCGCAGCTTCTGATCCTGGACGAGCCCACGTCGGTGCTCACGCCGCAGGCGGTGGAGAAGCTGTTTGTGGTGCTCAACAAGCTGGCGGCCGAAGGTTGCAGCATCCTCTACATCAGCCACAAGCTGCACGAAATCCGCGAACTCTGCACCGCCTGCACCGTGCTGCGCGGCGGCAAGGTCACCGGCGTGTGCGACCCGCGCGAAGAAAGCAACGCCTCGCTCTCGCGCCTGATGA
>Ga0209066_10004956_pt1 | contig 14255 bp, 15 predicted proteins | sample All_14_2_FD_187198 | JGI IMG/M metagenome (GOLD analysis project Ga0209066, IMG submission 187198) | Freshwater microbial communities in response to fracking from Pennsylvania, USA - Allegheny Zone_MetaG_DW_15 (SPAdes) (version 2) ...
AAAAAAGACATTGGCAAATAGTGATGAACCGAACAATGTAGCGTAGGGTTGTCGAGGTGACTGTCGATGCAGAGGTGAACGACCCACTGTCTGCACGAAAAGGTGAGCGGGTGGCAGCGCGCACGGAAATCTCAGTCGCACTGCTCAAGGCTGCCTGTCATCCGCGCCGATCAATTGGAACTGACGTAAGGGAAACGCCATGGCGATGCCCGAGTAAGTCGGCACTCAGGGCGTGAGGAGCGGCTATGCTGACAAGGCCTTCCAGGGTGATGCAGCCATATATATGAATAAGAAAAAAGTATGGCTCAATTCATTCCATAATGGCCTTCATGGCGGATGAAGGAATGGGTAATGCTCTCGCAGGATCGAATGAGGGGGCTGCCGGGTGATCAGGTTCAAACCGACCAGCAAGTCTGTACGACCGACCAACAGGTCTGTCCCTTCCGTCAGGACAATTGAGCTTTGAGCTGTCGGCAGGTCAGTGGATTGTCTTTATGGCAGTTTCTGCCATGCCGACAAACCAGGATGGCGCCACTCCCATGACTATTATCACTGTAACAAGAATAAGGGAGAGCGAGTTTGTCAGGAATCCAGTTTGAACATTGCCCAGGCCATTGCTGTCGGAACAGAAGGTCATGCGGACCACCGAAAGATAGTAGTAAATGGCAATAGCAGTATTGATGGCAGCAAGTGTTACAAGCAGGAGATGGTCTTCACGCAGGGCTCCGACAAGAAGCATGAATTTCCCGGTAAAACCGACAAAGGGGGGGATTCCGGCGAGAGAAAAGAGTGCCACCGTCAACGTCAGGGCAAGGATCGGCGCACGTTTGTGGAGCCCGCTCAGGTCAGAAATCCCAAGATTTTCACCTTTGGCTGCAACCTGGCAGATAACGAGGAAACAGGCCAGATTCATCAGGGCATAGCCGATGATATAGTACAAGGAGCTGGCATAACCGGACAGCTTGAATGTCAACAGTCCGAGGAGAATGAAACCGGCATGGGCGATGCCGGAAAATCCGAGCATGCGTTTGAGGTCTTTTTGTACCAGCGCCGAGAGATTGCCATAGAACATTGAGGCAATGGAACAGACCATCAGTAGATTGAGGACCATCTCCCCCTGATGGCTGGCCAGGGATGTCAAACGAATAAGCAGGGCCACGGCTGCCATTTTTGGCACGGCAGCGATAAAGGCGGTGGTCTCGTTCGCGGCTCCCTCGTACACGTCAGGGACCCAGAAGTGAAATGGAAAAATCGCGAGCTTGTAGAAAAAGCCGGCCAGAATCATGAGCATGGCAACGACTGCCGCTGGACGATTCGCGAGGATCGGCAACTGTTGGGCGATTCCGTCAAGGCTGGTGGTGCCGGTCAGACCGAAGATATAACTCATGCCGAAGAGCATGAAACCGGTGGCCATGACGCCGAACAGCAGGTATTTAATGCCCGCCTCCATCTGGAAAAAGATGCCCGTGGAGGTAGTTCGCATTGGCACCATGATATAGACGGCAAACGATGACAACTCCAGGGCGATGAAGATGGCCAGCAGGTCGATGCTGGAAACCAGCATCACCAGGCCAAGATTGGAAACTAGAAGAAAAAGGTAGTATTCGGGGCGTGAATCCTGCTTGATCCCGGAAAGGCCATTACCGAACAGAAACACGACGAGGGTTGCTGCCGCTATCAAGACTTTAAAAACCTGGGAGAACAAATCAACCCGATAGGCTCCGTAGAACAGATCCCCTCCCTCATTGAGACAGAGCACAGTTGCAAAGAGTATGACGGCTGCGGCGGTGACTGCACAGGTTTTTATTGTCTTCTCGCTGGGCTGTCCGAGAGTCAGCAGGAAGAAGAGAAGGGCGGCGCCGAGGATCGTCAATTCAGGTAGAAAGAGCATCGTGGTACCTTGGATGGCGTTGTATGTTAGTCAGTGATCAGTACATGCCAGCTGCAGTGATCGCCTGCTGGTAAACGTGGAACTGATCGAGCAGGTTGACGACACTGCTGTGCATCATGGCAAGAAACGGCTGTGGTCCCAAACCTATCCAGAATACAAAGAAAAGGAATGGCGCCAGGGTTATGATTTCTCTGCTGTTCAAATCGGTCAGCCAGGATTGGTCAGGGTTGTTCGTCCCCCCCCAGACAATCTTCTGCAGCATCCGCAACATGTAGGCGGCGGCCAGCACGGCGCCTGGGATGGCCGCCAGGGCCAGAGGCACATCGTGCCTGAAGGTTCCAGCCAGGATCATGAACTCCCCGACAAAGCTGTTCGTCCCGGGAAAGGCCATCGACGAGAGGGAGAAGAAACCGATAAGGGTGACAAAGACCGGCATATACTGGCCGATGCCGGTGGCCGAACTGAGCTCACGGCTGTGTGTCCGCTCATAGATCATGCCGACGCAGAGGAAGAGGGCGCCGGTGGTGATGCCGTGGTTGATCATCTGCAGGATGGCCCCTTCAATCCCGTCGATATTGAGGACAAATATCCCCAGGGTGACGAAGCCCATATGGCCGACTGAAGAATAGGCGATGAGTTTCTTCATATCCTGCTGGGCCAAGGCCGTCAATCCACCGTAGATGATGCCGGCGATGGAAAGCCACAGGACATACGGCATGAGGGTTGTGGTGGCATCCGGCGTGATTGGCAGGGCAAAGCGGAGAAAACCGTAGGTCCCCATCTTCAACAGGATGCTGGCGAGGATGACCGATCCGGCAGTTGGCGCCTCAACATGGGCGGCCGGCAACCATGTATGGAAGGGAAACATCGGCACCTTGATGGCAAAGGCGAGGAAAAAAGCGATGAAGAGCAGGATCTGGGCGGTGAACGGGTAGCCTTTCCACATCATATCCGGGATGAAGAAGCTGTAACCGTTTGCAGTGTAGAGCCAGATTATGGCAACAAGGAGGAGAATCGATCCTGCCAGGGTATAGAGGAAGAACTTGACCGAGGCATAGATCTTGCGTGGCCCACCCCATATCCCGATGAGAAAATACATCGGGATCAGCATAGCTTCCCACAGGATATAGAACAGGACAAAATCGAGAGCGACAAAGACCCCGATCATCGCCGTTTCCATGATCAGCATGCAGATCATAAATGCCGGCACCCTGTCCTTGATATAGGTCCACGAGGCAAGGACGCAGAACGGCATGATCAGCGTGGTGAGCAGAATCAGCAGGATCGAGATGCCGTCGACACCAATGACATAGGCGATATTGAGTGGCTCGATCCAGCGATGGTATTCGGCGAACTGGAATGCTGCGGTGTCACGGTCGAATCCAGGCAACAACCACAGTGAAAGCAGGGCGACAAGGCTGGTGACGGCAAGGGTCCAATAGCGGGCGAAGTGTGGGTCACGGACAACGAACAGCAGCAACGAGCCCGCCAGTGGGAGGAAGATCAGGGTGCTGAGAAGGGGAAAACCCTGGTTAAGCAGTAATTGATCCATTGCCAACGATCCTTGATGTCAGAGAGTTATAACCAGACATAGGCTGCCAGAAAAAGAGCTACAAAGGAGATTGCGTAATAGAGGGTCATCTGAATCTGCCCTTTCTGCAGCAAATGGCTTATTCTGCCGCCCAGGCCCTGGACCAACCGTGCCGTCCCGTCGACGACGCCATCGATACCGTTCCAGTCGAACCAGGCCGAGAAACGGGCGATCGTCATCAGTGACACCAGGCCGACGACCCGATATGCGGCACCCCAGGCGGTGTCGAGCCATTGCAACGGTTTCTCTGCCAGCCAGAGAAAGCCTCGGCCAGCCATTCGATAAAACCAGTCAAGATCGAGACTGATAGTCGCCCTGGCGGCGATCCTGTCTTTGAGGAAATAGTATGCCAATGCGGTAAAAGCAAGAATTTGCAAGGTTTCGGCCATATGGGGGATCGTGTACGGATGAAAGGCCACGTCGGCATACGGCAGCATCGAGTAGAGAAAGGGGGTAAATGATCCGATCAGCAGACAGAAAAATGAGGCGATCCACATGGCTAGTCGCATATTCCATACCGGGTCTGCGGCCTTTTCCAGAGTTGCAGGGGTACAGCGGGATTCACCGAAAAAGATCAGATAGGGAAGCCGCAGACCGGCGACGAGAAAGGTTCCGGCCGAGACGACGGTCAGCAGAAAGGCTGCCCAGTACAGATGGGATTCGAAACTGGCGGTGATAATCATCGATTTGCTGACGAAGCCGGAAAAGAATGGAAAGGCCGATACCGAGACTCCCCCCACTACCATGAACACCAGGGTCAGCGGCATTTTTCGGTAGAGACCACCCAATTCAGTCAGCTTGGATTGACCCGTGCAGTGAATGATCGCCCCGGCGCCCATGAACAGGAGTCCTTTATACAGGATGTGAGCGAAGGCATGGGCGCAGGTGCCGTTAATCGCCAGGGCGGTGCCGATACCGACGCCGGCGACCATATAGCCTACCTGACTGACGATTTCCCAACCGAGGAGCCGGCGAATGTCATTTTCGAGGATGGCGTAGATGATACCGTAAATAGTCATAACCACGCCGAGGACGATAAGGATGTCGAAGCCGGCGAAGGCGCGGGCCAGCGTATAGATGGCGGTCTTCGTGGTGAAGGCGCACATGAAGACCGCGCCGGTAATGGAGGCCTTGCTGTAGGCATCGGGCAACCATGAATGCAGCGGCGGGACGGCGGCGTTGAGCATCAGGCCGATCATGATCAACCAGGTGTAGAGCTGGGTGTTGTGCTCATCGAGCAGACTGAAACTGAGGTCACCCGTTGCCTGGTAGCGCAGGACGAAGCCGAAAAGCAGCATTACTCCGCCGAAGGTGTGGACGAGGAGGTAGCGGTAGCCGGCGGCCAGTGCGTCCTTGTCGGTGTTGAACCAGATCAGGAAAGTCGAGGCGAAGGCCATCATCTCCCAGAACAGGAAGAGAACCAGATAGTCGCCGCTGTAGATAACCCCCAGGGAACCGGCGACGTAGAACCAGGCCGCGATGTGCTGCCACTCGTCCTCGACATGCAGGCCATAGATCGTGCCGATAATGGCCATCAAGGCCATGATGAAGGCAAAGATGGTCGACAGGTTGTCGATCCTGCCGAAAACCAGCGTCCATCGATCCATAAAGGTGATGACACCATATGTGCCGGGGAACTGATTGAGGTAGAGGACGTCGCAAAAGGCCAGGATCGGGACGAGGCAGAGATACGGTTTGCGGAACGGGCCGCGGATAAAGGGGAGGAGGAGGGCTCCGGCAATCATGATCAATGCCGGGTGGATGAAGCTACCGGTCATAGTAATCCTCCCTGGTCTGGATGCCGCTTTTGCCGAGCCAACCGGCGATAAAAATCAAAACGGAAGCGGCAAGAAACCCGAAAATGGCCCAGAAGGCCGGGATATGCTGTTCCACCCAGGTATGGGCATGGTGGGTATCGACCGCTGCCAGGCTCCAGATGACGATGGCTGCGGCGGCGAGCAGAGAGAGCACCCGCACGGTCCTGGGCCACTGTTTGAGCCAATCGATGAAACTGACTATCATCCTGTCACCGCCTTGACGAAGTTCATCATGAATTGGGGAAAGATACCGATGAGGACCGAAATCAAGCAGGCGATCATTATCGGGATGAGCATGGACAACGGGGCCTCGCGGATGCCGATATAGCCTTCACCAGCGGGGGGCTTGTTGAAAAAGGCCTTGAAAGTCACCGGGGCGAAGTATGCGGCGTTGAGCATGGTGCTGGCAATCAGGATCAGCAGTATTCCAATCTGATGGGCCTCCATCGAACCCACAAGCAGATTCCACTTGGTGATGAAGCCTCCCACCGGCGGAGCGCCGATCATCGACAGCGAGGCTATGGCAAAGGCCCCGAAGGTAAACGGCATGGTCTTGCCCAGGCCTTCCATTTCGGAGATGTTTTTCTTGTGCGTGGCGACATAGATGGCGCCGGCACAGAAGAACAGGGTGATTTTGGAGAAGGCATGGTTGACGATATGGATCAGCCCGCCTTCAATCCCGGATGGCGTCAGCAGGGCGACGCCCATGATGATGTAGGACAGCTGGCTGACTGTCGAGTAGGCGAGCCGGGCCTTGAGGTTATCTTTGGAGAGGGCGAGAATCGACGCCATGATAACGGTGAAGCCGACAAAATAGGCGGTGGGGATGCCAAGATTGAGGGCATCCATGGTGTCGACACCGAAGATGTACAGCATGACCCGGGTGGTGCAGAAGACACCGACCTTGACGACGGCCACGGCATGGAGCAGGGCCGAGACCGGAGTCGGGGCGACCATCGCCCCCGGCAGCCAGTGGTGGAAGGGCATGACGCCGTTCTTGGCAAAACCGAAGAGACAGAAGATGTAGAGCATCGTCACCAGCACCTTGTTCACGCCATCGGGGAAGATTCCGGTCGAGATGTTGGCGGCGAAGTCGAGGGTGCCGGTCAGGACGTAGATCAGGATCATTGCCGGCAGCAGGAAGAACTTGGCGGTCGCCGTCAGGTAGACGATGTATTTGCGTGCACCCTTATACCCCTCCTCGTCCTGGTGATGGGCAACCAGCGGGTAGGTGCAGATCGAAACGATCTCGTAAAACAGATACATCGTCAGCAGGTTGTCGGAAAAGGCCACCCCGATGGCGCCGAAGATTGCCAAAGCGAAACAGGCGTTGAAACGGGTCTGGGCGTGTTCCTTGAGCCCCCGCATGTACCCCATCGAATAGTAGACGGCGATGGTCCACAGCGATGAGGCGACGAGGGCGAAGATCATCGACATCGCATCGGCCCTGAGGGTGATGGTCAGGCCCGGCAGGATGGTGAACAGATGCAGGACAAGGATCTTGCCTTTCAGGACTGGAGGAATCAGCGAACAGACGACGCCGAGCAGCAGGATCGAAGCCACCGACGAAATCCCCTCCCTGACGTTTTCATCATTCCCTCTGAACATCACCGCGAGCGCGCCGACCAACGGAATGAGCAGGGCGACAAGGAGCGATGGGGAACTGACGACTGTATGCATGTCCATTGCGATAGTTCCTTATCTAGCCTTTGAGGTGTGCGGCATCTGCCGTCTCGATCGTTTTGAGATGACGATAGAAGGCGATAACGATACTGAGGCCGATGGCGGCCTCGGCCGCGGCGATAGCCATGATGAACAGCGTGAATATCTGCCCGAGCGCCGGATCAGGGGCGGTGAACCGATTGAAAGCCATGAAATTGATCGAGGCCCCGGCCAGAAGCAGCTCGGCGGCGATCAGCATGCCGATCAGGGTTCGGCGGGTGAGGAGTCCATAGACGCCCATGCCGAACAGCAGGGCGGCAATGACAAGATAGGTGGTCAATTGATCGTACAGTGTCAGCAGCGGCATTAATCCTCCCTCCCGCCTCGGGCGATGACGAGGGCTCCAAGGATGGCGATGAGCAGGACGATGGAAATCAACTCGAACACCATCGAATGATTGGTCAGCAGTTGGATACCGATGATCTTGACAGACCCGTCATTGACCTTGGCCATACTTGTCCATTCGGTGGTATAGGCGAGCGATACAAGACCGGAGACCAGCAGCAGGGCAGTGATCAGGCCGATCGGCCCGGAGAGGGAGTTGGTTGGACCGGTTCGTTTTTTCTCTTCCGGGGCGGCAAGCATGATGGCAAAGGAGATGGCTACGGCCACAGCCCCGATGTAGATGAGGATGTGCATCATGGCGATGAAGGGTGAGTTGAGGAAATAATAGATCCCCGCTACACCCACAAAGCAGACGACAAGGCCGATCACGGCCCGGACAAGCCGTTCGGAGTTGCACGCAACGATGCCGCCGACCACAGTGACGATGAGATTGAAGAGAAAGAGCAGGCCGACAAGCCCGTCCGGACTGAACAGGGTCTTCATCATTGTATGCTTTCCTCCAATCGCTTGAGGAGATCGTAGTGATAATCCTCTTTTCTTGTGCTGGCCAGGTTGTATTCCCTGGAAAACCGTACTGCTCCGAAATTGCAGGAGTCGACACACGAACCGCAGAGAGAGCATGTGGTGAAGTTAAGTTTGTAAGAGGTGAGAACCTTCTTCTTGCTGCCCTCGGGTTTCTCGCCGCTGATGGAGATGCAGTTAGAAGGGCAGGCCTTCTCGCACATGCCGCAGACGACACAGAGGGGCTGACCGTCCTCACCGGGGATCAGTTCGATATGGCCGCGATATCGGGCCGTCATCTTGATGCTCTCGTGAGGGTAGTGGACTGTGATTTTCGGCTTGAAGAATTCGTGGAAGGTGATGCCCATGCCGACAAACAGACTCCAGAGTCCGGAGAAGATATCAGTGAAATATCTGAACATGGCTAGAATACCTTCAGTAGACCTGCGGTCAGCAGCAGGTTGAAGAGGGAGATCGGAATCAGGACCTTCCAGGACAGGTTGAGCAGGTTGTAGATGGTCGTCCGGGGAAAGGTCCAGCGAATCCAGATAAAAGTGAAGATCAGGATATAAATCTTCACGATAAACCACCAGACCCCGGGCAGGAGGCCGAAGGGGCAGTCCCATCCGCCGAGAAAGAGGATGGTGGTCAGGCAGGCACCGATGACGATATTGGCGTATTCGCCCATGAAGAAAAGGCCGAAGCCCATGCTCGAATACTCGGTGTGAAAGCCGGCTACCAGCTCGCTTTCAGCCTCGCCGAGATCGAAGGGGGCGCGATTGGTCTCGGCCAGTGAGCAGACAAAGAAGATCAGAAAGGAGACAGGCATGAGGATGTTGAACAGGCCTTTCTGGAAAGGCCAGATGTTCCAGTGCCAGAATCCGCCGCTTTGCTTGTGGACGATATCCATCAGGTCGAGCGATCCGGCGATCATGACCACCGTGATCGCCGTGATCAGCATCGGAATCTCATACGCCACGGCCTGGGAGACGGCACGAACCGAAGAGATCATCGAATACTTGTTGCGCGAACTCCAGCCGCCCATCAAGAGCGCCATCGCGCTCATCGAGCCGAAGACGAAGATCATCAGCAGACCGATATTGACGTTGTGGGCGACAATGGTGTCGCTGAACGGAATCGTGACAAAGCTGACGATGCTCGGGAACATGGCCAGGACCGGAGCGATGACGAAGATGATTTTGTCGACCCCTCCGGGAATGAGGAGTTGCTTGGTCATCAGCTTGATGCCGTCGACCGGTGGCTGCAACAGGCCCCACGGGCCGTTTTCGGTTGGACCGGGCCGTCGCTGAATGAAGCCCGCCCCCTTGCGCTCGGCCCAGACCAGATAGGCGGCGTTGGCGGCGACAAAGGCGATGGCGATAATGACGGCGGCCACGACGTTGAGCAATGTAAGTGACATAGTGTTCCCCTTATCTGTCCATCTCCGGGATGACCAGATCGAGACTGCCCATGAAGGCGAGGGCATCGGCAATCAGCATGCCCCGGCAGGCCTCGTCGAAAAGATGCATGTTCGAGTAGGTCGGTGAGCGTAACTTGAGCCGGTATGGGCTCTTATCGCCGTCGCTGACGATGCGGATGCCGAAGCTGCCCCGGCCGGCCTCGACAGCTGTGTAATAATCGCCCGGCGGCAGTTTGATGGTCTTGGGTTTCTTTTCCGGATTGACAGGCCCGTCCGGCAGTTTATCGAGTCCCTGCTCGATGATGCGAAGCGATTGCTCCATCTCCTCCATCCGGACTTTGTAGCGGGCGAAGGAATCGCCTTCGCTGTAGACAGGGATATCGAAATCAAATTCGGGGTAGACGGAATACGGTTCATTACGGCGGACGTCATAATTGATTCCCGAGCCGCGCGCGACCGGCCCGGTGGCGCCGTAGCGCTGGCACATATCGGCAGAGACCGGACCGATATCCTTCAGCCGCGTCATCAGAATAATATTGGTGGTCACCAGCTTATGGTACATCTTCAGAGACTTGCGCATCCGCTTGATGAATCGCCGGGTCCCTTCGATGAAATCGTCATCGATGTCGTTGTAGAGGCCGCCGAAGCGGAAATAGCAGTAGGTCAGGCGCGAACCGGTGATTGCCTCGAGCAGGTCGAGGATCTGCTCGCGGTCATCGAAGGCGTACATGAGCGGTGAAAAGCCGCCGAGATCCATGACAAAGGCCCCGAACCAGACGAGATGCGAGGAGATCCGGTTCATCTCGACGGTAATGGCCCTGATGTACTCGGCCCGTTGCGGCACCTCGATCGCGGCCGCCTTTTCCACCGCCAGGACATACCCATGGCAGTAGGCCATGGCGGAGAGATAGTCGAGACGGCTGAGATTGGGAAGGTACTGGGCGTAGGTCCGGTTTTCGGCCATCTTTTCATGCATCCGGTGGATATAGCCGATGACGGTCTCCGCATCGTAGATAAACTCGCCGTCCATGGTCATTTTGACCCGGAGCACTCCGTGGGTGGCCGGGTGCTGCGGTCCCACATTGAGGATGAAGGTTTCATCCGGCTGCAGGACAATTGGCTCGCTCATGCTTTGAAATCCTTTAGGAGTGGGTGAAAGTCGGCATCTTCGGGGAGAAGGAGCGGAATGAGGTGGGGATGTCCCTCAAAGACGATGCCGAAAAAATCATGGGTCTCCCTCTCGTGCCAGCTCGCTCCGCTGTATATGCCGGTGATCGTCGGCAGGATCGGATTGGCGCGAGGGGTACGGGTACGGACGACGACGCGGCAGAGATCGAAATCATAGCGGCAGAAATCGTATGTGGCCTCCAGTTGCCCGTCCTTGATCCAGTCGACACCGGTGATAGCCTCGATGAAAAAGCCATGGTCAAACAGAACGCCGACAGCGGTCAGGAGTTGATCCGGTGACACCCTCACATCCAGATGATACCCCCGTTTGGCGTAATCGCAGTCGGACAGGCCGGGTTCCGCCTTCGCCGTTTGGGGCTTCTCCGCCTCGGGTTCGGCAGCGGCAGGTTCCGCCGATGCCGGAAAAAGGTCTCTCAGTTTGTCTTTGACAGTCTCGATTATCATTGGTCCTTCCGATCAGGGGTGCCTGATTGACATATACGTCCGGTTGTCACTCGGCCATGACCTTCGGCCATCTTCGCCAGCCGGTGATTTTATACTCGAGTTCGATGATTCCCTCGATCAGGGCCTCGGGACGAGGAGGGCAGCCGGGGATGTAGATGTCAACCGGCAGAAACTTATCCGCCCCCTCGATAATGTTGTACTGTCCTTCGTAGACGAACGGACCGCCGGAGATGGCGCAGTTACCGAGGGCGATGACCCATTTCGGTTCCGGCATCTGATCATAGAGGGTCTTGATCCCCGGGGCCATCTTCTTGTTGACGGTTCCGGCAACGATCATCACGTCGCTTTGCCGCGGTGAGGGACGGAAGACCTCGGCGCCGAAACGGGCCAGGTCGAAGCGGGCGCACCCGGTGGCCATCATCTCGATAGCGCAGCAGGCGATACCGAAGGTGAGCGGCCAGAGCGAGTTGGCACGGCCGAGGTTGATGAGTTTATCAGCAGAGGCGAAATGGATTAAAGACGCAGGTATGTTTTCCGTTCCCACTTAAATACTCCCTTGATCCAGGCATAAATGACGGCCAATGACAGAATTGCGACGAAAAGAAGGATTTCGACAAAGTCTCGGTAGACGAACATCGGATCATTGTATGCAAGGGCCACGGGGAAGAGGAACAGGACATCGACATCGAAGGCGAGGAAGATCAGGGCATAGAGGTAGAAGACCACACCATAGCGGATCCAGCTGTCACCGATGGGGTCCATGCCGCATTCGATCGGTTGGAGGGTTTTGTTTCGGATACTTCTGGTGCCGAGCGGCATGAAGAGATATACGATGGCAATCGGACCAAGGGCGAAAACGAAGCCGCCCAGGGTAAAGGCCGCGATCCAAATGACACTGTCGCGATAGAGAAATTCAGTGAACTGAGGTTCCATGTGTACTCCATTCGCTTGAAGGTGTTTTCTTATACCAATCAAAATTGAATTTGGATAGATAAAATATGTTCAATAATGATGATACAAAAAACATAAAAAATTGTTTTACAGCGGCAATATATAACACCTGCTGTGAACTTGTTGCAAGAGACTTTGCTTGACAATCAGAGTTTCTTGGATTGGGAATGGTATCTTCAGGTCCATCCAGCCCTGTCATGTATCAAAAAAACTTGTGAAATGCAGGATACATGCTAAGATGCTGGGGTGTAACACAGGCGGAGAGGAGTCTATTATCAGAAACGCTGAAGAGCAGGATATCGTATGCCTATCACACTGAGACAACTGGAGATTTTCATCGCGGTTGCCGAGACTGCCCAGGTGACCAAGGCGAGCAAGAAGCTCTTTGTTACCCAGTCAGCTGTCAGCATGGCCCTGGCCGAGTTGGAGAACCAACTTGGTGGCTCTCTCTTCGACCGGCACGGCCGAAGTCTGCTCCTCAACGCCCGCGGCCGCTATCTTCTGCCGCTTGCCAAGGATATCACCTGTCAGGTCAGCAACATCGAGACAATCATGTCCGAGCGGAACGATACGCTTGAAGGACATATCGATATTGTCGCCAGCACCACTCTCGGTAATTATATCCTGCCGTATCTTGTGGGGGCATTCCGCAGAGTGCACCCCCGCGTTTACATCAATCTCCTGGTGTTCAACACTGGGTACGCCGAAAAGTTGATCCTCGACGGCAAGATGGATATTGGGTTTGTTGAAGGTCCTCTGTCAAAAAATAAGGAATTACGAGTACATCCGTGGTTTCAGGATGAGCTGGTGATTCTGGTCGGCGCCACTGATCCGCTCGCCCATAACGATGTATTTGATGTCAAGAGAGACATCAAGGACCGAAAATGGATTCTGCGCGAAAAGGGTTCGGGAACGGATGCCATCTTTCGTGAAAAGATGAAGGAATACTTCCAGGATATCAGCGTGGTGATGGAGATGGGGCACCCCGAGGCGATCAAGCGGGCGGTCGAGGCCGGCGCCGGTATTGCCTGCCTGTCGGCCCTCTGTATCTGCCGCGAAGTGGAGAATGGCTGGCTCAAGAGCCTGCAGGTGGAAGGGATCGATATGAAGCGTCAGCTGCAGATCATCTCCCGCATCGACAAGGAGATCAGCGATGCCCATGCCGAATTCCTCGATTTCTGTGATGTAATGTCGACGTGCAATGACGAAAGCGTCTGCCTGTCGTCGCCATGGAAGCTGCAGTCGATGCTGGCCCGGCATTCTTCCCAGAAGAAGCAGGAATCGGTGTAAGCAGTGCCCCCTCGTTTCAATTCAGTAAAAAACTTCCATTAATGTAAGCCCATGCGCTGGGGCGGTCGGGCCGGCTGCGGTTCTGTCTTTTGCCAGCAGAACCTGTTCAAAGTTGTCCACCGACCGTTTCCCCCTGCCGACCTCGAGCAGTGTCCCCACCAGATTGCGAACCATCTGACGGAGAAATCCATCTCCGGTAATCGAGAAGCAGTACTCGTTGTCGTCCGGTTGGCAGAGGTCGGCGGTGAACAGGGTTCGCGTCGATCCCCGCCCGTCGGTCAGGCTCTTGTCACGGGAGCCTGTATTTTCAAAGGAAGCGAAATCATGAGTTCCCGTCAGCAGCGTCAGGCAGGTCTGGACCGCCCGGATATCGATTGCGGCAGGGTAGTGTAGACAGAAGTGCCGCTGTTGCGGCATCAGCACCGCTCCGGTGTGGAGCCGATAGATGTAATGCTTGCCGGTGGCGGCAAAGCGGGCATGAAATTCCGGCCGGACCTCGTCGACCCCTAGAATGCGGATCGCCGGCGGCAGCAAGGAGTTCAGGCCTTGAAAAAAAGCGGGGCAGGGGATTGTGCCGGCGGTGTGAAAATTGGCGACCATCCCGTCGGCGTGAACGCCGGCATCGGTTCTGCCGGCGCCATGGAGTGACACCGGTTCACCCGTCATCCTGATCAACCGGTCTTCGATCTCGCCCTGGATCGTGGCGCCATGCTGTTGTCGCTGCCAGCCGCAGTAGCCGGTGCCGTCAAAGGCGATGAGCAGTCTGATGTTCCGCATGGGCTTCAGGGATGGTGGACGGGATCGCGGACTGCAACTCAGGGAAAGAGGGGGACGATCTCGAGGCCCATCGTCTCGTCGAAACCGCACATGATGTTCATGTTCTGGATGGCCTGGCCGGCGGCGCCTTTGACGATATTGTCGATGGCGGAAAGGACGATGATCCTGCCGGTTCTCCGGTCGATGGTAAACCCGATGTCGCAGAAATTGGAGCCCCGCACGTATTGCGTCGCCGGCAGGTTGCCGGGGGGGAGCACTCTGACGAAGGGTTCGTCGGCGTACATGTCCTGATACAGCTGGTGAATCGCAGTCTCGGTG
>Ga0209066_10004957_pt1 | contig 14254 bp, 14 predicted proteins | sample All_14_2_FD_187198 | JGI IMG/M metagenome (GOLD analysis project Ga0209066, IMG submission 187198) | Freshwater microbial communities in response to fracking from Pennsylvania, USA - Allegheny Zone_MetaG_DW_15 (SPAdes) (version 2) ...
CGGTGAAGACCGCGAACATGCTGATGCGGCTGTGTTACCGGTTCACCGACAGTGAAGGCCGATCCTCGTTTGCACCCAATGGCTACCAGGAAGCGGTTGGCGCGGACAGTGTCTATCTGCGAACCGCGCAATGGGAGACGCTGGCCGTTTCTCCGCAAGCGCTCATCGACGAGATGAACCTGGTGTTCATGTCGGGGCGAATGCCGGCGTCCATGAGGCAGACCCTGGTGGACTACGTCGCTGGCATCCCCGAGAGCGAACCCGCCTATCTGGCCAAGAGGGCGATCGAGGCGGCCAGTCTCGTGATCAATGCGCCGCAGTGCGCCATCCAGTACTGACAATCCCTGCCCGATCCGCCCATGTCCACCGAATTCCAGCTCCCCCTCGAAGCCATCACCCGCCGCCAGCTGTTGCGACTGGGGGCCTCCTCGGCGCTTCTGTGCTCCCTGGGCGGATTGGCGCCGCTGGCCCGGGGGGCCGACACCGGTGGCTACAAGGCGCTCGTCTGCCTGTACCTGGCCGGTGGCAACAACGGCTTCAACTGGATCGTTCCCCGTACCCAGGCCGCCTACGACGTCTATGCCGCCAGCCGTGGCAACCTGGCCATTTCGCGCGAAGCGCTGCATGAGCTGCCGGGCGCGGCCAGCGATGGCAACGCCTACGGTTTCCACCCCGACTGCCCCGAACTCAAGACCTTGTTCCAAGGGGGGCAGCTGGCCATCCTGTGCAATGTCGGCACCCTGGTTCGACCGACCACCAAACCGGAGGTGGTCAATGGCACGGCGCCGGTCCCGCTGCAGCTGTTCTCCCACATCGACCAGCAGACCGCCTGGATGACCAGCCTGCCGGACCAGCTCAGCCGCACCGGCTGGGCCGGCCGCATGGCCGACCTGCTGGCGCAGCAGTCGATCAACGCAAAGCTGGCGACCAACATCAGCATCGGCGGCACCAACTACTGGCAGGAAGGGCAGGAGGCCATGCCCTACACCCTGGGTACCGGGGGTGCGCCGACCCTGGATGTGCTGCACAACCCGTACTACCGCGGCGGCCGGCGCGCGGCAGCAGCCCAGGCCCTGATCGACCAGGGAGCGGCCGACGGGCACCTGATGGTGGCCGAGTTCGCCCGCATCTTCCAGCAGGCCGAGGCCAAGGTAAAACTGGTCAACGATGCGATGACCAATGTGGGCCCAATTGCCACCACTTTTCCGGTGTTTGAGGGCGATGATGGCTTAGGAGAGCAGCTTCGTACGGTGGCCCAGTGCATCAAGGCCCGCAACGGCATTGGCGACAGCCGGCAGATCTTCTACGTGCAGATCGGCGGTTTCGACACGCACAACAACGAGTTGGCCCAGCAAGGCAAGCAACTGAACACCGTCAGCGAAAACCTGCAGGCCTTCTGGCAGGCCTTGGTGGAAATCGGCATGACCGGGTCGGTGACCCTGTTCACTGCGTCCGACTTTGGCCGTTCGCTGGGCTCGAACGGCGACGGTTCGGACCACGCCTGGGGCAACCACCACATCATCCTCGGGGGGGCGGTGCAGGGTGGCCGCTACTACGGCACCATGCCCAGCTTGCGCATCGGCGGCGCTGACGACATTGGTGCGGGCCGCATCCTGCCGACCACCTCCACCGACCAGTACGCGGCCACGCTCGCCAAGTGGTTTGGCATTGCCGCCGACGAACTGCCAGGCCTATTCCCCTATCTGGAGCGGTTTTCCCCGACCACACTGGGTTTCATGGCGGATGCATGACGTTGCTGAAGCTCGCTGGCAGCAGGGTTCAGCTGCTCTCGACGTGCGAGCGAACCGGTCTTGCCGATGTGTAACGGGTGTATTCATCGATGTGTCGGATGCGACGCAAATCGATGTGTTTCGTCGCACGCACGCGGGCCCGCGCGCGCTCCAATCGGTGAGCAGCTTGCGGCCACCATCGCCCGGTTTGTCGGGCGCTCCGCGACCTGCTTGGCAGCATCCCACATTCACCCCAAGGAGTCGAGCATGTGCAAATCCGGTCCTGCGCGATGGCGCACCGTGGCATCAGGGGGCATGGCCCTGGTGCTGGTCTTGGCCGTTTCCGCCTGCGGCGGTGGCAGCGACACCGGCAGCGGCGAGGCGGACGCGGGCACCGCAGGGCAGGAAGTGACCGATGCCACCGCGACCGACACCGCGGCCGACGCTGTGGTGGTGGCCAACGAGTCGCTGTCGGCTGTTGATGCCGCGGTGCTGACCGTGGAGTCCGTGGTCCTGGCGCAGGCCACCGCGACGCCTTCTGCCGTGGTCGTGCGGGTACCGGTGGCTTGCCCGGGCGGAGGTTCGGCCCTGCTGAGCATCAGTGGCGGCACGGCCGGCAGTGTGTCCAATGGCCAGCTGGACGCTGGCGAGGCCTATTCGGTCGAATTCAGCGACTGCCGTCTGGCAACGGCCTCGACGACGCTCAACGGCGCGCTGTCCTTTTCAGTGGATTCTTTGAGCAACGATGAGGCCCAGTTGTCCATGGGCCTTCAGTCGCTCTCCGCCCAGCTGGCATTGGGCACCGTGACCCTGTCTGGTGATGTGATGTGGCAGGGGAGCCGTTCTGCAGTCGGCAGCGCAGGGGTTGCCACAGGCGGCCTGACGAGCCACCTGGCCGCCGACCAGCTGGCGATCTCGACCGTCTCCGGGGCGCGCGCCGGCAGCTTCGAACTGCGCACACTGGACGTCGTGCGCGAGGTCTTCTGGGCGAACGGTCTGCCGACGAGCAGTTCCATGAACGGACGCTACGTCTTCGCCGCGACGAACCCCCGCAACAGCTTCGAGGCGAGTGTGACCACCAGCGGATCCACCCAGTTCGGCGCGGACGGGCTGCCCAGTGCAGGCGACTGGCAGATCTCGCTGACCTCTTGGGCGATGGGGATGTCGGTGTCGGCTGACACGGTGACCCTGAGCATTGATCAGGGCAACAACGGCACGGTTGACCGCAGCCTCACGTTCTCACGCACCCAGCTCGCGGACGACGCCGGCTGAGTGCCATACAGCGTGCCGGGCGAAGCGCCCAGGTCACACCGCGCCATCCTCAAGTTGCTCCACCCCCACAAGGAAATCGCCCATGCAATTGATCGAACGACTCGAAGTGGCCCGTCAAGGCGAGTTTCACATTCAGGCCACCGTGTGTGCCCGCATGCAGACCGATGCGCAAACGGCGTTTGAATTCGTCACCGCTGAAGACGTTCTGCCCAAGATACTGACCGGCTACGGATTGGTGCCGGGGGTTTCCCACACCAGCGGGCTCAGCGGCGATTGGCACACACCGGGTACCCACCGAATCGTGCATCTCAAAGGTGGAGGGCAGGTCCGCGAGGAAATGAGCGACTTTGTGCCACCCTACCACTTCGAGTACGTGGTCAGCGACTTCACGATATCGCTGAAGTACCTGGTGCAGCACGGCGTGGGCAAGTGGGTTTTCACCCCTGTCCCAGGGGGCGTCCGCATCGACTGGACCTACGCCTTCTGCGCCAGGGGGCCGATGGCGGCGGCGGTGATGAACCTGATCGTGCGGCACCAGTGGGTGGGCTACATGCGCCGCTCACTGGAGAACATGAACCGGATCCTGACCGCCAGGCGCTGAGCCGAGGTTCTTGCGGTGCGGGGCGCGGCGGCAGCCGTTCTGGCACACCAACCGAAGCGGCCTTGCCGGCAGCGCCCGATCAAGGCGCCAGCGTGTCGCAGACAGGTGCATCCGGAGGCATCGACGGTGTCCATCGCAGCAGGTGCCAGCGGCCCTGCTCCGACCGGGCCCACTCGGCTTCGAAGCGACCTTCGTGCAATCGCTGCGCCCCGTCGGGACCGATCTCGGTCTGGCGGATCATGCCCCGTTGCGTCACCCGCTCGCCGAGGCGTCCGGTTTGCGTCGGTGTGAGCTCCAGGCGCGACGACGGGCCGGGTGGGCAGGCCTTGAGCATCCGCAGGATGTCCTCACGACCGACGATCGGGCGTGTCTGTCCGGACGGGTCGCCCCAGAGGGCGTCCGGTGCGAGAAGGAGCTCCAGGGCGGCATGGTTCCTGGCCTGCAGATGACGACCGAAATCGCCCAAGGCGGCGCCAACCTCCGTCTCAGTTGCATTGAGCGCGGCATACAACTGACGGGCGCCGCGCACCACCACCGCTCCGCAACCGTGGAGCGCGCCGGACAGAATCACGAGGGCGATCAGTCGCCGGCGGTGGATCATGGGTGGGCCAGGACCTTGAGCAGGGTTACGCGGGCGATCAGCGCCTGGCCCTGTGCATCGAGCAGGTTCTGGCGCTGCTGCAACGCGGCTTGCTGGCGTTCCATGGCGCGCGCCCGCGTGTCGAGCCCGGCATCCGCCCGATCGGAGGCGCTGCGCGTCAGCCGCTCGGCCGCTTGTACCGCCAGCCACTGTTGCTGCACCCGGGCTTGCTGTGCGCCCGCAGACACCAGGGCGTCTTCCACCTCGCGCAGGGCCCGCAGGACCGAGGCTTCATGCGCCCGGGCGGCCTCGTCGAGCAGGGCGCGTGCCGCCGCGAACTGGGCGTCCCGGCGTCCGCCGTCGAACAGGGGCAGGTTGATCTGCGCAGCCAGTGACCAGATCAGGCTGCCCGATTGAAGTAACTGGGACAATGCGCTCGATTCCAGCCCTGTGCCACCCGTCAGTCGCAGCGAGGGCAGGAACTCGGCCCGCGCCACGCCGAGGTCGGCCAGGGCGGCGTCCAGACGGGCCTGCGCCGCCCGCACATCGGGGCGCCGTTGCAGCACGCGCGCGGGCAGGTCGGCCAGCAGGGGCAGCCGGGCCAGCTGGTCCTGCAGGTCATGCCCTTCGGCGACCACAGGCGGCAACGCATGCGGCTGCACGCCGCACAGCAGCGCCAGCAGGTGCCGGTCCAGGGCAACCTGTTCCTGGATCTGCCGCAGCCGGATCTGCGTTGAGGCCATGTCCGCTTGCAGGCTGGCGACATCGGCGCCGTCGGCGAGTCCAGCCGCCTGCCGGGCCTGCCTGGCCTGGAGCCGGCGTTCCTCCAGCTCCCGGATCTCATGCTGCAGCGCCAGCTGTCTCAGGTGCACGCCCAGCAGGTGGTAGCTGCTGACCACCGACGCCGCGAGCGACTGCCGCGCCAGTTCAAGATCCTGTTCACTGGCCCGCAGCCGCTGCGTCGAGGCCTGGGCCGTCAGGGACAGGCGCTCCCACAGGTCGGGCTCGTAGCTGGCTTCCAGCGGCAGGCGCCATCGGGTGTTGTAGGTGTCGGGCGTGATGCTCAGCGAGGACACCCCGCCGGCTGGCGACGACACGCTGACGCCGGCGTCCACATGGTCCGATGCCCTCGTCCGGCTGACCTGGGGACCCAGGTTCAGCGACGGCCGCTGGCCGGATTCGTCCAGCGCGGCGAGGGCGCGGGCCTGGTCCATGCGGGCGCGGGCCGCGTGCAGGTCCTGGTTGTTCGCCAGTGCAAGGTCGATCAGCTGGTCGAGCTGGCTGTCACCCAGGGACCGCCACCAGGGGCTGCCGGTCGCCGCCACCAATGCGCTGTCTGCCTCGCCCTGCGCGAGAAAGGCCCGTGGCGGCTCGATCACCGGCACGGTCGGAACTTGCGGGGGGGCTGCGCACGCGCCAAGCCCCAGCAGGCTGGCCAGCAGGATTCGTGTGGGTGTGGGATCAGGCATGGCTGTCCGCTGTGCCGGCAGGGTGGGACGCAAGCACCTCGCGCTCCCCGAGCCTGCCATCGTCCATCTCCAGAATGCGGTCGAACAGGTCCAGGCTGCGGTGATCGTGGGTGACAACCAGGACCGCGGCGTTGAGGTCCTGCGCCACCTGCTTGAAAAGGCTCATCACCTGCCGGCCACGCCGGCTGTCCAGTGCCGCGGTGGGCTCGTCGGCCAGGAGCAGCGGCGGCTGGTTGGCCATGGCGCGGGCGATCGCCACCCGTTGCTGCTCGCCGCCCGAGAGCTGGTTGGGCAGGTTGTCCCGGCGGTGATCCACGTCCAGGTAGCGCAGCAGTTCGGTGGTGCGCTGTTCGGCCCGCGACCTGGGCACATCGTTGATTTCCATGGCCAGCCGCACGTTTTCGGCGGCGGTGAGAAAGGGGATGAGATTGGGCTTCTGAAAGACAAAGCCGATGTGCTGGCGCCGGAACGATCGGGGGTCCGGGATGTCGGCCTGCGGCCCGTTGGCGAGCAGTCCCTGCAGCAGGATGCGACCGGAGGAGGGGGGTTCCAGCAGACCGGCCATGAGCAGCAGGGTCGATTTGCCCGATCCGCTCGGGCCGAGCAGGGCCACCATCTGGCGTGGATGGATCCGGGCGGACGCATGGCTCACGGCGGTGACTGCGGTCTCTCCGCTGCCATAGGTCTTGCTCACGTCCTGCAGTTCCAGCACCACGTCATGCGCGTTGGTCATGCGAGCACCTCCTGCGCGCGCACCTGCATGGCCTTCCAGATGCCCAGCAAGGCGCCGAGGGCACACAGCACCAGGACAATGGCGGCGAACATCAGGTAGTCCTCTGCGGGCTGCACCAGGCGGCGGGGAAACAGGGGACGGATGAGCGGGCCGACCGCCAGCGCCGTCAGGTAGCCCAGCGCACCCAGGGCCACCGCCTGCTGCAGGATCATGGAGAAGATCACATGGTTGCGTGCGCCGATGAGCTTGAGCAGGGCGATCTCGCGGCGCTTCTCCAGCGTCATCGTGTAGATGGTCACGGCAATGACCACGGCGCTGACCACCAGCAGCACGCCAGTGAACATCAGGATCTGTCCCCGCAGGCGCCCCAGCCGGCCGTAGAGAAAAGCCGAGCGCTGTTCGTCGGCGGTCATCACCGTCACGTCACCCCAGTGGGCGATGGCCTGGCGCACCCGCTCGGCTTGCGAGGGGTGAGTCAGGTTCACCATGATGGCCGCGATGCTGGCCGCTTGGGCGCTGGGCACGGCCCGGCCGGCGCTGCGGGCGCGTTCCACCGCCTCGCTGGGGCGGTGGGTGGCGATTTCCAGCGAATCGTTGATGGAGACGGCGATGATGGGGTTCCCGCTGGAGTCCAGATAGCCACGGGCAAGGCCGACCACCTCGCAGTGCGTGCCGTCAATGTCGATCTGGTCGCCCAGTTGGAGGCCCGACGACTCTTCCGCGATCGCCTCGCCCCGCCCGGACTGCAGGGCACGCCCGGCCACCAGTGGAATCCACTCGCCCCGGTCGGTCGGATAGTCCAGCCCGATCAGGGACCCGCGAACCACCCGGCTGCCGATGATGAAGCGCCGCGACTGCAAGGTGAACTGTCGGGCGGTGCTGACCCCGGAGAGCGAGAGGGTGCGTGAGAGCACCCGCCGGTCGAGCGAAGAAGCCTCGGCAAAAGGCCCCTCGGTGTCGGCCTGGACGATCCACAGCTCTGCCCTGGAGTCAACGATGATGGCCAGCGCGTCCTCGACGATGCCCCGGTAGAGCCCGGTCATCGACATGGCCGCCAGCAGGGTCAGGCCCACCCCCAGGCTGGTGAGCAGGAAGCGCATGAGGTTGGCGCGAATGTCGCGTTGGGCCAGGTTCATGCGGGGCTTTCGGGCGGTGTCGGAGTCTGTGTCACCACGGCTGAAGTTCCGGTCGAACCCGCATGCCAGAGCGAACCGTGTCGGGCTGCAGGAGGGTGTCACCGGCCGACAGGCCCGACAGAACCTCGACCCACCGGCCATCGTCGAGTCCCAACTGCAGGGGGACCTGGCGTGCGCGCCCCTCACGCACGACCCACACGCTGCGGCCATGGCGGGCACTCACCACCAGGTCGCGCGGGATCGCCAGCGCCGCACGGCGCTCCTGCGCCCGGACTTCGACCGTCGCCCGTTCACCCAGGGCCCAGGCCTGCGGGAGCTCTTGCAGCCGCAGGTCCACGGCAAACTCCCGGGTGTCGACGTCCACGGCCCGGTGGATGCGCTCGACCCGCCCCTGCAGGGATGTCTGCAGGCGGGATTTCAGCCTCAGGGTCACCGGATCGCCGATACGCACCAGCGGCAACGCCGATTCGTCGAAGCGGGCCTGGACGCGCAGGGAGTCCGGATTGACCACCGTCAGACAGGGCGTGCCAGGGGTGGCCGTGTCGCCGGCACTGCACTGGCGACCTGTGACCAGTCCGTCGAAGGGGGCGCGAAGCGTGGCGTTGTCCAGGCGGGCGCGCACCAGGGCCAGATTGGCAAGGGCCTCGGCATGTGCCTGGGTGGCCGTGTCAATCTGGAGCTGGCTGCTGCCGGCGTCCAGTTCTGCCGAGGCGGCCGCCGACAGGCTGGCGTCAAGCTCGCTGGCTGCAATGGCATCCGGTCCCCGGGCGGCCAGCGCCAGGGCGCGCTGCGCTTCAGCCTCGCTGTGCCGACGTGCAACTTCAGCCCGCCGGTGGGTCAGCCTGGCCAGTTCGATGGACTGGCGCGCCGTCTGCGCGCTGGCTTCGGCCGCGCGAACCTGTGCGACCAGTTCGGCGCTGTCCAGCAGCACCAGGGGCTGACCGCGGCGGACCCGGTCACCGGTGTCGACCAGGACCGACTCGACCGCCAAGGTGGCCGGACTGGACACCTCGGCCTGTTCGCGTGCCACCAGTTCACCCGCCCCTTTGACGGCCATCTCCAGGGCATGAGGCCCCACCTGGACCGCTGGCACCGGGTGAACCAGCAGGTAGCGCTGGACCAGCACAGCGGTCAGCAGCAGCGATACCAGCAGCACCGCGCCCAGCCGCACCGGGCGAGCGCGCAACAGGGTGACCCAATGTCGGGAGCGACCGGACATTCAGCGCTGGCGTTGTTGTGCGGCAAAGCTGCCAATCTGCTCCATGGTGATCGTGCCGTCCTTGTCGCTGTCGATGCGGTCGAACTGCTTGAACACCCGGGGCATACCGGCCTTGGCTTCATCCCGCGAAAGCAGCCCGTCGGCGTTGGCATCGGCGGCATCAAAGCGCTTCTGCAGTTGCGCGCGTGCCCTCTCCATGCGGGCGGCGTCTGCCGTCTGAGCCAGGCAGGCGGTTCCCGCCAGAGCCAGGAAGAGAGTGCCGATCGTGTGGCGGGGCAGCAGCCGGATCGATGGATGCATGTGACAGACCTCCTCAGGGCAAGTGGACATCGGTGATGGGATGTCGGTACTTTGCCCGTCACCGGTAAGCGGCCGATGGCGGATTGGCGGTCAGTCATGACCATTCATGACGACTCCGCCGGCTTGTCATTGTTTGTTACAGCAAGACGGAGGACGGCAGGCTGTCATGGACCCTAACATTGAGTCGATGAATGACTCATTTGCCCGAATTCTTGTCGCCGATGACGAGGCCGAACTGCGTGGCCTGCTCCAGCGTTACCTGAGCGAGCAGGGCTACACCGTCCGCGCGGTGGAGAACAGCCAGGTCCTGGAAAAGCTGCTGACGCGGGAGCGCTTCGATGTGCTGGTGCTGGACGTGATGATGCCCGGTGAGGACGGGTTGTCCATCTGCCGGCGGCTCAGGGCCCAGGGAGAGACCATTCCCATCCTGATGCTGACGGCCCGTGGTGACCCGGTGGACCGGATCATCGGCCTCGAGATGGGGGCTGACGACTACCTGGCCAAACCGTTCAATCCGCGCGAACTGCTGGCGCGCATCCAGGCCATGGTCAGGCGTCAGCTCATGCTGGGGGCCCATATGGGACCCATGGGCAAGCAGGGCACGGTTCAGTTCGGGCCGTTCACCCTGAATCTGGAAACGCGGCGACTGTCCAGGGAAGGTCAGGACCTTCCGCTCACCAGTGGCGAGTTCTCCCTGCTCAAGGCGCTGGCGCTCAGCCCCAACCGGCCCCTGGGTCGGGAGCGCCTGATCGAGCTGGCCAAGGGTCGTGCCTACGAGGCCACCAGCCGGAGCATCGACGTGCAGGTGATGCGCCTGCGCAAGCTGATCGAAGACGACCCCGCAGCACCCCGCTACATCCAGACGGTCTGGAGCGTGGGCTACGTCTTCGTGCCGGACGGGCACAAAGACCCGTCATGAAACTGCTGCCAGACAGCCTGTTCGCCCGTCACGCACTGTTCATCGTGCTGCTCCTGCTGCTGGGGCAGGCGCTGGGGGTCGTTCTTCTGCATCGGCTGGTCTACCTTCCCCGCGTCGAGCACCTGGCTGGCGTGGTCGCCCGCCAGGTCCAGGCACTGCGCCAGGGCCTGGAGACGCTGCCGCTTGAGCAGCGGGCGCCGTTTGTCGAACGCCTCAATCAAGGGGCCCTGGCCGCGCTGCCCGCCACGTACGGTGTGGACGAAGTGGATCGTCTGGCCATGCTGGACAGGGGCTTCATCCGCGAGCTGACGTCCCGCGTGACGGACCTGGGGGTGGATACGGTCTGGCGGCAGGGCAACACCGACCATCTGTCCCTGCGCCTGCGCATCGAGGGGGTTGACTATTGGGTTGTGCTGCCGGACGTGGTGCCCGGGCGTGCCTTCTCAGGTGCCCTCATTGCCATGCTGCTGGGCAGCACGTTGCTGGCATTCGGGGCGGCGCTCTGGCTGCAGCGATGGTTGAACCACCCGCTGGAGCGCCTGGTCCAGGCCACGCGCACGCTGGCCGCAGAGGCACAGCCCGAGCCGTTGCCAGAAGACGGTCCGAGGGAAATCGCGACCCTCAGCCGCAGTTTCAACCGTTTGGTCAGCAGCCTGCAGGAGGCTGACAGGGAACGAACGCTCATGCTGGCCGGCGTTTCGCATGACCTGCGAACCCCCTTGACAGTGATGCGCCTGGGGGTCGAGATCTTGCGGAGCAGTCCGGTGGAGCCGGCTCTGCTGGGCAGCATGGCACGCCGCATTGACGAAATGGATGGCATCGTCGGCCAGTTCCTTGACTTTGCACGGCCCGATACCCTGGAGATGGCCAGTGCGCACTCCCTGGATGAGCTGGCCCGGCAACTGGCGGATGCCTTCGAGGTGCATCAGCGTCCCCTTTCCCTGCAACTGGGAGGAACGCCGCCCCTGAAGATGCACGCCCAGGCCATGCGGCGGGTGATGAGCAACCTGGTGGAAAACGCCTGGAAATACGGCCGCCCCCCCGTGGTGCTGGCGACTGGTCGTGGGGTCGATGGTGTGTGGTTTGAGGTTCGGGACCACGGAGACGGGGTGCCCGAAGTGGAGATGGCCGCTCTGCGGCGGCCCTTTGTCAGGGGGCAAGCTTCGCGCAGCGGCGCTGCGGGAGCCGGTCTGGGACTGGCGATTGCCGACCGCATCGTTCGCCAGCACGGCGGAATGCTGGAAATGCAGAACGCGCAGGATGGTGGACTGCGGGTACGTGCCTTGTTCCCTGTCCAGGATGCTGCCGACCTCCTGGGTGAGGGCCTCGGAGCCCCCAGGGGCTGACGAACAGGCCGCCCGGCGGCAGGCCCGGTTGGCTGGTAGCGCCTGGAGCCATCGTGCTGGCTTGGTGTGCGCGCCACACGGCGGTCTGAACCGCCAGGCGGATGCTTCAGGGCAGTTCGCGGGTCTCTGCCTGCAGGGGCACGCGGCGGGCCCCGTTGAAGCGTTGCTGCCAGTAGGCCTTTCGCATGTCTTCCACGCGAACCTGGGAGCCGGAGCGGGGGGAATGGATGAACTTGCCGTCGCCAACGTAGATCCCCACGTGGCTGAACGCCTGCTTCATGGTGTTGAAGAACACCAGGTCACCCGGTTTGAGTTCGCTGCGGTCGATCTCCTGCGTGGCGGCGGCCTGTTCGGCTGCCCGCCGGGGCAGGACTTTGCCGACCGACTGTTCGAACACCACGCGGACGAAGCCGCTGCAGTCGAAGCCGGACTCCGCGGTGTTGCCGCCGAACTTGTAGGGAACGCCCAGGAAGCCCATGGCGTTCATGACCAGCTGCGAGGCGTGTTCACCCACGGTATCCCGGGCCTGCTGGATCTGCTCGCCCAAGCGCCCCATCAGGCCCTTTTCGGCCAGCAGTGCATCCATGTCCTGGTAGCCATCGCGGGACGGCTGCGCCTGTGCAGTCAGGGCACAGGTCAACAGCAATGCGCAGATGCAGCGATTCATGGTTTCAGGTTAACGGTCCAGCGCCTTGAAGTCAAGCGAGCTATGCCATGCAATTGATTGATTTTTCTGGAAAAAATGCGTTTTACCAGTGGATCGCTCTATGCCGCTGACCGGTGGTGCATTTCCGGGGACCGATGGCAACGGGAATGGCAGTGCAAAGGATCACCGTTCGCGACACATTTTGGTTTGTTCAAAATTTTTATTGTTGTTCTTTCAATTGAATGGTATTTAATCTTGTGGGTGCTGTTCCCCGTGTTGGGCTTCAGATGCCTCGAAGATGGACGTGACATGCCAGTGAGCCTCGATGTGATCACCGAAGTGCCCGATGCCGCCCGGCAGGCCGCAGCGCGCCTGCGCGCGCAGGCCCGTGCCCAGCGACAGCGGCGAGGCGCCGAACAGCGTCGGGCGCAGCTGCTGGAGGCGGCCACAGCGCTGGTGGCCGAACGTGGCGTCGATGGTCTCCACATGCGGGAGCTCGGCGAGCGTTGTGGGTACACCGCAGGTGCGCTGTACGCCTATTTCGAGAGCAGGGAGGTGCTTCTGGGGCTGCTGCGGGATCAATTGCTGGCCCGGTGGGCCGAAGCGCTGCGCGCGGTTCCGGTGATGCGTCCCGGTCGGACCGCGGTGGGGGACCCCGCAGGCATGCCCGGTCCCGTGGTCTTGCCGGAAGTGTTGTGGCGCCAGGGGGATCTGTTCTGGCGCCTGATAGCGGGCTCTCCGCCGGCGCTGGCCTTGATCATGGGGCCCTGGCCGGCGTCGGTGCGGACGCCATCGGAGCCCCTGGACCGGTTGCTGGAGGTGCTGCAACCCTGCCGGGACGTCTTGCTCGGCTGCGGCCTGGAAGACCGCGAGGTGCGTCAGGCGCTGGCGCAGACCCTTTATTGGGCCCTCGGCCATCTGGTGCTGTCTCCGGCCACCGCGCAAGCGCATGGCGCGGCGTTCACAGACCGGCTGGTGCGGGAGTTGGGCGCGGTTTTTCCTGGCGAGCTGCACGGTCCGCAGTCATCGGTGGCGGGGCAGGGTCAGCTTTTCTGACCCATCGTCCGGTTACTCGGCTCTGAGCCCCGGGTGTCCGGTGTTGCGCCTGGCTGGGCGACAATGAGCGGCTGGCCGAACTACCGATCTGGATGCCCGATGCTGCTTGATGTTTCCGAATCCCAACTCGTCCTGGTGGACTACCAGGAACGCTTGATGCCCGCCATTGCCGAGGGACCGCTGGTGTTGGCCAACGGCTTGCGGCTGGCCCAGGCCGCTGCGGCCTTGCGGGTGCCGGTGATCGGTACCGAGCAGAACCCGGACAAGCTCGGCGGCAATGCACCCGAATTGCGCGCCCTGTGCCAGAAGACCCTCGCCAAGCTGCATTTCAGTGCCGTGGCCGAAGGCCTGGGCGAACTGTTGCGCCCGCCCGCCCGGCAGGCTGGCGGTGGCAATGCACGCAGCCTGCCCAAGCACCTGCAGAAACCCGCCGCGCCGGTGGCCGAACGCGGCAGCATCGTCATCGCCGGCTGCGAGGCCCATGTCTGCCTGCTGCAGACGGCGCTGGAGTTGCTGGAAGAGGAGTTCGACGTCTGGGTGGTGACCGATGCCTGTGGGTCTCGCACCGAGCGCAACCGGGACGCCGCTTTCGATCGGCTGGCCGGTGCCGGTGCCGAACTGGTCACCACCGAGATGGTGTTGTTCGAGTGGCTGCGCAGCGCCGGCCACCCGGCGTTCCGCGAAGTCCAGTCTCTGATCAAGTAGGCGCTCCAACGCGGCCAGGCGGGGCGCAGGGCGCCGCGCTTGTCAGGGAGCCGCAAGTCTGTGCTTCATAATTATGAATTCAAATTCTGAGCGGCACCTTGGCGTGCCCGCTTTCGCACCTCTGCCAACTCCCCGGAGACACCCATGAGCCAGAACACGGGCTACGCCGCCTTCCACCGCCGCTCCATCGAAGACCGCGACGGCTTCTGGCGGGAACAGGCCCAGCTGATCGACTGGCACAAGCCGTTTGACCAGGTCTGCGACTACAGCAACCCGCCGTTCGCCCGCTGGTTCGCCGGTGGCCAGACCAACCTGTGCCACAACGCGGTCGACCGGCACCTGAAGGACCGCGCCGACCAGAACGCGCTGATCTTCGTTTCCACCGAAACCGACACGGAAAAGGCCTACAGCTTTCGCGAGCTGCACACCGAGGTCAACCGCATGGCGGGCATCCTCAAAGGGTTGGGTGTGGGCAAGGGCGACCGGGTGCTGATCTACATGCCCATGATCGCCGAGGCCTGCTTTGCCATGCTGGCCTGCGT
>Ga0209066_10004959_pt1 | contig 14253 bp, 15 predicted proteins | sample All_14_2_FD_187198 | JGI IMG/M metagenome (GOLD analysis project Ga0209066, IMG submission 187198) | Freshwater microbial communities in response to fracking from Pennsylvania, USA - Allegheny Zone_MetaG_DW_15 (SPAdes) (version 2) ...
GCCGCAAGCACCAACCCAAACAATGCGCCCGGCACCGGCACAACAAAATCCTCATTATCACCAACCACCTGCAGGAATATTCAAAATACTTACTAACGCTTCGGTAAGCTTCGTTTCCTGGCCCGGTTGCGGCGCTTACTGACCAGTAGATGGCGCTTGGAGGCCCGGTTGCGGCGCCCACTGGTCAGTAGTCGGCGCTTACGGGTCGGGTTGCGTCGCTTACTGGTCAGTAGGCGGCGCTTACGGGTCGGGTTGCGGCGCTTACGGGTCAGTAGTCGGCGCTTACGGGTCAGGTTGCGGCGCTTTCCGCCACGGTTTCAGGGCAAGTTGCGCTTACATGCTACCTTTTTACTTCAACATCCCTTCAATCGTCCCCCTCGTCACCGCATGATACCCCGGTTTTGCCTTCGCAAAAATGCGGCGGGCATCCTCGATGTGGCCCGTCTCCTTCAAGGCATCGTAAATGGAGCGCACCAAATAGCGGCGGCCCACCGTCACCAAGTAGTTTTCCACCTGCGGTAAAATCTCGGTCACGTAGCCGTGCCGGATGCTGACTTCGTACCAAGCGTTCTGAATCTGCGCATTGGTGGACTGGGTGAGGTGGAACTGCCTGTCCAGTTTCTTGAAAGTGGCCGCATCCGCAGTTTCGGGCAGGCTGTGGATGAAGTGCATCCACTCCTGCGGCGTCCAGTTTTTGGTGTCGGGTAATGCCGTGGCAATATTGGCGGCAGCTTTTTCTGTGGCGGCCAGCTTGGCGGAATGCGGCACGGGGCAGTTCGCCGGGAGACCGGGCTGGTTGACCCACTCATCCACATTGGCAGTCACTTGGTATTTATCGAGGTAGTTTTTTTGCAAAAAAGCAAGGAAAGTCTCGGTCGTTTGGGACGTGAATTTGTTCGTCTCGAACCAAGATTTCAGGAAGGCGTCCCATTTTGTGCGGTCGGTCGTGCGCTCCAACATGCGCAGGAACATGCTCCCCTTCTGGTAGGCAATGCCAGTCGTGCCGTCGTCCGGGCTGCGCCCGATGAGGTTGATTTTGAGGCGGGTATCGGCGCTGTCGAGGTCCTGCATTTCCACCAACAGTTCGTTGTATTCGAGTTCGTCGAGCATTTCCACATAGTCCGCCCCGTAGAGCGACTCCATGATTCGCCGCTCGAAATAGACCGTGAAGCCCTCGTTCAGCCAGAAATCGTTCCAGGTGGCATTGGTAACGAGGTTGCCCGACCAGGAATGCGCCAGCTCGTGTGCCACCAAGGACACCAAGCTGCGGTCGCCCGCAATTACGGTTGGCGTGGCGAAGGTCAGCTTCGGGTTTTCCATACCCCCGAACGGGAACCCGGCGGGCAGCACAATCACATCGTAGCGGCCCCAGGCATAAGGCCCGTACAATGCTTCGGCGGCAACCACCATTTTTTCCATATCGGCAAACTCGTAAGCGACCTTGTCCAGCATCACCGGCTCAGCATAGACGCCCGTGCGGTTGCTGATGGATTTGAAGGCAATATCCCCCACCGACAAAGCAATCAGATAAGGCGCAATCGGCTGTTCCATCTTGAAGCTATATTTCCCATCGGGCGAGGCCTGTTGTGGGTTCTCCGCACTCATCAAGGCCATCATGCCTTTCGGCACTTCCACCTTGGCGTTGTAGGTGATGCGGTTGCCGGGCGAATCCTGAATGGGAATCCACGAACGGGTCAGGATGGCCTGCCCTTGCGTGAATAAGAAGGGCTGTTTTTTGCCGAAGGTCATGCTCGGTTCCATCCAACCGAGGGCGGCGGCATCTGGGCCAGTGCTGTATTCAATGGTGACGAAACTGGTGGCGGCATCAATGGGCACATGCAGCGCAGACCCAAGAATGGAATCCTGCTCATCGAGCAAGAACTGGACTTCCTTGGCATCCGTCCCTGTGGTCACTTTCACAATATCGAGGCCGTAGGTGTCGAAGATGATTTCGCTGACTTTGCCGGGGTTTTCTATCGTCCATGCCGCCGTGCCGTAGAGTTTCTTTTGGTCAAAATCCACCTTGAGGCTCAGGTCGAGGTGCTTGGCCACGGCCAGTTCAGGATGAGCAAAGGAATGCCAATCGGGGCGGCTGTCATTGGTGGTGGAGGCGGGGGTTTCCTCCTTGGGCTTTTCCTGTTTACAAGCAACAAACAAGGCAAGGGGCAGTATCAAAAACAAGGCTTTTAGCTTCATGTTGGGTAATTTTATGCGGTAAAAGTAAATAGAACCCACCATTGAGCGGAAGCCTTGAATCAAATTGTTGGTTAAACTTTAATTAAGGTCAATTGTCATCCATTAAACGACTTGCTTGTATTTATAATATTCCAACAACAAAACATGCCGGGCTGCTAGGAAAGCCGTCAAGCCAATCAGCGCATAAATCACATACAATGGCCTACCCACGACGTCCCTATATTGGTCATAAAAAGCAAACCCATAAAACTGACATATATTATGGAATGTGGCCAGAAAGCTGCCGACTATCACCGTGATGGTCATAATATACCCAAGGTGGGCAATGGCTATTTTTTTATCCTTGGGAGATTTATAAAGTAATTGGTAAAGCTTGGAAGGCTCCCCGAAGTAAAGCACCGAGGCAAATTCCTTAAAATTGGTAGGCTTAAAGGCCAAATCCCTTGGGCTTTTATACTTGAAGAAATAATAGTAAAGTGAGAAAATTATGGCTGCAACTAGAATCCCGTTCGTTAGCAAAAGCCCATTCCATCCTACCCCAAAAAACTTCGTCAATGGGTTTTGTTCCCCGGCCATTCCATTTTCCTGAAAAAACCATAGGCTTGTGGAATAAAAATCGCAGCCCCTTGCGAACAGGAGCAAAAACGTGAGGAAAAGGAATTTTACTTTCATGCTTGATAAAATTTGTGTTAAACACTGTCAAACCATTCCTACAATGCGGTGTCTCACAAAATTTAAAATTATCCATTTTGTGAAGCATAAAGTTGAGGCAAAAATTGGTCAAAGCTTCACCAAGTACTTGGTTTTATTACAAACAAAGTGTTAATCATTATCACTAAAGAATAAAATCCTGGCTTGCTGGGAATGATTTTACAAAACAACAGGTTGGATAATCCAAAACGACCAACCATGCAAGAATTCAAACTCAGACCTTGGAGTCTCGAAGACCTCAGCAGCCTCGTCCATCATGCCAATAACTGGAACATCGCCAAGAACCTCACCGACGCATTCCCTCACCCCTATACCGAGGAGTCGGGCAGGGCTTTTATTGCGATGGCCACCAAGGACGACCCGCACCGCATCTTCGCCATTGAGGTGGACGGCCAGGCCGTCGGCGGCATCGGCATCCACCCGCAGTCGGACATCCACCGCATGAATGCCGAGATGGGCTACTGGCTGGCCGAGCCTTATTGGGGTCGCCAAATCATGCGGCGAGCAGTCCGACAAATGGTCGAATATGGGTTCCAGCATTTTGATATAGACCGCATATTTGCCCGACCATTTGGCACGAACATCGCCTCGCAGCGGGTACTCGAAAGCGCAGGTCTCCAGTTTGAGGCACGTTTCACCAAGACCCTATTTAAGTCTGGGGAATTCCTCGACGAAATATTCTATGGCATTCGACGGGCAGATGTCGTTTGAAAATAAAAGAAAAACCCAATTCTGATTGGACCTCATTTCTTCAAAATAAGTCCCTTTAGCTTTTAATATCTACTCCTCCGAGGCTTAAAAACCCATGAAAGCCGTAAAATCCCCCCAATAATCGGTTACAGAGAAGGGGTAATTGGTTATAGAAGAGGGGTAATCGCCTACAAAATTGGGGTAATCGCCTACAGAGGCAGGGTAATCGGTTATAGAAAAAGGGTAATTGCTTATAGAAGAAGGATATTTAATTACAGAACGGGGGTAATTGGCTACAGAATGGGGGTAATTGGCTACAGAACAGGGGTAATCGGTCACAAATCGTTTTGTAACCAAAGATTTGCGCTTTAAATGCGATTATTGGTCTCCCCAAAGAAGTAACGGAGCTTCTGTCATTAAATCAACTTCGTCCGCCAGCCAAGTAGCAAGCCATATCCAAAAGGCAGGTATTTTTCTGACCAATAACCCTCGTTATAAGGTCGAAGGGCCATATTGAAAATCGGGTCAATGGTGAACTGATTCCATTTACCAACGGGTAGGGAGAAACCCATTTTAAAATAGACCGAATAACTGTGGTCCCGCAATAGCGGATACCCCCAATTATTGTCATCATCATTGTACTTATCGTACTGTACTCCAAGCGTGGGTGCAAATTGCCAGTTATTTCTTTGCAGCATGGCATAACGATACTGCAACATGGCACCACGAAACTTGAATTCAACGTCTAGGTAATAATAATTGCCACTAATATCAAATAAATTAGGATACCTTTCCGTGTATTTGGTTTTATATTTCAAGTAACCCGCACCGATGTAGCCCCTTTTGCCAACCCGCACTTCTGCACCAATGCTCCAACGCATACCGGTTCTTGGAATTATCTCCTCCGCACCAAAACATTCAAAGCATGGCGTAACATCCACTGGGTTATGCAGCATATCTGTGTTCACAAGCCCGGCTTCGGAAAAGAGCGATAAACGGGAATTATAGTTAAAACGTTGGCAAAAAGCTTGATTTGCCAGTAGCAGAAAAAATAGAAAGCAAAAATAGAAACGTGTCATAGCAGTTAGATTTTATAGTTAAATCCTAAAAGGATGCCATAGCCCAGGCGATGGTTGTCGTAGTACCAAGAAATGGGGTTATATTCCGTCAATGCGCTTTTGAGCACGCCGTTCACACTGAGGCCCCATTTGTCATTGACCTCGAAGCGCCAAATAAGTCCGCCGATATGGCTGATGCCTTTGAGGAAATGCTTGCCATAGTCATTATACGTTGGCATTTCAACCATTACGGCGTTGTAAAGGCCAATGGTAGATTTTTGGGTGTGCAATACGGTGAACTCATAGCTGCCAATCGCCCCGACATAGGTGAGTACGTCCCGTTTATGCTCGCCAGCATGGTGGTTTTCGCCCATTTGGCTGAGTTCCAGGCCTAAACCTATTTGATGCCTGCGCTTGATGCGATAGTTTAGGCTGATGTTGGTATGGTTGGCCAAGGTAAGCTCGGAGTCAGGGTCATCATCCGTATAGCCGAAGCAGCAAATTTCATGGTACCAATTATAGTGCTTTTCAAGATTCATATAAGTCGTCACTAAGCCCGTCTGGAAATTGACAGAGAACCGAGATTCCTTGCTGATGGGCTGCTGCGCCACACCGCACAATGGCAGCAGGCATAATAGAAGGCCGATTTGCGTTGTTTTTTTCATCTATTGCTTTTCTGGTGAATCGAATTTGATTTTCCCAAGGCGGTACTCAATGCCGAGGAGCAGGCCCGTGCCGAAGCGGTGGTGGTGGCCTTCCCAAGCGTTATAGGCATATTTCGTAAGCACTACCTTACCCATCAAGCTTATTTTAATAGCTATATGAGAAAGAATAAAATAGGAAGCACCAAGATTTAAACCAGCACTCAAGCCCCTTTGGGCGTATGTTTCAAGATGGGAAGGCCGAGGAAACTCTAAATTAATATCACTCATGGCCATGACTCGTATTTTATCGCCATGCAGGAATTGATGGGCATACCTTAGCTTTATTCCATTATATTCAATCAAATCCGTTTGGCGTTCATTCGCTATGATTTGCCGCTCACCATACTGCCCTATCATATAGCCAGCACCAATAAAATGGCGGTTATTTAATTGGTAGTTAATCAATATTGCGGATTGGCGAGCAACTGCCGGACTAGGTAGTCGGTCATACGTGTTAAGCGGTGCACTGATGACACAATCCCCAAAACAGCATTCCCCGCAGTAGGGAACACCAATATTCATAAAAGTAGAAACAATCCCGCCTTCCAATTCGACAGAAAATCGGCTTAGTTTGCCCGAACTTTTATCAAGCTGGGCTTGTAGGAAGAATGGCAAAAAGAGCAGAAAAAAGAGGTAGCAAATATTACTTTTCATCTATTGCTTTTCTGGTGAGTGATACTTGAATTTGCCAAGACGGTATTCCATGCCGAGGAGGAGGCCAGTGCCGAAGCGGTGGAAGGGGCCATCGAAAGCATTGTCGCCATATTTTGAGAGCGCTGTCCTTCCAACACCTTTTAGTTTCAATTCCAGATGCTTGGAAGCCTGAAAACCAAGAATAAGGCTGGCTTGGTGGGAGAGGCCGTGTTTGTATAAATTGGAATAATCAACACTACCCAAATAAAAATCAACTTGTACTTCATTACCTATCCCTAGGTTAAAACGCTGAGCATTCAATAAAGTATAGTCATGGGTGATAGATATTCCTAAGTAGTCCTTAATTTCATTATAAAAATAGTACTCATCGGTATTAACAATATTAACTCGACTAAATCCTTTTTGTGAAATTACGCCCCCAAAACCTAGTTGATGTCTTTCCCCAACCTGAACCATTGTCTTCATTGAAAAATAGCTGGTTTGCACAGGTTGATAATATGCAGAGGGGGTACCAAAACAGTCGAATCCACAACAATCTATGCAGAAATACTTGAGCATTGCAAAACTGCTGACCACACCGCCTTCCACTTCCAAGGAAAAGCGAGTCATTTCGCCCGTTCTTCTGAGCAATTGGGCTTGTAAACAGAGCGGGAACACCAATAAAAGCAAGCAGAAGTAGAGGTTTCTTTTCATTCGAGCATGTTTTTAATTGAATTTAGATGCGTATTGGCCAATGCCATATTCGAGTCCAAGCAACATGCCATAGCCATAGCGTCGGAACTCTTTTCTATCAAATGCCAAATCCGAGTATTTTGTAATTGAAGTGCGTACAACTGGCGAGAGGTTTAATTTTAGGTTCCTTCCTATAGCTGCGCCAAACGTAAATTCTACTATGTGGGAAAGGCCATATTTATTGATATGAACACTCTTGTTTATCCAAAAATCGTCGTTCGGCTTGCCTTTTCGCTCGATATCAACAGCATTGGCAATACTGAAACTAAAATGGCTGCCTTGCAAAAGGGTGATTCTATGTCGCAGCTTGAGGGTATGGTAATTCATCAGTACTGGCTTATAATTTTCCCATCTATACACATACTCATACCCGTGCTGTGTCCTGGCATACCCCACGCCCAATTGTTGTCTAGCATCAATCCGGTAATTGGCAATTAGCGCAGTGTATTTGGTATCTGTGGAGGTAAATTTATCAATATTTAGTGGGCAACGGTCGCAGAACCAAGCATAGATGACCCGTTCTTTGCTGTTGATTTTTCCTGCTTCCACTTCTAAGGAAAATCGGGAAAGCTCGCCCGTCCACTTGTGTGTTTGGGCGTTCAAAAAAATTGGTAAGAGCATTAGAATGATGATGTAGCGCATTTTGTCGTTTTTGTAAGGAAGACAATGCAAACCGCCTGAAAGGTTGGGTAGCAGTTTGGCTTACAGGTAGCCAGCGTCCGTCAGGTACTTCAAGCTCATAAATAGCAACTCATCTGGGGCATGGCCTTCGGGCAGGAAGGAGAAGTTGCCTTTATCAAACTCGGTGTTGATGCTCACGGTCAATGGTCGGCCTTGCTCTTCCACTGTAGCTATGAGTTTATTGTCGAAGTTGCGATAGATATTGTAGCTGCGCAAACCATCCGAATTGCGCTCCGTTTCCACCCTTCCGATATTGACGGGAGCGGAATTATCCGATGCCTTGAACATGACTATGCAATTGGACAGCACCATTTCTGCATTGGGGGAGCGCACCGTATGGTTTTTTGCGTAAGCGGCATACCCGCTCATGGCCAGCAACTTTTTTCTTTGCGAAATGGCTGACCTAAACAGTTCCACGGCATAAATGAGAGGGAAGCCATTGTACTTGAAGCCGTAAATGCCAGTCGAGTCAATGGTTTGGGTGGAAAGTACCCGTTCGTATATGAGCGATTTGTAAAGCCCATCGCCTTGGAAGGGAATCATAGAAACCACTTCGGGCCGCATCTTGAAACTTAAATCCAAGTAATCCAGCACTTTCTCCTCCGTTTCAAATTCGGCCTTAGTGTTGACGAGTTGTTGTTTTTTCATCCAAACCAAGGTGTCGCCGCTTTCGATGGACAAAATGGCCTTGTCGTGCTTTTGAAGCAAACCAGCGGGTTCGACATCCACAATCTGGTACATTTTGACTTTGCTGAGGTAGATGAACCCGTGCTTGACCTTGACTTTTTGGCCATAAACATGAAAGGAAACAAGCAGGAGAAAGGGAAAGATAATGCGTGTCGGCATGTGCAAAGCGTTGAAGGTGAATAATTGAATTCCAAGAACGACAAACCTAGAAATCTATTTTCAGATTTTCTTCAGGTTTGCACCTTCCATTTTCCACACCACCCCAAAAAATCCCATCATCAGCACCGTGTTCACCGCCAATTTCACGGGCAGCCCATACCCCCCCCATTGCGCCAGCCAATCGCTGCCAAAATACAGCACGAGCGCCAATGCCACGTAGCCGCCCATCCGCATCCAGTCGTAGTTGACGGGGTAGTATTTCCGGCCCAACCACCAGCAGGCAGCGGTCATGGCGGCGTAGCAGATGAGCGTAGCCCAGGCCGAACCCATGTAGCCGATGCGAGGTATCCACCAGACGTTCAGGACGATGGTGATGATGGCCCCGCCGACGGCAATCCAGCCGCCGAGCTTGGTCTGGTCGGTGAGTTTGTACCAAATGGACACGTTGTAATAGAGGCCGAGAAAAAGGTTGGCGAAGAGCAAAATGGGCACGACGCCCAGCCCGCCCCAAAAGTCGGAGCCGATGAGGTGTTTCAGCACATCGAGGTAGAGGAGTACACCGAGCAGCGTAGCCGTGCCGAGGATGGAGAAGTATTTCGTGACGTCGGCGTAGAGGATTTTGGCATCCTTGTGCTTGGCGTTTGCGAAGAAAAAAGGCTCGGCAGCGTAGCGGAACGCCTGCGTGACGAGGCTCATCAGCATGGCCAATTTGTAGCTGGCGGAATAGACGCCGACTTGGGCGAGGTTGCTCGTAGCATCGCCGGGGAGCAGGCGTTTTAGCAGCACCCGGTCGAGCATTTCGTTGACGATGCCCGCCATGCTAGCCAGGATGAGCGGGGCAGCGTAAATCAGCATCGTCCGCCAAACGGCAGGGCTGAAACGCCACTCCACCCTGCGCATTTCGGGAATCAGCAGCAACAAAACGCCCGTGCTGGCGATGAGGTTGGAGAGGAAAATGTAACCGACGCCGAACTCCCGGTGATAGATTTTACCAATAAAATCAGAGGCGATGCCGTGCTTCAACAGCCAAGGGCAAAGCAGCAGGAAAAAGAGGTTGAAGCCAATATTGAGGGCGATGCCCGTGAGGCGAACGGCGGCGAATCGCTTGGCACGGTGCTCCAGCCGCAGCCTTGCCAGCGGTATCTCGGCCAGCGTGTCGAAGGCGAGGATGAGGCCGAACATGGTGACGAAGGTGCTTTGCTCCGGCGCATATTCCAGCCAGTCGGTGATGGGGTTTGCGAAGCACAAAATCAGTAAAGAAAACAACCCAGACGTACCCAATACAGACCAAAACGAGGTGGAAAATGCTTCGTCTCTCCCCTCTTCCGCTGTGCCGTAACGGAAAAAAGCAGTCTCCATGCGGAAGATGTACAACACCATCAGGAAGCCCGTGTAGGCGTACAATTCGTTCACGATGCCGTATTCTTCCCGTAGGAACAGGCGGGTGTAGAGCGGCATCAACAGGTAGTTGAGCAGCCGCCCGACGATGCTACTCAGACCGTAAATGGCAGTCTCTCCAGCAAGTTTTTTTAGTAACGACATGGTGGACTAGTGACTGGTGACTAGAGATTGGTGATTAGTGCCGGGACATTTTGCTTTCCCAATCACCAATCACAAGTCACTAATCACCAAAGCACAAAAGTAATCCACAAATTCAAGCCTTTGGAGCTTTGCTTCTGGTCAGCCCAATAAATTGGGCGACCACAAGGAACTTTGACGGCATTCACTTTGGTTTAACCCCACGCCAACCACCAAAATCCTACCTTCGCAGCCGCTAACCTTGTCACCCAACTGTCAAACTGAATGTCAAATATTTTAAAAACCCTGAAAGAAGCGCTTTCCGGCTCAGAGCAGGAGTACACCACGGGCAGCATCAACCGGGCCATCGTGCTGCTGAGCATACCGATGGTGCTGGAAATGCTGATGGAAGGGATTTTTGCCCTCGTGGACATTTATTTTGTGTCAAAAGTCAGTTCGGAAGCCGCCGCCACCGTGGGCATGACGGAAAGCGTCATCACCATCATCTACTCCGTAGCCTTCGGCCTGAGTTCTGCCGCCACGGCCACCGTTGCCCGCCGAACGGGCGAGCACGACCACGAAGGCGCTGCCAAAGCTGCCATGCAGGCCATTTGGATTGCTGTTTCGTTCTCCGTGCTATTCAGTTTGGTCGGCATTTTTTTCTCCGAAAACATCCTGCGCATGATGGGCGCCACAGACAGGCAAGTGACGGATTGCATCGGCTACACCCGCATTGCCTTCACCACCAATATCGTCATCATGTTCATCTTCCTGCTCAACGCCGTGCTGAGGGGCGTGGGCAATGCGAGCATTGCGATGTGGGTTCTCGTCGTCTCCAACGGTATCAACGTGGTGCTCGACCCCATGCTGATTTTCGGCTGGGGGCCGTTCCCGGCAATGGGCGTGGAGGGCGCTGCCATCGCCACCAGCATCGGGCGGGGTGTCGGTGTTTGCATCCAATTGTACATCCTCATCCGGGGCACGAACCTGATAAAATTGGCCCGCCGACACCTCGTCGTGCATTGGGATACCATCGTCAGTATGTTGCGGGTCGCCAGCACCGGGGCGTTCCAGTTTATCATCGCCAGTGCATCGTGGATATTCCTGATGCGCATCGTGGCAAGGTCCGGCACGGAGGTCGTTGAGGGTTACACCATCGCCATCCGCATCATCGTGTTCACCATCATGCCCGCATGGGGTCTGGCCAATGCGGCTGCCACACTCGTCGGCCAGAACCTCGGCGCCAACCAACCGGAGCGGGCCGAGCTGAGCGTGTGGCGCACGGCGAAGATTGACATGGTGTTCATGCTGCTCGTTTCCATTTTTTATTTCTGCTTCGCAAAACAAATAGCCCTGCGCTTCGACCCGAACCCTGTGGTAGTGGAGGCCGTTGTGCTGTCGCTTCGCATCTTCTCCGTTGGCTATGTTTTTTTCGCCTGCGGAATGGTACTCTCCTCCGCCTTCAACGGTGCCGGCGATACGCTCACCCCTACCCTCGTCAATTTCGTCTGCTTTTGGCTGATTGAAATCCCGCTCGGCTATTGGCTCGCCGTTTATTTGGGATGGGGCTTGGCAGGCGTCGTCTGGTCGGTCTGCATCGCCGAGAGTATCATGGCAGGGGTGTTTTTTGTGCTTTTTAGGAGGGGGAAATGGAAGGAGGTTAAGATTTGAGTGGGTAGCCAAGCGCTGCTTTCACACTTGGTTGTCGTCGCTTTGTCATCGCCGAAGGCAACCCGTCCTAATAAAAAGGGCACCCTGAGCAAAAGCAAGACGGGCCATTTTCCCTTCGGGAATGACAAAAGCGACGCATAGCAGGACATAAACTACAACAGCGTACTGCTTGACAATTATCACATATCTTTCGTAAAACCCGCAATCACAAACCATGTATCAATTCCAAGATTTGGCTTCCCGAAAACGAGGTTGGAGATGTGCCGGAAACGGAATTTCAGGTCGAGGTTTAGCCCATCGTTGTTGAGTTTCTGGTGAATGCCCGCCGTGAAATTATCGGAGAAAATAAAGCCTCGGTGCTGCTGCTTCGTATGCACCGTGATGAAATGCGGCCCAGAGCCAATGGCGGCAGTGATGGCCGTCCGGCCAGAGATATTCCAGTGGTATTCCAGACCCAGGTTCGAGCCGAATTCCCAGTCGTATTTGTCCTTCGGGAAGAAATGAACCCAGACCAATTGCGGCTCCAGGTAAATGAAGAGGTCGTTGTGCTTGCCCTTCAGCAGGTTCGTGAAATTGTAGTAGAACAGCAGTTGGTAGGGTTTGTACTTGCGCCCTTCTTTCAAGGTTTCGTTAATGATGGGGATGCCGAGGTGGAAGCCGGCGGAGCGGGCGGTTTGGGCATAAAGTTTAGCGGTAAAAAGTATCAGAATGGTGAGAATGATAAAACGCATAGGTGATTTTTGATGCAAATGACGGGAGAATTTTTCCAATTGACACAAACTCCCAACCTTACAATGATTTGCTACTGTCTCTAAAAGAAAAATTCATGAAGAAAATTTTTACATTCATCTCGCTATTAGTTGGTCTTCAATCTCTTTCATTTGCTTGTAGTTGTATTGATACAGGAAGCTTTTGTGAAAGTGTCAGCTTCTTGAAAAAAATTGAAGACCTTGAGTTTAATGTCGTCCATGCCATCGTTGCTGAGAAAGACGAAACGGGTGTAAAAATTACTGTTCTTCAAACTTATTTTGGTAATGCGACGGCTGGCTCCAAATTCACAATTCGAAATGGCGGTGGCTGGGATTGCACCATTTCAACAGATGCATTTGACATTGGTAAGACCTATATTTTCGCACTTGAATTTCCGGCTTCACAGGCCCAGCAATTATCAAATTGCGGCACTTTTTACCTCCGTGTAGAGAATGAAAAAGTAATGGGAAACATCGCCCCAGGTGTAAACGAGGTAAGTCTGGATGAATTTGTAAACCTGCCAAATTGCGGTGATTTGCAGGGTTTTGGAACGCCAACTTTTAAGCTAAACTCAACCTTGACAAACAATCAAGAATTATGGGCTTTCCCTGATTTTTGGATAGAGCCTGCTGATGTCGAAATCCGCTTATTCGACATTAATGGGCGACTTATGCAAAGTTCAAAGCACAAAAATTTTGTTGCCTTTGAACCAATTGAAATCAATACGAATGGCTGGCCAGCTGGAGTTTATTGTTGCCAGTTTTTATATTTGGGTATAAAGCAGACGATTCGATTTGTAAAGGTGGAATAATGGTAGTGTATGCTGGATACATATTCTGGAGCATTTGTAACTATACATCAACACTAAAAACTTCCCTAACTTCGCCCCATGACACCATACCTCATCGAACGTGGCCTCTACCCACCCCAAATACACAGCCGCCCATCGCCGCTACTGGGTATTGTGGTCGTTATCCCCTGCCACGATGAGGATTTCCTGCTGCTGAGCCTCATGTGTCTGCACAAATGCGAGCGGCCAAAATGTGACGTGGAGGTCATCGTGGTGGTAAACGAAAGCGAGGATGCGCCTGCCAGCGTCAAGGAAAAAAACCGGACGACCTTCGAGCAGGCGCAACGTTGGGTGGCAACGAACAGATTGGGCTGGCTGCATTTCCACATCCTGTACCTCGACAATTTGCCGAAGAAACACGCTGGGGTCGGCCTGGCCCGCAAAATCGGCATGGACGAAGCCTGTTACCGCTTCGCAAAAGTGGGCAACCAGCAGGGCGTCATCGCCTGCTTCGATGCAGACAGCCGCTGCGAGCGCAACTATTTCCAGGCCATCCACGCCCATTTCACCGACAACCCGAAGGCGCAAGCCTGTGGCATCCGCTTCGAGCACCCGCTCTCTGGCCCCGACTTCCCTGATGAAGTCTATCACGCCATCACATTGTACGAACTGCACCTGCGTTACTATGTGCTGGCGCAACGCTGGGCGGGTATCCCACACGCTTGGCAGACCATCGGGAGTAGTATGGCCGTGCGTTGCGACGCCTACCAGCAGCAGGGCGGCATGAACCGTCGGCAGGCGGGCGAGGACTTTTATTTTCTGCATAAGTTCATCCCATTGGGCGGTTTTGGGGAAATAACGGCCACAAAGGTCATTCCCTCCCCTCGCCCATCGCACCGAGTGCCCTTCGGGACGGGACGGGCAGTAGGCGAACTGCTGAAAAATGGCGGGAAATATTTGACCTATTCGCCGCAAAGTTTCGAGGATTTACAGGTTTTTATTGGCCACGAATTGCACAGTTTGCACGAATTAAATGATATAGCTGCCTTTTATGCGAGAATGCCGGAGAGTATAAGCGAGTTTTTAAGGTTAAATGGGTTTGAAAAAAAGCTTGCTGAAATCCAGTTAAATACCAGCAATGCCGAGGCTTTCCAGAAGCGGTTCTGGCGCTGGTTCGATGCGTTTTTGGTGATGAAATATGTGCATTTTGCGAGGGAACTTTTTTATGGGGATATGGAAATTACAGCGGCAA
>Ga0209066_10004960_pt1 | contig 14253 bp, 15 predicted proteins | sample All_14_2_FD_187198 | JGI IMG/M metagenome (GOLD analysis project Ga0209066, IMG submission 187198) | Freshwater microbial communities in response to fracking from Pennsylvania, USA - Allegheny Zone_MetaG_DW_15 (SPAdes) (version 2) ...
CCCGCCGCCCCCGCCGCTCCCTCCAGCTGCGCCGGACCAGGGTCGGGCTGGAAGCGATTCAGACGACAACAGCGTCGGGGAGGTGATGGTCACGGGTTCGCGTCGCAGCGGCGGCGCTCAGGATGTGCCCATCGCCGTGACCCCCGTGACCACCGTCCAGATCGAGGCGGAACCCTGGAACCCCGATCGCCCCTATCTCAAGGCGCTCGCGGCTGCGGCGCCCGATCAGTTCGAGACCGTCTTCAGGGCCCAGGAAGCCGAGTATGGCGCGCTTCCGGCCTTTTATCTGGATGTCGCCGAGTATCTGTTCCGCAAGGACCGGAAGGCCGAGGCCATCCAGATGGCGCTCAGTGCTCTGGAAATGCCACAGGCCAACACCGCCACCATGACCATCGTCGCTGACCGGATGATGCGCTATGGCGCGGTGGACCGGGCCCTGTGGATCCATGAGCGGATCGTCTGGATGGAGCCCGACCGGCCCCAGCCGCTGCGCGCCCTGGCCCTGGCCCTGGCGTCTTCGGCCGAGCAGCCGGGCCTGTCGCCCCCGGTTCGCGATCAGCGCCGTCGCCGGGCGGTGGATCTGCTCAACGACGTGATCTCCAAGCCCTGGCAGAGCAAGTACGATGGCGTCGAGGTGATCTCGCTGATGGAGATCAATCGCCTGATCCCTCTGCTCTCCAAAGCCGACGGTGCGCGCCTGCCGCTGGATCCCCGGCTCGTGGCTCTGCTCGATGTCGATATCCGCGTGGTGCTGGAGTGGAACACCGATGAAAGCGACATGGATCTGTGGGTGGTGGAGCCGAGCGGCGAGACCGCCATCTACAGCAACCCGAAGACCGCCATCGGCGGGCGTCTGTCCAATGACATGACCAACGGATTCGGTCCGGAGGAGTATCTGCTCCGCCGGGCGCCGAAGGGCGAGTACCAGATCAAGGTCAATGTCTATCGCACCGATACCCTCGACCCCAACGGGGCGACGACGGTGCGGGCTACCCTGTTCCGCAACTGGGGGCGGCCCGATCAGAGCGTCGAGGTCATCGAGATCGACCTTGAGGGCAAGGGGCAGGGCGCCCGCCCGGTCGGACGCTTCAAGGTCGGCCCGGGCCGACCCTGAAACGTCCTGCCGAAGATCAGCGCGGCGCCATGCGGATGGCGCCGTCGAGGCGGACGTCCTCGCCGTTGAGGTAGGCGTTGGTGACCATTTCATGGGCCAGGGCGGCGTATTCGTCCGGACGGCCGAGGCGCTTGGGGAAGGGGACCTGGGCGGCCAGGGCGGCCTTCACATGTTCGGGCGCACGCGCTAGCAGCGGAGTGTCGAAGATGCCGGGCAGGATGGTGTTGACCCGGATGCCTTCGCTGGAAAGATCGCGCGCCACCGTCAGGGTCAGGCCCACGATCCCGGCCTTGGAGGCGGTGTAGGCCACCTGGCCGATCTGGCCGTCCTCGGCCGCCACGCTGGCGGTATTGACGATGGCCCCGCGGTCGCCGTCTTCCAGCGGCTCCAGGGTCAGCATGCCCGCGGCGCTGCGGGTGATGCAGCGGAAGGTGGCGATCAGGTTGATCTGCAGGATGCGTTCGAAGTTCTCCAGCGGGTATTCCTTGATCTCGCCGGTCTGCTTGTCGCGGGAAACCGTCTTGGCTCCGCCGCCGACGCCGGCGCAGTTGACCAGAATGCGTTCCTGCCCGTGGGCCTCGCGGGCCTTGGCGAAGGCGGCGGTGACGGCGGCGTCATCGGTGACGTTGACCTCGCAGAAGACCCCGCCGATCTCTTTGGCCAGGGCCTCGCCCAGTTCGGCGTTGAGATCGAAGATGGCGACGCGAACGCCGTCCTGCGCCAGGCGGCGGGCGGTTGCGGCGCCGAGGCCGGAAGCGCCGCCGGTGATGACGGCGGCGATGGAGGAGTCGAGATGCATGGCGGTCTCCCTTGGTGTTCTGATCTGACGCCTCAGGCTTTAGACCCAGGTCCGGGCCCGCGTCGACCGTGACCCAACGGCGCCCGTCCCACGCCGCAGCCTTGAGAGGGACTGGGCGTTATGTCCGCAGTGAAAGGACCCGCCATGCCTGCCGATGATGACCTGATCCGCGCCCTCACCGAGGAAATCAGCCGCGCCCAGGACCGGGGTGATACCGAAAGAGCCTTGGCGCTCCAGGAGCGTCTGGCCAGCCTCAAGGCCGGAACCGGCTCGCGGCTTCGTCGGCAGGAGCCGGGGGCCATGGGACTTGGCAGCAGTCAGGAGGTTCCCCGCCGCCCCGCCGGTTGGAAGCCGCCAAAGAGGCCCGATCCGATGACGACGGGGCGGCGGCGTTAAGGTCTGCCGGGCGCTCGCCCTGTCGTCCCCGCATCCTTCTGACCCCCTCCTGAAGCGGCCCTCAGCCTTCCCCTGCGTCGCCTACGATCGCGACCATCCGGCCGGTTGCGGGGTGGCGGAAACATGCTATCGCCGGGCTTCTGGGTGGCAGGGTTACAGCCCGCGCCCGTCCCTGATGTCTCTGCTTTCGCCCCGAAAGGAACCGCCATGGCCGATCAACCCGGGACCTCCCACCCCGAGATCCGTGAAGCGGTCCGCAAACTCTGCGCCGGGTTTCCCGGAGAATACTGGCGGACGCTGGATCGCGATCGCGCCTATCCGACCGAGTTTGTCCGGACCCTGACCGAGGCCGGCTTTCTGTCCGTCCTGATCCCCGAGGAATACGGCGGTTCCGGCCTTGGCCTGTCGGCCGCGACGGCGGTGCTGGAGGAAATCCACCGGTCGGGCTGCAACGGCGGCGCCTGTCACGCCCAGATGTACACCATGGGCACGGTGCTCAAGCACGGCAGCCAGGCCCAGAAGGAAACCTATCTGCCGGCCATCGCCTCGGGCGAACTGCGGCTTCAGGCCTTCGGTGTCACCGAACCCACCGCCGGCACCGACACCACCCGCATCTCGACCTTCGCCCGGCGCGAAGGCGACAAGTACATCATCAACGGCCAGAAGATCTGGATCTCCCGCGCCGAGCACAGCGACCTGATGGTTCTGCTCTGCCGGACAACCGCCCGCGAGGACGCCGCCAGACCGTCGGACGGGATGAGCGTTCTTCTGATCGACATGCGCAAGGCGGTCGGCGCCGGCCTGACCATCCGGCCGATCCGCACCATGCTCAACCACGCCACCACCGAGCTGTTCTTCGACAATCTCGAGGTCCCCGCCGACTGTCTGATCGGCGAGGAGGGCAAGGGCTTCCGCTACATCCTCGACGGCATGAACGCCGAGCGCATCCTGATCGCCGCCGAATGCATCGGCGATGGCCGCTTCTTTATCGACCGCTCGTCGGCCTATGCGAAGGACCGCTCGGTCTTCGGGCGCGCCATTGGCGAGAACCAGGGGGTGCAGTTCCCCATCGCCCGCAATCATGTCCAGCTGTCGGCCGCCGCCCTGATGGTCGATCACGCGGCCGCCCTGTTCGACGAGGGCAAGCCCTGCGGCTCGGAAGCCAACATGGCCAAGATGCTGGCCAGCGAGGCCAGCTGGGCTGCCGCCGACACCTGCATCCAGACCCACGGCGGGTTCGGCTTTGCCGAGGAGTACGACGTCGAGCGCAAGTTCCGCGAAACCCGCCTGTATCAGGTGGCCCCGATCTCGACCAACCTGATCCTCAGCCATGTCGGCACCCATATTCTGGGCATGCCCAAGAGCTTTTAGCGCCGGCGCGGAACGCCGCGGCGGCGATGAAATAAGGGGCTTGGGCGACCTTGGGTCACGTCTTTATGGACTCCCGTGTCGTCCAAGGAACGGGAAAACCGCCATGAAAGTCGCCGCTGTTAAAGCCCCCGGTGGGCTGGACAAGATTGTCATCGAAGAGCGTGACCGGCCGACGCCGGGCCACGGCCAGATCCTTGTCCGGGTCCGGGCCAGCTCTCTGAACTTCCACGATTTCGCGGTCGTCGCCGGCATGATCAAGACGCCCGACGGCCGCATTCCGATGTCCGACGGCGCCGGCGAGGTGGTCGAGTGCGGGCCCGGAACCAGCCAGTTCAAGGTCGGCGATCAGGTCCTGTCGACCTTCTTCCCCAACTGGCCAGCCGGCGGCGTCAGCCTGCCCCGGATCATCGGCGTCCCCGGCGATCATGCCGACGGCTTTGCCGCCGAATATGTAGCCATGGCCGAAACGGCCTTCACCCCCATGCCCAAGGGCTGGTCCTTCGCTCAGGCGGCGACCCTGCCCTGCGCGGCCCTGACCGCCTGGCGGGCCCTGATGGTCGAGGCGAAGATCAAGCCGGGCGACATCGTCCTGACCCAGGGCACCGGCGGCGTCTCCATCTTCGCCGTTCAGTTCGCCAAGGCGGCCGGGGCGACGGTCATCGCCACCTCGTCCTCACAGGAAAAGCTCGACCGCCTGAAGGCGCTGGGCGCTGACCACCTGATCAACTACCGCGAACAGGAAAGATGGGGTGAAACGGCCATGGGCCTGACCGGAGGACGCGGCGTCGACGCCGTGGTCGAGATCGGCGGTCCGGGCACCCTGACCCAGTCGATCCACGCCTGCCGCGTCGGCGGGCACATCTCCCTGATCGGCGTCCTGACCGGCGTTTCCGGCGACGTGCCGACGGCGTTGGCCATGTCCAAGAACGTGGCCATCAAGGGCATCACGGTCGGTTCGCGTCAGGACCAGATCGAGATGATCCACGCCATCGAGGCCAATGGCATCGAGCCGGTGATCGATTCCACCTTCCCGCTGGACCAGATCGCCGCCGCCTTCGCCCACCAGATTTCGCAAAAGCACTTCGGCAAGATCTGTCTGGAGGTCTGATCGTCTCCGACGACGACAAAGACTCTGGATTTACGACGTAAGACAGGCGACGGTGTCCTTGCAACTAAAGGAGCCGTCGCCATGAATCCCCAGGCCGAATTCGACATTATCGTCTATGGCGCCACCGGCTTCACCGGCCGGCTGGTCGCCGAGTATCTGGCCGCGACCTGTGGCGTCGACGGCGAGGTCCGCTGGGCGATGGCTGGCCGCAGCGCCGACAAGTTGGCCGCTGTGCGCGACGAGATCGGCGCCCCGGCCTCAACCCCGCTGGTCGTCGCCGACGCGTCGGACCCGGCCTCGCTCAAGGCGATGGTCTCCCGGGCCAAAGCCATCCTGACCACGGTCGGTCCCTATCAGCTTTACGGTTCCGATCTGGTCGCCGCCTGCGCCGCCGCCGGGACCGACTATCTCGACCTGTCGGGCGAACCCACCTGGATGGCCCAGATGATCGTCGCCCATGAGGCCGCCGCCAAAGCGTCCGGCGCGCGCATCCTCTTCTCCTGCGGCTTCGACTCCATTCCCTTCGAACTGGGCGTCTTCTTCACGCAAGGCCTGGCCCGCAAGCACCTTGGCCATCCGGTCTCCCGCATCAAGGGCAGGGTCCGGGCCATGCAGGGCGGCCTCTCCGGCGGGACGGCGGCCAGCGGGGCGGCGACCATGGCGGCGATGCAGAAGGACCCGTCGCTGGCCGGTCTGATGTTCGACCCCTTCGCCCTGACTCCCGGCTTCAAGGGGCCCGCCCAGCCGGACGGCCAGAGCCCGCAGCATGACGATGATCTGGACCAGGACGTCGGCCCGTTCATGATGGCCACGATCAACACCAAGAACGTCCACCGCTCCAACCTGCTGCAGGGTCACGCCTACGGCACCGACTTCGCCTATGACGAGATGTCGGTGATCACCCCCGGCGCCCCGACCGAGTTCACCAGCCTGGGCGGCGCCGGCATGCCCAAGCCGGGGGAGGGCCCCGACAAGGCGGCGCGCGAAGCGGGCTACTACGACCTGCTGTTCATCGGTCTGGACGCCGATGGCAAACAGGTTCGCGGGTCGGTCTACGGCGACAAGGACCCGGGCTACGGCTCGACCTCCAAGATCATCGCTGAAACCGCCATCTGTCTGGTCAAGGACCGCGCCGATGTCTCCGGCGGTATCTGGACGCCGGGCGCGGCCCTGGGTCAGCCCCTGGTCGACCGCCTGCATGCCCGCGCCGGTCTGACCTTCAAGGACGAAACAGGCTGATCAGACGGGGGCGTCATCGCCAAGGATCGGCGAAGCGGCTTCCGGAAACCGACCGACCGCGGTCTCGTAGAAGGCGATAAACGGAGCCATGTCCTCCTCGTAGCGGCCGGTGGGAAACACCGTCGGTCCGACACGGATGACCTTTCGCTGGTAGTCGCAGAGGACCGCGATGATCGGCACGCCGGCGCCCATGGCGATGCCGTAGAAGCCGGTCTTCCAGCGTGGGGCGCGCGAGCGGGTGCCCTCGGGCGCAATGGTCAGGATGAAGTCGTCCCGCCGGGCGAACTCGTCCGCCATCGCCGCCACGAGGTTGTTGGACTTGCTGCGGTCGACCGGAACAACCCCCAGATCCCGCATGGCCCCGGCGATCGGCCAGCGGAACAGCGAGGCCTTGGCCAGGACGCTGAGCTTCAGCCCCAATCGGTCCGCGGCGCCGATGAAGCAGACAAAATCCCAGTTGCTGGTGTGGGGGGCGGCGACCAGCACGCACTTTCTGTGAACCGGCCTCTCGCCCTCGACCCGCCAGCCCTGAAGAGTGAACAGCGGCACGAGCACCGCCTTCATCGCGCCGGCGAACAATCCCATTTCCTGGTTTTCCCCTCTGGAGAGGTTCAACGTCCGGCGCGGCCGGCCCCCTCTCACGTCTGTTGTGCAGGCGACACATACCCTGCCGGAGCCCACAGGGCAGCGGACATTCCGTCACAGCCGACGGGCGGTCTTGACCCGGCGCGCGCATATCCACGCTTTTCCGTGCGCCCGGGTCGTCACGCCGACCAATCGACATAGATGGATGGGTCTACCGGGTGAGCAGGGTGATGAAGGCAAAGCGAAAATCCGACCTCCCGACCAAGCTCTGCCCGGCCTGCAATCGTCCCTTTGCATGGCGACGCAAATGGGCGGCCTGCTGGGACGAGGTCCGCTACTGCTCTGACCGCTGCCGTGGACAGCGCCGGGCGGCGTCGAACGGGGCCGCGTCGCAATGACGGGGCCTGTCCTGAGCGCAGGGACCGAGCGTCGGGCGGGCGGTGTCCTGCGGCTGGTCCTCGGCGACCAGATTTCCGACCAGCTGTCGGCCCTGTCGGACATCGATCCGCAAAGTGATGTCGTGCTGATGGCGGAAGTGCGGGGTGAAGCGACTTATGTGCGTCATCACAAGCAGAAGATCGCCATGATCTTCGCCGCCATGCGCAGCTTCGCCGGGCGGCTGACAGCCAGGGGCGTTTCAGTTCGCCATGTCCGGATCGACGACCCGGAAAACAGCCATGACATCGTCGGCGAGATTCAGCGCGCCCTGGAGGCGACGGGCTGCAAACGGGTCGTTCTGACCGAATGCGGCGAGTGGCGCCTGGCCGAGGCGTTGAAGGCTTTTGCCGATGGCTCAGCGGTTCCCGTGGACATTCGCGAGGACGACCGCTTCATCTGCTCGCATGAGCGCTTTCGCCGCTGGTCCGGCGACCGTCGCCAACTGCGGATGGAGTATTTCTACCGCCAGATGCGTCGCGATACCGGGCTGCTGATGGATGGTGATGAGCCGGCGGGCGGGCAGTGGAACTACGACGCGGAGAACCGCAAGCGGTTGCCAAAAGGCCTGCAGCCGCCGATCAGGGCACGGACTCCCGCCAACGCCATAACCCGTGGCGCCATCGCCGATGTCGAGCGGCTTTTCCCCGACCACTTCGGAACGCTGGACGGCTTCGGCTGGCCGACCACCCCCGATGAAGCCGAGGCGATCCTTGATGATTTCCTGTCCACCATCCTGCCGGGGTTTGGCGAGTGGCAGGACGCCATGGCCGCGAGTGCGCCGTGGATGTGGCATGGCCTGATCTCCACCGCCCTCAATATCGGCCTGCTTGACCCGCTCGAGACCTGCCGGCGCGCCGAGGCCGCGTATCGGGATGGGCGCGCGCCGCTGAATGCTGTCGAGGGTTTCATTCGTCAGATCCTTGGCTGGCGGGAGTTTGTGCGCGGTGTCTACTGGTTGAAGATGCCGGACTATGGCCTGCGGAACGCCCTGGGCGCGGATCGGAGCCTGCCCTGGTTCTTCTGGTCCGGTGAAACCGACATGACCTGTGTCGCGGACACGGTCGAGGCGACGCGAACAAACGCCTATGCCCATCATATCCAGAGACTGATGGTCACCGGCAATCTGGCCATGCTGCTGGGTGTTGATCCCGATCAGGTGGATGACTGGTACATGACCGTCTTCGCCGACGCCTTCGAATGGGTGGAGATGCCCAACACCCGGGGCATGGCCACCTTCGCCGACGGCGGCATTGTCGGTTCCAAGCCCTACGCGGCGTCCGGAGCCTATATCAACCGGATGAGCGACTACTGCGGCGCCTGCCGGTATGACGTGAAGGGCAAGACGGGCGACCGCGCCTGTCCGTTCAATCGTCTCTACTGGGGCTTTCTGGAACGCAATCGCTCGGTCCTTGCCGGCAACGCCCGTCTGGCCATGCCCTATCGGACGCTGGACGGTTTCGGCGAGGACCGTCGCCGCGCGCTCCTCGCCGAGGCCGAGGCTGCAAGACTGGCGCTTGGCGCCGTCCCGAAAGCGGCGTCACCCCGGTGAGTGGAGATCGTTCAGGAGCGTCAATGACAAGAACCATCGCGATTATCGGGGCCGGAATGGCCGGCCTGGCTTGCGCCTCGCGTCTGGAAGCGGCCGGGATCCGGGTCGTCCTGTTCGACAAGGCGCGCGGACCGGGCGGCCGTATGTCCACTCGCCGGGTCGACACGTCTGCGGGTCAGGTCAGCTTTGACCATGGAGCGCAGTATTTCACCGCCCGCGGCGCCGCCTTTCGGGAACAGGTCGAGGCCTGGGCGGCGGACGGCATCGTCGCGCCCTGGCCCGCCGCGGGCCCGGAGGCCTGGGTCGGAACGCCCGGCATGAACGCGCCGGTGCGGGCTCTGGCGGCCAGGCGCGCCGTCACCTTCAGCCATCAGGTCGAGACCCTGATCCCCGACGGCGCGGGCTGGAGACTGGTTGGGCCCAATGGACCGACCGGGCCGTTCGACGCCGTTCTCCTCGCCATGCCCGCCGAACAGACAGCCGCGCTGCTGACCGGGGTCGAGCCGTCGATGGCCAGGGTCGCCGCGGCCTCGGTCACCGACCCTTGCTGGACCGTCATGGCGGCATTCGGTCAACGACTCGCCATTGATGCAGACACTCTGCGCGATCAGGGCCCGCTCGGCTGGGCGGCGCGCAATGCGTCAAAGCCCGGTCGCGCGCCGGTCGAGGCCTGGGTGATGCAGGGCAGTCCGGAATGGTCGAGGCGGCATCTGGAGGACCCCGCGGAGGATGTCTGCAAGGCGCTGCTGGAGGGTCTGCGGCGATGTTCCGGCGGGCCGATCCCCGAGCCGATCGCGGTTCAGGCCCATCGCTGGCGGTTCGCCCGATCGGCCGCGGGAGACGAGCGGGCCCTGTGGTCGCCGGCAGCCGGCATCGGCTGTTGCGGGGACTGGCTGATCGGCCCCCGCGTCGAATGCGCCTGGGACTCAGGGGAGGCCCTTGCCGAGCGGGTCATCGGCGACCTTTAGGCCGGACCCGCCTCCGGCCGGGCTGTCAGGCAGTCTTTTCGCCAGGGGCGGCGGGTTTGCCGAGCCGGCGGGTGGTCGCCTGCCGAAGTCCGGCGACCATATGCAGCCTCTGGGCGGTCGTCAGGGCCTCGCCGCCGTGGCGCAGCAGCTTCAGGGTGCTGATATGGACGTCGATGCAGGCCTGGTCCCAGATGCCCAGTTCCTCGCCCCTGTCGGCCAGATCGCAGAGAGCATAGGCGGCTTTTTCGATCTGGCTGCCGGGCAGACAGAAGGCGATGTCGATGATCCTCGAGGACAGGCGATAAAGGTTCGGAAAGTCCTTGGTCACCGTGGTCGCGGAGCCGCTTGCATAGCCGGTTTCCAGCTCGCCCAGCAGGCCGTCAACCATCTCCACGCATTGGTTCTGCATGGCGCCCAGCGCCTTTTCGGCCCGCTGCACGGCGACGCCGACGGCGATGCCGCCGGGCTGCGCCATCTCCTTGGAGAGCCGGCTTTTAATATTGGTTCTGACTACGGTCATATCGCCACCTTGGCCGGCACCATGAAGGAGTCGATCTCCTCCTGGCTGAGGTTCGCCTCGACAGGCACGCCCAGTTCCCCTTTGACGTCCTCGGCGCGCCGGCCGTCCGTTCCGAACGGCGGTCCCAGCCTTTTGTAGCGCCGGTCAGGCCCGCAGTAGGACTCGCACTCGATGAAGCCGCGAGACTCGCGGGCGACCCAGAAAATCCGTTCGAGCAACACCTTGGGGGTCACCGGTTTAGCGACCGTAAAGTGGGCGCCGCAATCGCGGCCCTGCAAGACCATCGATTGGCGCGTATGGCCGGTGACCAGAACGACCGGCACCTGTCGATTGGCGTCCGAACTGTCGCGCCGGATCCAGCGGATGAGAGAATATCCGTCTTCTTCCGGCATCTGGGCTTCGGTGATCACGAAGTCCATCGTGGTCTTCTGCAGGATCACCTTCGCCTCACGGGCCGAGCCGCATTTGAAGATGTTGCGGACCCCGAAACTGGTGATGGACGAGGCGATGATGTCGAGAAACATCGGATTGTCGTCGACCACGAGAAAGTTGACGCGCTCGAGATTGGCCTTGTCAGTGTCGAGGAGGGAGCGGTGGCCGGACATGGCGCCTACCAGAAATCGGTCGCTGGGCTGACATCCTCGACCTTGGCCCCGATCAGGCGGCGTTTCAGGTCTGACAGCCGGACGTCATCCAGCAGGGCCGGTGAGATATCGCCGCCGATGTCGAGCACCGCGAAGCTGTCCAGAACCCGGCCGATCTCGATCAGTTGCTGGCTCAGCAGGTCAAGTCCCTGCAGCCGCATGGAGGTCTCATGATCCAGCACAAGGCGCTGATCCTCACCCAGAGCATCCTGACAGTCGTCGGCAATCGCCGCGGCCATCCGCATTTCCCGGGCAATGCGGTGCACGAGGTCCTGCGCGGAAAGGGCGCCGGCTTCTGTTTCGGTATTGAGGGCTTGCGCGATCATGCTCACGGAGGGCCTCCTAGAAGAACTCGACGTCGTTGCCCACGACGGGCGGCGGGGCGCGGACAGTCCGGACGCCTGGCGCATCCTCGACTTCCCGCTGACGGGCCCGACCGGTCGCCGGCCAGAATTCCACCCGGCGGGCGCGGCGCCCGCCGAGGCTCTCGGCGATGGTCGGAATGCCCTCGTCTCTCAAAAACCGTCGAGCGAAGGCGGCGTTGGCCGCTCCGACGTCCTGCAGAGACTCGATCATCTTCGCCCCGCCGAACAGCTTGGCTTCAAGCCGCTCGCGCCGGGCGCCCTGTTTCATCAGGTCGTTGATCAGCATTTCCATGGCGTAGGCGCCGTAGCGCATAGCCTCATCGTTCACCCGCACCCCGTCAGCGGTCTCGGCCAGCAGGAAGTGGTTCATGCCGCCGACTCCGCGTTCGGGATCATGCAGGCAGGCCGCGACACAGGAACCGAGCACAGTGGTCATCAGCATCGAGCTGTCGCTCGACACGGCGTGTTCGCCCTGGATGACGTGCCGCTTGCGGACAATGGCGGAAGGAATTGCGTTGTCTGTCACGTGAGCGGTCCGAACACGGCCTCGATCTTCTCCCGCAGCAGCGCCACGGTGAAAGGCTTCACGAGGTAGTTGTTGACGCCGTACTGCGACGCCCGCTGAACAAGTTCGCGGTCAGCGCGGCCGGTCAGCATGATGAAGGCGGCCTTGCGGGTCGGTTCATGGGCGCGAACGGCGCGCAGCAAGCCCAGGCCGTCGAGTTTGGGCATATTGTAGTCGGAGATGATCAGATGGGCGGTCTTCCCGATCAGCTCGCGCAGGGCGGCCTCGCCATCAGGCGCTTCGCGCGTGTTGGTGATGCCCAGTTGATGCAGGCCGTTGCGAACGAGAGAGCGGATGGTCGCCTGGTCGTCGACGATCAGGACTGAAAGGGCGGAGGCAGCAGGCATCAGCGCTTCTTTCCAGCAAGTTTGAGAATAGCCGGACCGATGGCGTCCAGCGTAACCTGGCGCTCGACGGCGCCGGCTTCAAAGGCAGTCTTGGGCATCCCGTAAACAACGCAGCTGGCCTCGTCCTGGCCGATGGTGCGTGCCCCTGCGGTGCGCATCGCGGCCAGCCCCCGGGCGCCGTCGCGGCCCATGCCCGTCAGGATCACGCCGACCGCGGAACTACCGACGACGGCGGCGACAGAGTGAAACAGGGTGTCGACCGAGGGCCGATGGCCATTGACGGATTCACCACGACGCAGGACGCAACGCAGACCGCCGGCGCGAACGATTTCCAGATGGGATTCTCCGCCAGGGGCCAGATAGACCTTTCCGTTTTGCAGAGGGGCGTTGTCGTACGCTTCCTGCACATGCGCTTCGGTGGTGCGATCCAGACGCGCGGCGAAGCTGGTGGTGAAGCTGGCCGGCATATGCTGGGTAATCACGGTCGGCGGGCAGTTGGCCGGGTAGTTGGCGAGCACGGTCAGCAACGCCTCGACGCCTCCGGTCGAAGAGCCGATCGCCACGACGTCCCCTGAAGGGACAAAGTCTGTCGCCACGGCCGGCGCCTTGATCTCTCCGCGCGGCCGGACCCGGGCGGCGGCGGCGGCCTTCACCCGGGTGGCGAGGTCTGACAGACCCTCTTTGGCCCCGACCAGGCTGGTGGGCTTGGCGACACAATCCACAGCGCCCAGTTCCAGGGCGCGAAGCGTTGCATTGGCCCCGGCCTGGGTCAGGGTCGAGACCATGACGACCGGCATCGGACGCAGCCGCATGATCTTCTCGAGGAATTCGAGGCCGTTCATGTTCGGCATCTCGATATCGAGGGTAATGACGTCGGGGTTGAGGTCCTTGATCGTCTGACGGGCTTCCAGCGGATCGCCGGCCGAGCCGACCACCTCGATGTCAGGGTCCTGGCGCAGGGAGGCGCTGATCAGGCTCCGCATGGTCGCGGAATCGTCGACGACAACAACACGGACGGGCTTCATGACCGACCACCAGACATGCTGGAGAGCGCACGATAGATCGTCATGCCGTCGCTGGTGTAACCGGTCGAGGCGCCGCCGAGACGTTCGGAGTGGCCGATGTAGAGCCGTCCGCCCGAAGCCAGCAGCGGGTTGAACCGCGTCCAGATCTTCTCCTGGGTCGGCTCGTCGAAATAGATCACCACGTTGCGGCAGAAGATGGCGTCAAACGGCCCCTTTATGGGCCATTGCGACATCAGGTTCAGTTCCTTGAACGCCACCAGCGACCGCGCAGCCTGACCGAACCGCCACTGGCTGCGATCGTTGGGGTCGCGCTCCATCCATTTGACCCGTTGCGCCTGAGGCACCGCCTCGACCAGGTCATCGCTGTAAACGCCGGCCTTGCCGTGGGCGATCATGTTGCTGTCGATGTCGGTCGCGAGAATGCGGACATCCAGTTCGGCCGCCTCGGGGAGGACCGACAGGATGGTCAGGGCGATCGAGAAGGGCTCCTGACCGCTTGAACAACCCGCCGACCAGATTCTCAGCCGGCCGCCGGCGCGCAACTTGTCGACCATCGGCGCGATCACCTGGTCGCGGAGATGATCAAAGTGATGCGGCTCCCGGTAGAAGCGGGTCAGGTTGGTGGTCAGGGCATTGAGCATGCGGCCGCGTTCGTCCGCGCCGGCCGGCGACGCGACGAGTTGGCAATAGGCGTCGAAGTTGTCCAGGCCGAGGATGCGGATCCGCTTGGCCAGCCGCGAATAGACCAGGGTGGCCTTGGAGTCGGACAGCGTGATGCCGGCGTCTGCGTAAAGCATCGCCGCGACCCGCACGAAGTCCTCATGCGTGAAGTGGAACTCACCCTCGACCAGCGCCGGTGGGGAAGATTTGGCCAAGGCGGATCTCATGCGGCCAGCAGGTCCGTTTCCGGCAGCAGGCGATCCAGGGCGATTTCGCTGATCATCCGGCTTTCCATGGAGATCAGGCCGCGGATGAACGAGCGCGACGGGTCGCAGCTGAGGTCCGGCGGCGCCTGGATGCTGTCCTGGGCCACTGAAATGATGTCGGAGACGGCGTCCACCAGAAGGCCGAGCAGGCGGTCGCCGACATTGGCGACGATGATCACCGAACGCTCCGACAGCTCGCTCACCGGCAGACCAAGGCGGGCCGCCAGTTCCATGATCGGCAGAACCGCGCCGCGCAGGTTGATGACGCCGCGCATATAGGCGGGGGTCTGGGGC
>Ga0209066_10004961_pt1 | contig 14250 bp, 8 predicted proteins | sample All_14_2_FD_187198 | JGI IMG/M metagenome (GOLD analysis project Ga0209066, IMG submission 187198) | Freshwater microbial communities in response to fracking from Pennsylvania, USA - Allegheny Zone_MetaG_DW_15 (SPAdes) (version 2) ...
ACCCAAAGCTATTTAAGTACTTAACATTTATTAGTTTTGACGAAATTCAAAAATTAAAAAACAGCTGAAAATGAACGATTCAGAAATCTTAATGAACCCTAACCAGTTGGTTCGTTTCCTGAAAAAGCCAGCATCAGAATTCACTAAGGCCGATATTATTCGCTTCTGTGAAGAGAATGATATTGAAATGGTAAACTTCCGCTATGTGGCAGAGGATGGAAAGTTAAAAACACTGAATTTTGTTATAACATCAAAGGATCACCTCGATTCTATACTATCTGCTGGAGAGCGTGTTGATGGCAGTAGCCTTTTCTCATTTATTGAGGCTGGTAGTAGCGATTTATATGTAATACCTCGTTACCGTACCGCTTTTGTGAATCCATTCTCCGAAGTTCCTGCAATTGATATTCTTTGCTCTTTCTACGATAATACCGGTAAACCACTTGAGAGTTCTCCTGAAAATGTGCTTCGCAAAGCTCACGATTTATTTAGAAAAGAAACTGGCTATACTTTCAAGGCTTTGGCCGAGTTGGAGTACTATGTGATTAGCGATCGTGAGGATTCTTACCCAGGGGTTGACCAGAAGGGATACCATGCATCGGAGCCATACGCAAAGTACGAAAATCTTCGTCGCGAGGCTTTGCTTTACGTTGCTCAGGCAGGTGGAAAAATTAAGTATGGACACTCCGAGGTGGGCTGCTTTATGACCGAGGATAAACTTTACGAACAACACGAGATTGAATTTTTGCCAACCAACGCCGAGGATGCTGTTGACCAATTGGTTATAGCTAAGTGGATTGTTCGCATGTTAGGATATCGCTACGGCGTTGAAATTAGCTATGCACCCAAAATTATTGTTGGTAAAGCTGGTAGCGGGTTGCATTTCCATATGTTAATTGAGAAGGATGGTAAGAATTTATTAGTTGAGGATAGCAAACTAAGTCCTTTAGCTAAGAGAATGATTGCAGGAATCCTTGATTCTGCTGATGCTTTAACTGCTTTTGGAAATACAATACCTACTTCATACTTGCGCTTAGTGCCACATCAAGAGGCTCCAACCTATATATGCTGGGGCGATAGAAACCGTTCGGTTGTTGTGCGTGTTCCTCTTGGTTGGACTGGAGCTAACAATATGATTGCTGATGCTAATCCTGTTGAATGTGGGTGTCAAGGTCCAAAGGAAAGCAAGCAAACTTACGAGTTCCGTGTTGCAGATGGTTCCGCCGATCCTCATTTAACTGTTGCCGGATTAATTATTGCTTCGTTGAACGGTATTCGTCGTGCCGATTCATTGGAAATGGCTGAGAAACTATATGCTCACGTAAATATATTTAGCCCTGAATTCAAAGATAAATTAGCATCGTTAAATCAATTACCAGCATCGTGTTTCGAGTCTGCTGAAATTTTGGACAAGAAGCGAGCAATCTTTGAAGCCGATGGTATCTTCCCAAAAGGAATGATTGATTCTAAAATCAAGAAGTTGAAATCGTTCAACGACAAAGGTTTAAGCGAGAGGATTTACGGGAAGGATGACGAAATTAAAACACTAGTTGAGCAGTATATCCATATTGCATAGGAAAAATATTCAACAAAACTTAAGACCCTGCGTTTTTTCGCAGGGTTTTTTGTTTTGTGCATGGAACAATTGAAAAAAATATCATAAATTACAACCGTAAAAGGCTGTTTTTATGGCTTCAAAGGTAGCAATACTGATAGTGAACGGGGTCCTTCCATTGGAGAATTTTCAGGATTCATTGGAAGGATTAGGTTATTCATGTGTTGTTATGGAGAATATAGCCTCCGATATTGATTTGCCTAGTTTTAATGTTTGCATAATAGGTGTTTCAAGTTTAAATCAGAAAGACATATTAATATCACTTTCAAAAAAATATCTCGATAAGCCTTTTGTTTACTATCTGGATGGAGATATTCTGAAGCATTCCGATGAGTTTGACATTATCTGTGAATCAAATCAAATTAGCACTTCGTGTACTAGCCGAGAGTTGGAATTAGTAATTGAACTAACAAGTATTAAGCGGATGCAGGTTTTTGCATCAACTTTCTCCGATAAGAACGTAAACTCTAATCATGTTCGGTTAAAAAAAATTATTCCCGAAGAGCAAGCATGGCGGATTCTCTTTGAACAGTCACCCAACGGAATTTTGTTGGCCGATCATCATGGGAATATTCTTTTCACAAATCAAGCTGCTGGCGAAATGTTGGGGTATAACCCACAGGAATTGATTAAAATGAGGTTTCACGATTTAGTTTCTGACGATATTAAGCCTCAGGTTGATATAAATATTCGAAGAATAATCAATGGAGAATCACTTATAACAGAGGTTTACAACTATAGGAAGGACGGCAGTAAACGTTATGTTCAGCTTCACGAGGCTCGGGTAATTTTTCCTGATGGAAATTTCGGAATACTCGATGTTTCAACTGATATATCGAGGGCAAAGCAGGCCGAAGAGGCTCTTTTTGACTCGATGGAAAAGTATCAGATTTTGGTTGAGAACTCAAACGATGGAATTATATACGCGAAGGAAGGATTGATTACTTACGCAAACCCAAGAATTTTGGAGATGCTTTCCATTTCTCCAGATGATTTTATTGGGCAGCCTATCACAAAATTTGTACATCCTAACGAGCGCAGTAAAATATTGAGTAGATACGAACGACGCCTTAATGGGAGCGTAGAACCCTCAATTTACGAAACTGTCCTTGTGAATTCGAATAATGAGCCCGTACCTGTTGAGTTTAACGTCAACCTAACCGTTCTTCAGGGCGATACCATTACAATAGTATTTATTCGCGATATTAGCCTTAGAAAGGAAACTGAAAAGGCTATTCGAGAGAGCGAGGAGAGCTACCGAGGTTTATTCGATAATGCCAGTGAGGCCATTTACATCCTTGACTCCAGCGGAGTATTTCTGGATGTCAATATTAATGGACAAAAGATGTACGGCTATTCAAAGGAAGAGATAGTTGGTCTTACTCCCGAAGATATTGCAGAGCCCGAAATGAATGATTTTTCGGAGATAAAACGAAAGTTAAAGTTAGCATATCAAGGTCACAGCCAAACATTGGAATTCTGGGGTCGAAAAAAGAATGGCGATGCTATCCCAAACGAAATAATTCTTAGTAAGGGAACTTACTTTGGCTTGCAGGTTGTCATGGCCATGGCTCGCGATGTTTCGGAGCGAAAGAATGCCGAAGCCATACTTAAGGAGAGCGAGGATAAGTATAGGAGTTTAACCGAGCAAATCCCCGTAGGATTATACCGATTATCACCCTCCGGCGATATAATATACTCCAATCCTGCATTTGCCAATATACTTGGGTTTACATCTGTCGACAAATTGATAGGTCAAAATATCTCTGCTTTTACAAATAATGATTTTATCACAAACTTAGTTGAAAAAGGTAACGATGATCTTAATTTGCCTAGCGAGGAGGAAATGCAAAAGGTAGATGGATCTAAGATATGGGTCAGAAATCAAACAAGAGTTAATTATGGCGCCAACAAGGAGATCTACTATATCGATGGTGTAATTCTCGATATCACCGATCGAAAACTTGCAATCGACTCGGTTCGCGATAGCGAGGAGAAATTTAGGGCTATGGTTTCCGCAATTCCCGATCAGCTTTTCCGGATCACTGAGAATTGTTTACTTATTGATTTTGCACCTACCGAACAAAGTTTTTATCCTACGTTAACCATTGAAATGCTCGGCAAATCGTTAAAGGAGATTTATCCACAAGATGTTTTTGATAAGTTTACCCTTGCAATTTCCAATGGTAAACAAGGGTTTGCCCTTGAAACATTTGAATATCAGGTCGTTTTTAGCAATGAAACCTACTACTACGAAACACGAATAGTGCCTTCAGGAAATAATATCTTTCTTGTACTACAGAGAGATATAACTCAGCGAAAGAAAGCTGAAGAAGAGGTTCGTATGTTGGCACAAGCAGTAACCAATGTTCACGACAGTATATCAATTACGGACTTAAACAATAATTTCTTGTACGTTAATCCAGCGTTTACAAGCATATACGGATATTCGCTCGAAGAAATTGTGGGCAAAAATGCTTCGCTACTAAAACCCATTGATGCAGAAATGGAGCATGGTCAAACAATTTTGGAGGAAACAATTAAAACTGGATGGCAGGGCGAGTTGATTAATGTGAAGAAGGATGGCTCCATTTTCCCAATTTACCTTTCCACATCGTGTGTTTTCGACGACGATGGATTGCCAATGGCACTTGTTGGGATTGCAAATGATATCAGTGAACGTAAACGTACAGAGCAGGAATTAATTAGAGCAAAGGAGAAAGCCGAAGAGTCCGATAGGCTTAAAACCGCATTCCTTTCGAATATGAGCCATGAGATTCGCTCTCCGATGAATGCTGTGCTTGGGTTTATTCAACTTATTAAGGCCGACGAGCAGCTCTCCGAAACAGGAAGGCAATATGTCGATTTAATCCAGAATAGCGGTAACCAGTTGTTGTCACTAATTGAGGATATTATCGATATTTCAAAAATTCAATCAAATCAACTGCGTTTGGCGAAGAGTTATTTCGATTTGAATCAGCTAATGGAGGAGTTGTTTTTGGTCTTTTCCACTCAACTTAAAACAAAAGAGAATGTTCAAACAATGCTTTTCCGTCCAGAACTAGCAAATCCTTCACCATTCAGTGTATACTCCGATCCCGTTCGTATTCGACAAATACTAACTAACTTTCTTAGCAATGCCATTAAGTTTACTCCAAGCGGAAACATCAAGTTTGGTTACACTGTAATTATTGACGACCATTTACCCCGAATACAATGCTATGTAAAAGATACAGGGATTGGAATATCGGAGGAGAACCAGATGCTTATCTTTGAAAGGTTCCGACAAGCCGACGATTCGTATACCAGATTATACGGTGGTTCGGGTCTTGGTTTAGCAATATCTAAAGGGTTGGTTGAGTTGCTTGGGGGGCATATATGGGTAGAAAGTTTGGTGGGAGAGGGTTCAGAGTTCTTCTTTACTATACCTTACATAATTGACGAACAAAATGATTCTTTTCATCCCAAGAATGATAGTAAAGATTTTAGAGGAGAAAGTTTCTCTTTGAAAGGGAAAACAATACTTGTTGTAGAGGATACCAAGGACATCCGCCTCTACTTTGAAAGGATTTTGGAACGAAAAGGAGCCCGTATTATTTTTGCATCTAGCGCTAATCAAGCTCGCAGGCTATTCAAACAGGAAAAAACTATTGATCTGGTTCTGCTAGATATTAGATTGCCCGATGCCGATGGTTACGACCTTGCAATAGAGTTCAAAAAAGTTAAGCCTGATTTGCCCATCATTGCTCAAACTGCCTATGCTTTACAATCGGAACTAAATAAAAGTATCGAAAGTGGTTGCGACGATTATATCACAAAACCACTCGACTCCGAGGCTCTTTTCGATAAGATTAACAAACTTATAGGTTAAGGCGCAAGTCTTTCAATCACCCATTTTTCGTTGATATATGAGTATTGGATTCTATCGTGTAAGCGGTTAGGTCTACCCTGCCAAAACTCAAAAAGTGTGGGTTTTAGAATATAACCACCCCAATTCTTTGGGCGGGCAATGCTTTTGTTGTGGAATTCCTCTTCGAAATCGGACATTAAGTTTTCGAGGTATCTGCGGCTTGGAATTACAGTGCTTTGTGGCGATGCCCATGCTCCAACTTTACTTTTCTCGGGGCGTGTCCTGAAGTATTTATCGCTTTCGGAGTCGCTGACTCTTGAAGCTTTACCTTCAATTCTAACCTGACGTTCCAGTTCAGGCCAATAGAAATTAATTGCAGCATAGGGGTTTTGGAGCAAGTTCTTCCCTTTGCGACTATCGTAATTTGTGAAAAATGAGAATCCCTCTGCATTAAACTGCTTAAGAAGTACAACTCTTGCCGAAGGTTTACCCTCGAAAGTTGATGTGGCTAGTGTCATAGCGTTGGGTTCGGGCAGCTGAGATTCAATGGCCTCATTCAGCCAAAACTCAAACTGTGCAATTGGGTCGGCACTAACTTCCGACTCGTTTAGCGATTTTAGCGAGTATTCCCTCCTTAGCTTTGCTATATCAACCTTTGTCATTCTATCTGTAAATCTATTTTTGTGTTGTGGCTATTAATAGCGCTTTTAATACTTGCATTTAGGTCAAAACCCAGTATTAGTCCAAATGCATTAAAGTACAGCCAGATTTGAAAAACAATTAATCCTCCTAACGAGCCATAAAATTTGTTATACTGACCAAACTGATTAACATAGTAGGAAAACCCCAGCGATGTAATAATAATTAGCACTGTTGCAAGTAACGCTCCTGGCGAGAAGAATCGAAATTTTTCCTTCTTTGCGGGTGCTAAATAGTATACTAGGGATATTCCTATAAAAAAAACCACAATCACTAAAATCCACTTACCAAAAAGCAGAATGGTCATTGTTGATTTTAGCTTTATTAACCCCCAACTCGACAAAAGGTTCAATAAATGTTCGCTAAAAAACATAATAGCAATGCCTAGAATCACTATAAAAGGTAAGAAAACAGTAAGCAAAAATGCAATTATATGCTGTTCAATAAAACTTCGAGTTTCTATTGCGTGGTATGTAGCATTAAATGCATCGATTAATGAGCTAACTCCATTGTGACTAAAAAATAGTGCAGCCAGAAAACCAAACGATAAAAGCCCAGTGCTTTTCATGGTAACAACTTCAATTAAAGTAGCCTCCACTGTTTGGTAAGCGTGCATTGGCATAATTCCCTTGATTACGGAGAGCAACTGTTCCTGAAAATTGGAAACAGGGATATGTGGAATTAGTGTAAAAATGAAAATTAATGTGGGTACTGTGGCCAAAAAGAAACTAAATGCAACGGAAGACGCTCTTGTAGTTATTGCACCATTAATAATGCCCTTAAAAAAATATCGTATTACAGAAACTATCGGAACGCCTTTTAAGCCTGGAGTGGAGATTCGGTTCACTTTACGGAATAACCATTTCAACTTAATCCAAGCTATTCGTTGAATCTTAAACGCAAAGCCATTATTTCTGTTCAGTATCATTTTTAAACCTTTTTCAGGTTCATATCAATGCTTTTGATTTGATGGGTAATTGCGCCAACCGATATATAGTCAACTCCACATAGAGCATAACTCCTTATAGTATCAAGATTAATTCCTCCGGACGATTCGGTTTCGAATTTACCGTTGATCATCAATACAGCTTCTTTTGTCGTTTCCACGCTAAAGTTGTCGAGCATTATTCTTCGAACGCCTCCAACTTTCAGAACTTTTTCAATATCCTCTAACGATCGGGTTTCAACTTCGATATCTAGTTTTTTACCTGTGCTTTTGACATAGTCGTTGGCAAGTTTAATAGCATTTTCGATACCTCCAGCAAAGTCTATATGATTGTCTTTAAGCATAATCATATCGAATAAGCCCATCCGATGGTTGTAGCCACCTCCAATTTTAACCGCCATTTTATCGAAAACTCTCATCCCGGGTGTTGTTTTGCGGGTATCCAGGACTTTTGCTTTAGTTCCCTCGCAGAGTTTAACATACTCTCTAGTTTGAGTTGCAATGCCGCTCATGCGTTGCATAATATTCAAAACAATCCTCTCGGCTTGCAGCAAAGAATGAGTATTCCCTTCAGCTCTGAAGACAATATCTCCAAACGATAGTTCTTGTCCATCGGTTTTAAATATTTCAAACTTTATAGAGGGGTCAAGTTTTTGGTAAACCATTTGGGCTATTGCAACGCCTGCAACTATTCCGGGCTGTTTCATTTTTAGTTGCACTGCGCCCCTGTCTGTTTTAGGAATACACGAAAGGGATGAATGATCACCATCGCCAATATCTTCGGCAATGGCTAAATCAATTAACGAATTTATAAAAGGCTCGTAATTCATTGGAAAAATAGGACTTACTGATTGTTGCTTTCGTCGTCGCGTTCAATTCTGAGTTGATGTATGTAGGATTTCCCTTCCTCGGTTTTTAAAAATAGCGAAACTCTATATACAGCGCTTTTGGTTTGCAGTTTACCAATAGCAAACGCTGACAAATCCTTCACACCCTGATGACTTATTGTGAACTTAACCGGTTTATTCTTCTCAAAAAAACTTTTCATTAGCTGCACTGCCTGGGTTTGGCTGTAAAAATTCTCCTCACCTAGTATTTCTAACTCAATGGTCTTGTAAAAATTACGCGACAACAATTCGGCCTCTCCTTGTTGTATAGCATCTGTTGCCTTCTTTATTACCTCTTTTGGGTCCTGTTGGTTAACCAATGCATCGGCGGTTGATATCATTAACAGGAAAAAAGTTAATAAATAGATTCTTAGTTTCAGCATTCTTCTCATTATCTGTATTTTGATCATAAAAATAGTTTTGTTTGTAAACATTACATAACAAAACTTTCTAACAAACCTTGAGCCAAAAGGCTATATTTTTTAATGAATTTGATGATTGTTCTAGTCCCAAAAACAATCAATCCATAAATCTTGGGTAAATTTATGCCGTATTTATCAAAATACCTAATTTTATTGTTTGGAATTGAATCATGATTCTACCAGTAATTCGTTAACGGTTTATGGATTGTCAAATCAAAGAGTAATATTGCCTGTTCGAGGGTTTATTCTTGGTGAGACCTTCGGTTTTCTCTCGATTTTAATTGGTAAATGTTAATTCCCAACAGTAATAACTAAACAAAGCATAATAAATACGATTTTAGAATGAAAATAACTCTGATTCTTGTTGGTAAAACTGAAAAGGACTACTATGTGAAAGCAGTTGATGAGTACTCCAAAAGAGTATCGAGGTATTGTAAGTTTGAAATAAAAGTTATTCCGGAGTTAAAGAATACCAAGTCGATGTCTGTTGATGTCCAATTGCAAAAGGAAGCAGAGTGCATTTTGCCGTTAATTCAAGGAGTGCAAGAGGTAATCTTGCTCGACGAGAATGGTTTAGAGTTTAATTCTGTAGATTTTTCAAAATTTATCGAGAAAAGAATGATTGGAGGACAGCGAGATCTATTTTTTGTTGTTGGTGGGCCGTATGGATTTTCCGACAAAGTGAAGAGCACTGCTAACGCAAAGATATCGTTGTCGAAGTTTACTTTTTCGCATCAGTTAGTGCGGTTGGTTTTTCTGGAACAGTTGTATCGGGCTTTTACAATTATTAAGGGAGAACCCTACCATCATCAATAATTTAAGGCCTGATTTTTGTTGTAAAATGGAGCAAATTAAAAAAGGAAATGCAGATGAGTAAAAGGTTTATAGCAATACTGTTTGCGATTGTAATTGCCGCCGTTTTAATATTTGTATCCGAATTTGCCATTCGCTTTACACCAAGTATCCAAATAAACAAGCCAAATATTTCTCGACTTCAAACAAAAATTGAGCAGGAGTTAAATACAACTAAGCTTTTAGGTAAAGAATACTTAAAGCTGGTTAACGAGAGATGTTCTCCCGAAATTTTTGAGCAGGGCGTTAAGTTCTGCGAGGAACGTGTTAGTGATTCAAATGTTCAGTTTTTCCTTTTTTTGGGTGATACACTTTGTTTTTGGTCTTCGAAGGTTGATGTTTCGGACATCAATTTTGACACATCGAAAGTTGTTTTACACAAAATTCAAAGTGATTACTATTTTTCCCAATGGATTTCTGTTGGAAATAAACGCTTATTAATTCTAAGCCATCTTTATTCGGAGTTTCCATACCAGAACAAGTACCTTAAAAACAGATTTTCATCTTCATATAAGGGGCTCGACGATTATAAAGTCTCAATAAACTTAGTTTATAACGGAACTCCAATACGTGTTAATGGGGTTACTCAATTTTATTTAGTTCCAGTCGATTCGTTTCGAAGGAGTGTCATAGAGCTGTCCAAGCCAATAATTCAATGGATAAGTGTGGCTTTAGTCATTGTTGCAATCTATTTATTTTTTGGCCTTAGCTATTTCCGAAAGAAAATACTGTTTAAAGTTTTTGGATTTGTAGGATTTATGGTTGCCGTAAGAGTGTTAAGTCTATACTTTGGGTTTCCAGCAAAAGCCGATGGAATTCTATTTGGCCCGAAACTATTTGCTCATTCTCAGTTTAATGCTTCGCTGGGTGATTTTTTCATAAATTCCTTTTTTGTTTTTTTAGTTGCTGCCTACATTTTTAGAAATCGCTTACGATTAGTTAAGGCCTTTCGTATTGATTCAAAGGTTTTAGCATTTTTAACTGCTCCAATTGTAGTCGCCATGTATGTTTTTGTTGATACAATGTTTACCTCGTTAATTCTTCACTCAACATTAACAATGGAAACCTATAGGATATTTAACGTTTCAGTTTACTCGCTTCTCGGTTATTTGTCAATTTCGCTATGGGTTGCTGCTGCATTTGCCATTAGTGGCTTTTGGTTAAATGCCTTTTTTACAGAATTGCGCTTAAAATGGATTTCGTTGGCTTTGCTTTTTGGTGCAATTATAGTTTCTGTTTTTTTAGTTTTAATTGGAGTTTCACCTACAATATATGGTATAGTTTGGACACTGCTTATGCTGAGTGCCTTTGTCTGCTTTAAGTACTTTATGGTTGATAAAATTGCACTAAGAGGTTATCTCGTAATTGTAGGTATTATATCGATTTATTCAGTAGTAATTGTCTCGCATTATTCTTTTCAAAAGGAGGAGGATGTGCGTAAAGTGCTGGCAATCAATTTAAGTTCGGAACGCGATCCAGTTGCCGAAATGCTAATTGCCCCCCTTTACCACAAGATGCTTACCGATACTTTGATTAGAGCCTATATTCGAGACATAAACAAGTATAATGTTGAACTGTATAATCATTTACGAAAAAAATACTTTAAGAATTACTTAAACAGGTACGAGTTAAGAGCAACTGTTTGTCTTCAGAACTCTGTTGTTATTGTTGATGCGAACAATACAATGGGCTGCAATCTGTTCTTTAATGGATTAATAGATCGTTATGGAATACTAATACCCTCGTCAAGGTTTTACTATCTAAATCTCCAAAATGGTTCCATCAGTTATGTAGGTGAGATTGGTTATAGGTATGGCGATGAGCTTAGGAATTTATATATTGAGTTAGATAGCAGGCCAAGCTGGGAGTTACTTGGTTACCCCGAGTTATTGATTGAGGGCAAAGGCTCGCAATCAATGCTTAAAGGGTATTCCTGGGCTAAGTATCATAAGGGATTGCTAGTAACACAAGCCGGGGATTTTCCTTACCGGTTGAAACTTAGTTCGGTTGATTCAACAGCAAATACCTATGAACTTATCAATTATTTAGGTTACAATCATCTTGTTTATCATCCCAATTTCGACGATGCTGTAATTCTTAGCAAACCCCGCGAAGAACCATTAAATACAACTGCTTCGTTTGCCTATAATTTAGTGTTCTTTTTTATCACACTGTTCATTCTTTTGAAATGGGTAGATTTTCCTATTCAACTTCGCGCTAAAAATCCAAGTTTTAAGAACAGAATTAGCTGGGCTATCAGCCTGATAATTATTCTTTCACTAATTATGGTGGCAGCAGCAACAATCCTTTATAACATTAAAAGTTTTAATCTGCGTAACGAAAAAAACCTTAGCGAAAAGTTGCTTTCGGTAATGTTTGAGCTGGATAAGGATATTGAGCTGATTTATAGGGCAAATCCGGATGTTGACAGGTTGACCGATAGGCTAATTGAACTTTCGAATATTTTCTATACCGATATAAACATTTACGACACGTCGGGCTCTCTAATGGTAACATCTAGGCCCGAGATGTTCGAGAAACAGTTGCTGGGTAGAAAAATGAACCCCATCGCATGGTATGAAATGGCCTATAAGCATAGTCCTAAATTTGTCGATAGTGAGAGTATTGGATCGATGTCATTTCTTAGTGCTTATGTGCCAATATTGGGGTCGAACAATAAAGCAATTGCTTATTTGAATCTCCCGTACTTTACTAAACAGGAGGAGTTGCGAAGTGAGTTGTACTCTATCATTGTTGCAATTATTAATATTTATGCTTTACTCGCATTCTTTGCTATAGCGGTGGCTATTTTAATTTCTGGTCAAATTACTCGTCCCCTTGAGTTAATTCGTGAGCGAATTAGCATGGTAAATATTGCTGGAAACAACGAACAAATCCAGTATTCTGGGAACGATGAGGTTGGACAGTTAATACGTGAGTACAACAGAATGGTTGATGAACTTGCTTGGAGTGCAAAGGAGTTGGCACGAAATCAGCGCGAGAGTGCTTGGCGCGAAATGGCCAAACAAATTGCTCATGAGGTTAAGAACCCATTAACTCCAATCAAGTTAAGCCTTCAATACTTGGTTAAAGCAAAAAAGGATGGTGTTCCTGATTGGGATCAGCGTTTTGAGAAATTTTCACAATCATTGGTGGAGCAAATAAACACATTAACAAATATTGCCAATGAGTTCTCATCGTTTGCCAAACTGCCAACTGCGAATATTAGCCCAGTTAATCTCAATAAGTTACTTAATGATATTGTAACACTGTATTCTGGATACAAAAACATGAGCTTTACCCTCACCAACAGGTTGAACTTTGAACCAACAGTAATGGCAGATAGGGAGCAACTGTTACGTGTATTCAATAATTTGGTCAAGAACGCCATACAGGCCGTGGAACGTGGACGCCATGGCGATATAGAAATAATTATAATGTACGGTAACGATAATTCGGTGAAAGTTGAAGTGACCGATAATGGAACTGGGATTCCAGATGATATTCTGCCAAAGTTGTTCACGCCAAATTTTACTACCAAATCGGGAGGATCGGGGTTAGGGCTTGCAATTACTAGGGAAATTGTACTTGGTTTTGGGGGGAATATTAAGGTGAGTACAAAAGTAGGCGAGGGATCGACTTTTACGGTAGAACTACCCATGGGAAAGGATGAGCAGGCCTAATGTTTAAATGATTTGTAAAAAATAAATCCTGAAATATTTCAGGATTTATTTTTTACTTGGAATTTAAATAGGTTGAATTATTGATAACATTAAATATTCTTCTTCGGCGATAAGTACCTATTAAATAGATACAATCCAATAATTGTTGCTACCCCAATTAGGCTAAACATAAACCAGAGTAATCCAGGACGACCCATCTCGTTTACGAATTTCACATAGGAATAAGCGCCTAAAACTCCGCCAATACCGCTACCAATAACTCCGTAAAGGAATGAGTAGCCAAGGTAAAGTGCTTTTTTATCTTCTGGAGCAATTAATCCAATATAGGAAATGAATTTTGGGTGAGCGGTCATTTCACCAATCGAGAATATGATTAACCCTAGTATAAAAATCCATGCATGGGTCGATATTGCTAATATTCCCATTCCAATTGTTCCCATTCCAATTCCAACAATCATAGTTGGAAGAGCTTTAGTGTTTTTTACGATTGATGATATTATGAGTTGAAGCGCTATTATTGTTCCAGCATTAATTACGGTAACATGCTCTGCATCGAACTTCCAGCTGGGATTGCTAATAAATAAACCTAAAATGGAGTTTATAAAATTATTCACAGGAGTCATATCCATGTACTCTTTGAGGTACCATAGGACTGTGTCGAACATCTGAAAGTAAAGTATCCAAAATCCTGAGTAAATTACAATCATGAGTATAAACTTATAGTCGCGAATAACCAACACCATTTCCTTCAGCACTTGGAACAAATTCTTTTGGGTTTGAGGACGTTGAGGCTCTTTGTAAACTAATAAATTTAATATTAATAGCCATCCTGTTCCAACTGCAGCCATTATAAATATATAGTTCCACCCAAGTTCCTTTAGGATTGGTATAAGTACCAAAGGGAATAGGAATGCTCCAAGATTAATAGACCAATAAAAAATTCCAAATCCCAAAGTGGAATTGCTTGAATCAGTTGTTCTGGCTATTGTTCCAGAAATAATAGGTTTAAATACACCAGCACCAAGAACCATCAACAGCAAACTCATAAAAACAGTGATATAAGTACTGCTTATGCTTGTTAGAAAATACCCTAAACTCATCACCGAAAATGCGAAGAAAAGCGTTTTTCTATACCCAAATCTATCGGCAATAGCCCCAGAAATAATTGGAAGAATGTAAAGTAACGGGGTAATGACGCTTTTAATTACACCCACACTTTCTTTCGAGAAACCTAGGCCTCCTTTATCAACACTTAGTACTAGAAAAACAGAGAGTACAGACATGACACCGTAATAC
>Ga0209066_10004963_pt1 | contig 14245 bp, 8 predicted proteins | sample All_14_2_FD_187198 | JGI IMG/M metagenome (GOLD analysis project Ga0209066, IMG submission 187198) | Freshwater microbial communities in response to fracking from Pennsylvania, USA - Allegheny Zone_MetaG_DW_15 (SPAdes) (version 2) ...
ATTATATTTTGCCCGCCCATCCCGGCTTGATCGTCAAAGAAGGCTACTGGCGCTGGCCCGAGCGCAACATCTCCGGCAACGCCATCGACTTCTTCATGCGCGTGCTCGGACTCTCCTTCCACGACGCCATGCGCCGGATCACTGGCACATGATCCGCCCGCTGGCGTCGTAACCGTACGATGCCAGTTTGGCCAGAAGCCGGGTGCAACGTCAAAAATCCGGCCTTACGATGCCAGTGTGGAAACGCGGCGCGAAAGCGCCCCGTTACGATGCCTGCAGCGCAAAATCCTGATGCCCCTGGAAAATCTGAAAACGACCGATCCCGTCGTAGCCGTACGATCAGAGCGCGGCTTTTCGGCCACAAATTACGATGCCAGCGTGGCCAACCCCAAAAAAACCTTACGACGCCAATTCGGCCAAAAGTACGATGTCAAAAAAGTTCGTAACACCTACGCCTACCTGCGCGAGGTCCTCACCAAACTGCCCTCCATGACCAACTGGCAGATCAAGGACGTCACCCCGGAAGCCTACGCCAGGGCGCTGAGGGAACGGCAACGCCCAGAACTCCGCCACGCGTCATAAATATCGTAACTCATCAGCTACGACGTTTATGACATCTACGACCGCCCCTCCGGTCAACATGCCGTCAAGAGGCGCTTGGTGTGCTTTCAATTACCCACAAGTTTCCTTCCCATGGCGAAGCCTAATTGGATATCTACCAGTCGAGACATGCCCCTCCAAATTACCGTGTTCCCAGGTGGCGGATCGGAGCGCCGCGCAAGATAACCTCCCATCTGGGCCAATTTTATAATGTAATCTGACAGGGTTGTTGCTCCCCCGCTATTTTTTGGCCTGTTGTTCACGAGGCTATTTAGTATTACACATTCTTCGGGGGTTAATGCGATGGTTGGAGGGGCATCAAGGGCGGTCCGATTGATCATCGTCATCCAAAAGATTCGCCAACTCACGATGCAGAAGACAGAGATCAAGTTCACCAGCCGCTCTGCCGTTCTGAGCTTGGACTCTTCAGCTTTGCAGCCCGATTTCAATATTTTGTGGAAGACCTCGATCTTCCATCGCAAGGAATACCATGTTAGCTTTTCTATAGCGTCCGCGAGCGAGTCTACAGGCAGGTCGGTGATCAGTTTCCAGTTCACCGGATCCCGCCCTTTGGGCCTTCCTATTTCCTTGGCGTAAATGACGCTCAAGGCAAGCTGTGGGTAGCGATCCTTCTTGCCAATCGGAGGTAATACTTGAACACGACGATACTTGATATTTAATACCGCCTCGGATGCTTCGCGCTCTCGTGTTTTAAGTTGAAGGCGATGCGTTCCTTTCACGCGGGTGGCTTTCATCTCATCGCCAATCGTGTGTCCGCCATCACCAGCGAGCCGGTCAACACAAGTTCGCACTAAAAAGTGCGTCCCTTCTTCCCTCGCCGTGCAGAACAATTCGTAGATGTCGCTCTCCCGGTCTCCGATATGCACGCAACGTTCGGGATCGCCAAGAAGTCGCGTGGATTGCCGCAGATTCTCCAACCACCGAAAGCTCTCCTTCTCCTCAATCGGCACTCTGGTGGGGTTGATCTTTCTCTTGAGCGCATCGCAGCCTTTGAAGTTCTTGCGAGTCCAGAATTTGATGGATGCCAACCCAAGAGGCAGGCCCTCGAGAGTGAGGACAAGGCTCGAATGCATCAGTATCCCGCGAACGGTTATGTGCCGAAGACGTCTATCCCTACCTCTCCCCATACAGGCACGGGTAATAAGCCCGAGGTTACGGGCGCTCTCTCGCTCGTAGGAAAATTCGGTAGTGTCATGCAAGACTAGAGTGGAGCCGGACGCGGCATGAAAGCGCGAACGCGTGGACTCAAAATGTCCGCCGAGAATGTCGGCTTCGCTTACGCGCGGATTGGAAAAGAAGCGGTAAGCCGCTTTTATGCTGGCCCAATCCTGACAGGCAAAAGGAATGCTGCCGCCGATGCACTCAGATATCTCTTCAACCAGCGTTTTGAATCTTCGACCCAGGCGCACGTCGCTAAAGTGACACCCTCTTGTCTCCAGATCAACCCATCGCGGGTCTGCGGGGGATTCAAGGCCGAGATTCTTGGGGGTAGTGGGTTTGTCTCCCTTCTTGGTTGCCATCCCAAGCTTTTCAGCAGAACTGCTTCGCACTGTACAGACAATTCGGGTCAGCGGCGTTACGTTTTTCCGGACAAAACTTGTGGGTAATTGAAAGGCTTGGTGTGACGCTTACCTTACGCCCCACATTACGTCCAAGCCATAGGAGATACCGGGGATGGTCACTTGTCCCGCCAAAGCATCCGCAGGAAATATTTAGCCCTCTGGCCCATATGTGTAGATGCCGTTAAGCTAAAAAGCAATTACCACGGCCGCGGTCTTTGCTAGATTTTGATGATGTAGTTGAGCATGATCGTCGGCTGCACGTTCTGGCTATTTCCTTCCCCGGCATTACCTGTCAAGGGATATGATACTCCCGAGATGGTTGATATCAACGCGTTTCCGACAGGTCCGCTCCACCAAGTGCTACTGCTAACCAAATAACAATTGTGCGCGTGTTGTTGCATCCGTTGATCGCCGCCTGCCGCTCCTAATGTGGCTCCAATTACACCGGACGTCACTGTAAGCCGATTCGCAGCCGTCCCACCCATGTCATCTTTACCGGCCGCCACACGCCCTCGGAGGTCAGGCAAATTGAATGTGGTCGACCCGTCGCCCGAACCATATGTGGTGCCGGTCACAACAAAGAGCGCAGAGTATGTAATTCGGCTGACGGCTTGTCCGTCACATAACAAATATCCTGACGGCGCGGTGCTTCCTGCAAATGGCATTACGGCTCCCGTGGGTAATCCGCCACCTCCATTTGCAGCAACCGCCGCATTGACGAATGAAGTGGTTGCGATTTGCGTGGTGTCGGTTCCTGGCGCTGCGGTTGGGCTGGTCGGTGTGCCTGTTAATATGGGGCTGTTGGTGGGCGCTTGAGCGCTGAGCGCAGTAGCCAAACCGTCTATCGTGGAAATGGGCTGGGTACCGGTATGGTTCGAGCGTTGCAGGGCAGCGGCAGCGGCATCCCGTGCCGCTTGGTCGAGGCTACCGGTCCCGGCAGGGCCCTGGGGCCCCGCTGGACCTTCCGGACCGGCGGGGCCAGTTGCGCCGACTGGTCCTTGTGGCCCCGTTGCTCCTATTCCTCCCGCACTGCTGCCAAGCGTACCGGTGATATGGAGATTCCCGCCCACGGTAAGATCACCTGGGATGACGAGATTGTTTGCAGCGTGTATCTGCCCACCAAACGCCAACGCGATCAGGGCGGCTAGAGGGAGAATACGGTGGAGATGGCTATTTGTGAATCCAAGAGGATTTCGGGTTTTCATAAGTGATAAAGTGGAACTATTTTTGGAGCTTTTCAGACAACTATTCACCGATTCGTTTGATTAACTTAGAAAGTGGTAAGAACAATGGCCTTCATTACTAGGTGTGCGTGGCTTGCGAATTGAAGCGTTCGGATGAATATTGGAGCCAAGTGGGAAATACATAGGGGATCAAAGAAGCTGTCACGGGGATTATCTTTATTGAGCCTTTATTGAGGAGGCCGGTAGGGTCTTCCTCAATCCTTCGCACTGCGTCGTAGTCACAGAAGGCCGAGAAATCCCGCCTCATTTTGGGTTTATAAAATCAATGATAGAACGTTTCTTATCGTTAAAATCGTCACATCCGATAACTATTATATGATATTGCTTCCATTCATCAAGACGCTCCTCTGACGGCCATGTGCTATAAAACAACGTTTCCAGCACCTCGACGTCCTCGTCTTGCGATGATACGATGCCGGTCATAACATGACCGTAATCGTTCGAGGCTTCTGGAATTTGAAGAATCTCAAGCAGGGACGTAAAGGCGCGTTCGGCCTCGCGTCCAGCAACCACTATTGCGAGCACCGATTTTGTGCACAAAAGCTCAACCAGTTCTGCAAAGTGCTTTTGGTTCCAATCGCACATCCAAAGCAGCACGATTGAACCCGCGAAACCTCCTTCGTCCCAACCAGCACCCCACTTTTCCTTCCAGAGGAACACCTCTCGGCCGAGATAACTACCTACCGTTTGAGCACTCATTTCTTCTTAATTTTCTTCTCCTGTATAAATTTTTTGATCGTCTCAATTTGCTTAGTGACGTTCTTTATCGTTCTCTCTACCTGAGATTTATACTTCATATCAGGCAATTTCTTAATATGTTCCGCAAGAGTCTTCTCGGCCCGTTTCAACCCCTTAACAATGGAATCTGCACCATGTTCAGCAAACTGCTTCTCCAACTGTTTGTAGATCTTTGAATTGATTGCTTTTTCTCCCGCCGCCGCCGCCGCTTTTTCGCCTTTTCCTTCGGGGGTAAAGAACATGCCAGCACCAACCACCGACCCCAATAATGACTGTCCAAGTTGACTTCCAAAATTGTCAACGTAATTGGGGTCGGATGCATCGAGCGGAGGCGCTGGTTGCCCATTTACCGCGTTAAGAAAAGCTGACTCCAGTCCTTCGGGGTCAAACTTGGTCCAAGGATTGTCCTCAACGTAGGTGTAAATATTAGGTATTGCCGCAGGGGCTTCATGCCAGTGGCTTTTCTGTCCGGGAATCGTTTTCTCTCCGGAACCCACTGCCACATGGTGGTCGGCTTCCTGTCCGCTGTCCTTCGCCGTCTTTGTCGGGCCGTTGCCCGCTTGCGGGACTCCCGGCTCCAAAGCTTGCTCGTATTCTTGGTAAGAGACCTCTTTCCCATCTACGACCCACTTGTCCTTTGGCTGTATCAACGTATTGCCAGCAGGGTCCCGCGTTATGAACACCCCGGTCTCCAAATCCCTGTATCTGAACCCTTCATTAAGCAACCCTGTAGGGTCTTCCTCTTTCGTATTCGCTTGTTGGCGATCTTCCAGGGCTGCCTCATCACTATACCAATACACCGGCCGACTCCCAAACGCATCATACCACACTTGATACGTGTTAACCCCATTCGTATCGGTCTTGGCTACCACGTCTCCTCGGCTGTTGTAGTGGTCGAAGCTCAGCGTTCCCTGCCGGTTGGTGTAGAGCAGCCCTCCTACTCCTCCTCCCATGTCGTGCCCTCGTATGTATTCCACTTTGGGGGCCGTTGCGCCGTTCTCGTATTCTTTTACGCTTACTCCTCCGCTAAAGACCACTCGCGTGCTCGTTTCGTTCTCCACCCGTTCCACTCGCCGGGTTCGATAATCATACATGTACGCATACACGTTTCCGTCGCCTTTGCTCAGGTTCGTCAGCCGGTTCTCCGCGTCGTAGCTGTAGCTGTCAGTGACTCCAGCGCACGTCCGTGTCTTGCGGTTGCCGTTTGCATCGTAGCTGAATCCTACGCTGTAGCTGCCATTGTCGCTGAATCCCGTCAGCTGGTTTACCTCGTTGTAGACGTAGGTGGTGACGTATCCTTCGTAATCCAAACTCACACGGTTGTTTGCGTCGTCGTAGCCGTAGTGCTTATGGCCGAAGGAGTCGCTCCATTCGTCTACAAGGCGGTTTGCTGCGTCGTAGCCGAAGCTTTGGGTTTGGTTGAATACCGGCAGGTCGTGTTCCTGGATCCAATCCAAATTGCCTGCCAGGTCGTGGCCATAGTAGTAGCCGTATTGGACTACCTCGTTGGATACGGACTGTTCTCCTGTCATCCGGTTGAGGGCATCGAACGTGGCGGTTTCTTTGTCCCCATTGGCCAATGTTTTGGATACGATGTTGCCGGATCGATCGTAGCCATAGCTAGTGATCCGGTTGTTGTCCTTCAAGGTTTCCAACCGGTTCAAGGCGTCGTATGTGTATTCGATGGCCACGCTGTCTCCAAAGTAAAGCGCACTGAGTCGGTTCCCGGCAAGATTATACGTGTAGACTCCGTCCACAATTGCCACTCCGTTGGCTATGCACGCTGCCGGGCTGCTGATCACGCTCGTCCCACTGGTCTCGGCAATCACCCGGTTTAAGTCATCGTAGAGATAAGCCACATCAGCTTTCCCGCCTTTGTTTGGTTCGGACACACCTGTAATATTGCCTGCCAGGTCGTAATGGTAGGTGCGGTTTCCGATGTCGAATGGAGACGAGTAGGTTACTGTTTTGAGCCGATGCCGGAAATCGTAGCTGTAGTCGGTTCGGACCCCATTCGCATCAACGCGGCTCCTTTTATCCATCGCATCGTAGCCAAAGACAGTGTAGCTGCCGGCGGCATCGGTTACTTTGGTGTTTCTATTCAGCCCGTCGTATTCAAATGCGGTGGCATATTGGTTGCCGTCGATCACTTTCGTGCGATTACCCACCAAATCATATTCGTAGCTCACGGTCAGACCGGAACCATCCCGGGTGGTCGCGCCGGTGGTCGTGCTACTCAGGCGGTTAAGGGGGTCATAAGTATTGCGCGTCCAATGTTCTTTAGGATCCTGAACGTAGGTAACATTGCCACTTTTGTCGTAGAAGGTGTGCGTTGTAGGCCGCCCATTTCCAACATCGGGTCCGATCACCGTTATAGGACGGTTGGCCCAATCGTAGATTGTATCGGTCACCGCGTCATTGGGATTAGTGACCTTTGTCAGATTGCCCACAAAATCATATTCCCACTGCGTAAGTGGACGCACTTGGTTGTTCGGACCCGAAATCGTGGCGTTTGTTACCAATGGCCCTGTTTCCGAGGTTTTGCGATTTCGTGCGTTATAGCCGTAATCCGTTTGATGCAACAACGGATCCTTAACACTAGCCACATTCCCAGCGTCATCGTAAATTGTCTCTGTGATGGGGGTGACAATATTCCCATGTCCGTCGTCCACAGCGGGCGCGATCACTCTAATCGGCCGCCCGGCTCCGTCATATTGCGTTTCGGTGACACGTCCAAGCTCGTCTGTTGTTTTCCACTTCAGACCTGTTTTGGTATAGTCTGTGCTAGTGAAGCACAACAACGAATTCTCCTGGCCATAATATGAAACCTTCAACGGACGATTAAGAGCATCGTAATCGGTTTTGATAACATTCCCCACGGGGTCGAGCTTAGATGTAAGATTTCCTACAGCGTCGTAACCGTTGGAACCTGTAGCGACAAACCCATTCGCATATGCTACCGAATGGGTAAGCGGACGATAACGGGCGTCATAGGTAACGGTCGTCTCGATGCCGCGAGGATCTCGCGACAAAGTCGGCTTGAACGCCGTTGTGTCAAACAGACTCGCGCCAGAGTTGGTTCCGTATTCAAAATGGGTAGTACCACTCACGGCAGTGCCTACTGCGGAAATAACGTCAGTAACGCGCTGGGCGCTATCATATTCCATCCGCGTTTCATAATTATTAGGATCGATAATCAATGTTTTCGAATTTACGCTATTATATTCGAACCGCGTCTCCAATTTCGGGGCTTCCTCCATAATCCTGCTTGTTTTAACGAGTCGATTACATTGGTCATATTCAAATTCTGTAACATGCCTCTTTTCATCAATTTCTTTTATTTTATTGCCTTTCAAATCATAAACAAATTCCTTGAACGCTTCTTCCTCCGTCCCTTTCGCATACGTCGTCTTCACAAGACGATTGCAGAAGTCATAATCAAATGCTGTGACATTCCCCTTGGGATCAGTGGTCGTCTTCTTGTTCGAACTCGCGTCATAAGTGTGACGTGTGATCAAATACAAACCGGAATGGGGATAGGTGGTCTCTGTAACTACATTGCCATTTGCATCAAGTTCATAGGAAGTTACCAAGTCAGTCCCGACTTGATCACCAAGAGCGCATTCAACCTTCTGAGTCACCACACCAGGAAAAGCGGAATTCCCGTATTCAAATGTTGTTTTCTTCACTACTGGAGAACCTGGCGCGAGCGGTTCACTGATCGATTCCGAAAGCCGCCTCCCGAATCCATCCAAATCATACTGGGTTAAGCGCCCAAGTTCATCCTCAGATGAAGCCATTATTCGATACGGCCCATACGTAAATTTTTTTACACCCGCCATGGCATTGGTTTCTTGGAATGGATCATCATAATAGTTACCCCATTTGCCCCCAAATACTAAATAATACACCCAACTATTCGCCGTTTCAAATCCGGGTATCTGCTCATGCAGATAGGTTGTTGTATGGCCCCAGATATCAGTAGCGCTCGAAAGTGCCATCCCTGCATTTGGATTAAACCGAAAAGTTTCAACGCCAATCGCGTTAGATATGGTCATTTTTTTGAAACACAAAATAAATGGTGGCGGCCTCTCGCCGGTCCTAGTTCCTTCAATAACAGTCACATCGGAAAACGAATACGCAGTTTCATTATTTTCCGCATCTATCACTTTTGTCATTCGGCATCCTGGCCTGCCGTCAACGGAGTCCAATTCGTATGCGGCGTTGCAGCCGGATGTTCCGGTCCGCAGCAGTTTCACAACTGACAGATTTTGAAACCGTGCAAACGAGTTGTCCGGAAGGGTCACCTTACTAATATTTCGCGGCAAACCGGTTTTCTGATAAAAGCCACACTCCGAAAAGTAATCCCATTTTGAAGCATCAAATACGTATTCAAATTGATATATCGTATCCTTGGGAACCGATCCTACTAAATAGTGACTCTTTATCGTCGAAATATCGCAATGATATTTATCGATTTTGTCATTTGAAGGTTTTTTGTCTGCTTCCATTTCAGCACCGTATGTGTAGCTTGTTACACCCCCATCGGGGGCTGTAATTTTGCTTAACAAACGGGTCGAAGCAGAACCGAAAGCGAGATCGGTGTCGTAATCAAACGACCATGCAGCCCCTTTTGGATCTGTAATTTTTGTGATAATATAATTCACTCCACTAAACTGGGTAGAATCCAGGCTTAGGGGGGGGGCGGCCTCGACTAGGTCGATCAAAATCGTTTGCCCAACATTATTTGGATTAGCAACGACGTCATTTACCGCGTCGGAGCTTCGCAAGCCCGAGGTGATTTCCTTTAGTACTGAAATCGAACTTGGGGTCAGCGAAGAATTTGTGTACCGATACACTATGGTTTTCCCCATCCGATCAACCATACTCACGGCTCGCAGATAGTAATGTTCTTCCCATCCACTATGATTGCGTCGATCTCCGTAAACGTTACGCCACACCGATGTTTGTTCATAGTAGATTGTCGTTCCGTATTTCCCTGTGAACGCCAAGTTAGCAGGCCCAAACAAATTTCCATTCGGGTTACTGCATCTTAACGAACATAAAAAATCTCCACCTTCAATCCGTGATGAAGGAAAGGGTATAAAATCGTATGTATTATGAATTCCATTCTCGTCCGTCTGTGTAGATGCGCATATGACGAATCGATGCACGGAACCATTTTCATCCGTAACATTATATTGCATGAAATTGGTGTCGGAGCTTTTTAGGACTTCGATTGTAGGCACCAAATTTGTTGTCCAGCATGGTCCAAAAGGACGGTCACACACTTCACCCGGTCGAAGCCCGCTGACTGCATTCCAGACTTCCGATGTTGCATTTCGCCTCGCTGATAATACATGTGTGCTACCAGGTACCGGAATATAGATTTCGGTACTGCTGTGATGAAGTGTAAGATTCATCGCATCCACATAAGTCTCTTCTTTCTCTTCACTTGTTTCTGCAGAATGCTGTGGTTTTTCATCTTTCATCGGACGCCCATTTAGGGCGATTTTGCGGTAGCGCGTTCCCGAACAGTCCTCAATCGGAAGCGTTATGGGGTCATCAGGTATCGGTTCGTTGTCATTTTCGCCGTCGTCCTCTGCCAAAACTGTAAAAATTCGTCCGGTGAGGAGGGTGTTGATTGCAATTACGAGCGCCAGTAGTGTGAAGATATTTTTGATTCTCATGGTATTCCCTGCTTAAGTCATAAGCGAATTTGCGGAAGCGGTGATACGCAATTGCTGAAATCGCGCGCGCAGTTGTCGTAGCCTAAGCGTCGTCATTTTGTTATTGGTTTAGCTCGGGAAGGCAACCCGACTTGAAGGGCATTTAGTGCGGTGTTCACGGCACCTTCAAGTTGCCGATTGTGTTCGCTCTGTATATTTTCCAGGAGCGAAAGGTCTTCGCTGGTTCCTAGTTGGCCAATGGCGGCGATCGCGCTAAGGCGCAATGAAGAGGGTTTTGCCGCGTTGCTTGCTATTGTCCGTGCGCAGGGGAGAATTTCACTAAAACCGCGCTGAGCACAAACTTGGAGAGCAGTAATCCGCGCCAGATCGGTTACCTCGTCTCCCGTAGCAAGAGCAACACCAACTTCGTGGAGCTCTTCGACGCTAAACGGCAAGGGAAGCAGATCATACTCTTGGTTTTGCTGCTGGCGCTTCAGAAGAATTAAGTGCAAGCCCTCTAAAGCAGTGCCGGAGAAACTTTCTTTCGACTGTCCGGCAGCATCGACCATGGTGCTGATAATGTCCTTTCGCTTTCCTGGATTTGTTTCACACGAATAATTGGGATAACTAGGTTGAATCCAATTAACGAAGTGCTGTATTGCGTAGTCGCGCACGACTATACCTTTCGATTTGTCATACACAATGCCAATCAAAATGTCTGTTAAGGATGACAGCGGACGAGATTGTTGACAAAGACTATCCATGACTTCGTTAACGAGATAATGCCATTTCCGGTCTGAGATATGCATGGGCTTAGGGCTGCAAATCCAGGCAACAAGCGCCCGCTGTTCTTGCTCAGGCACATTTTTTCCAAGGGAATGAATGCGCTCGGCGTATTGACCGGAACTGGCTTTCACGGGGAGTGTGGCGAATATTGTGGGCGCGTTTTTAAGGTCTACCGATGGTACAACTTCACGCCTCACGATATGTGCATCGTGGGGCGGAGGATCCGCCATGGCGGAACGCAATGGCGTTACGTGCCCCCGCTTCACAACGTGAACACTACGAAATGTTACACCGAGGCCGACAAGGAGGGCTAAAAAAATAACGATAAGGGAACTCGGGGATTTCACTTGGGATGGGTTTCCTCTCAACTAAAAGGTGTTTATATTCCTCCGATTGGGTTGCCTTGGGCGTCGTAGATGCAAACGCGGTGGCAAACGCTAGTAGGAGTTCCCACCGGGTAGTTGAACTGAAGAACGACTACACCATAGGCATCCAAGTCCGAGGCGTAGATGCGTTTTACAGTAGTGCCGTCAGAGAATGTTACTCCAGCCACAACGATGCGCACCTCGGCGTAACCACCAGGCGGAAGTTTCCCGATTACGATGGTGCCTTGCACGACGCAATCACCATTGGAATACATGGAGACCACATGGGTATCACCCGTAAGCGTTGCACTAAAAGTCAGGACAGCGTCCACCGTTCCGCGCGCGAGGATGGGACCGCCAGGGCTTAACCGAGCAACGGCATGCTTGGTGCCCCTCTGTAGAGGAAGAATTTGGAAGCTCTGCCCGCCCGCTACGGGAGGTGTATTTTCCTCGGCGCGCAGGTTGCGATCCCAGTCCACGGTTAAATCTGTTCCGATTTCCGGTAATATCCAATTACGCCACGCAGTTAAATATCCAAGGAATACATCTCCGAATGAGGCCTCTTTTGCCTGCACGCTCAGAGTTGCCGTCGTACCTCCCCAAATCGCCTGGACGGTGTAGGTTCCGCTTTCAGCGAATGTGTAAACCAATGGAATATCAGCTGTAGTGCTATTGCTATCAACTATGGTCGTTCCATTGGTTACGGTGATTGTGACATCCCCCACAGGCTGGCTTCCAACCTGGAAAGCTGTAAGACGGAGGCTGTCTCCTTTGCGGATGGCAAGACTACCATTGTCATTGGCTGCCAAATTAAGCGCACTCCAAGTAACGGTATTCGTGCTGGAAATCTGGCCTCCTTCGAATTTTGCGATTGCAGTCGTGGGTGTTCCATCCCCATTGAGCGGAATGTTTGCATACCATTGACCATTGATCGCGTCCTGAGCACTGATGACATTGTCACCAACAGTCAGTTGAACTTGCCCTGGCACGCGGGCGCTTCCTTCAATGCATACAGGGCTTGTGTAGCTGGTCGCGGGGAAAGACACAACGTCATTGGATACGGCCTGCTGATCTACCCAATCCGGTATGCCGTTGCTATTTTGATCCACCCCTTCGGGCTTTAGGATGCTGACAGAGTTGATTTGGAGATTGTAATTGCCTGCACCGTTCCAATTCACGATCTCGATGGTGTGCCCCCCCGCTTCTAGATGCTGCGTCAAGCCATTTATGATGGCGGCTGCGCCATTATAGGACGAGAGAGTATAGCGGCCAAGCAATACGCCATCCACAATGACGTCTAGCGGAACACTGGCATTCAAACCTGCCACAGTTCCCAGCGGTTGCCCTTTCAACTGAAAGGCCCATATCCCATCAGAAGGAACCGTGAATTCGTAATCTATGGTACCCCGACGATCAACGTCTACAACGCGATCGCCGCTGAGGATTTTCCATTCCCCGGAAGCAGAGAGGAATGCACTACCAGATATCGTTTGGATCACCGTAAATGGATTTGTGTCGAGGCAAAGGGGATTGCTCCCGTACGAGACTTCATCATAGTCGCCAACCCCATCCCCATCGGTATCCCACTTGGTCGGGTCCGTCCCCAACAAATACTCCTGCCGATTGGTTAAGCCGTCTCCGTCGAAGTCTGCATAGCTAGCCTGACGTGCATCGCTTGCGCCATTATCGATCGGATCCAGCCCATATAGACGTTCCCAACTATCAGGCAGGTCATCATCATCAAGGTCGTCGAGTTCCTTGATGAAGGATGCGAGGTACTGAGACGGGATAATCTCGCGTTGTCCTCCAGGCTGTTGCCAAGCCACTTCGGCGTGAGCCCCGCCTTCACTTTCCTTGTGCACAATCTCGATGTAATATTTGCGCCCGGCCTGGAGTAAAATCGGAGCGCTCTCCTGAGAAGCACCCCGGTCAAAATCGCCGTAAGTAAGCCATCCATCAAGAGAAGCGATTTTCTGTTTCTGGAATTTATGGTCATCGCTGCTTAACCATAATTCGCTGCTATCATCGCTCGCAATCCAGAAGGTATACAGTCCGCTGACAGGGGCGGTAACCGTCCCCCGGAGCCGCTGGCCGAAGTTATCCACTACGTTAACATGAGAATAGGAGGCGCCTTCCAAAAGTTCCTGAAAGTCCGGCTGCCCCAAATACTTGGTTGATAATGTCAAGTTGTTGATGGCTTTTCCCTGAATTCCATACGGTTCAAATAGCCGGGCACGCCTGCTGCAGTGTTCGGGTCTGTGCCATAGGCATACTCTTCGTAGTTGGTTAATCCGTCATTATCTGGATCACCATATTCTCCACTCGCAATGCCATTCGCCTGCTCCCAATCATCAGGGAGGTTGTTGTCGTTTGCATCGGTTGGATCCATTACGGGGCCGCTGAGAAATTCGCTCGGAATGATCTGGCGCGCTTGCCCGGGGTATTGCCACGCAATATCGAGATGATCATTCCCATCACCCTGTTTTGTCAAAGCCTCGATCCAGTATTTCTGACCCGCTTGAAGAGAGAGCGTTACCAAGGTCTTCTGCGACGAATTATCATCCCACCCCTGCGGCCCTGTCGATCCGTTGACCGTTGCGATTCGCCGTTTACTAAACCGGCTGGCCGTAGTGCCCAGTTGAAGATCTCCACTATCGTCGCTGGAAATCCAGAAAGTGTAGTTTCCTGTTACTGGCGCGGTTATGGTTCCCCGCAGTCTTTGCCCAAAGTTCTGGCCATAATTAAGCGGTGCCGCTGCGATGGAGACATAATCCCGGATATCGGGAGTTGCGTTGAATGCCGCACTCTGTGTTAGGTCTGCCACACTCTTGCCCGAAAGATTGAGCCAAATACTCCTTTCGAGAACGCCCGGCAAGCCACAGGCAACCACTTGAGTCGAAATCGGAGGCACACCGTTCTCGGCTGCCGCCTGTGCATCGGATACCTCGCTGCCGGTGCTATTCGGATTTAAGGGATTCGTTCCATATTGGAATTCCTGCAAATTCGTCAAGCCATCCCCATCCGGATCCCCATCAGAGAGCTGACCAAGGTCTCCAAACACCGCCGTTTCCCAGGCGTCGGAAAGACCGTTGCCATTTGCATCTCCACCAACAAGTGAGAAATTGTCGAACTTTGGTGTAATTGGACCGGCAATAGCAGACGCACAAGCCAAACCAATTTCCATTTGAATATTGGATGCCTTGTAAGCAGACCCGACCAAATTCCATGTTGTCCCATCGGTTGAAGCGTAGCCCACGAAC
>Ga0209066_10004964_pt1 | contig 14244 bp, 15 predicted proteins | sample All_14_2_FD_187198 | JGI IMG/M metagenome (GOLD analysis project Ga0209066, IMG submission 187198) | Freshwater microbial communities in response to fracking from Pennsylvania, USA - Allegheny Zone_MetaG_DW_15 (SPAdes) (version 2) ...
TTGAAAGCGGAATCACTATCCAAAAATATGCCACAAAAAAATAATTTAACCCCCTGTTTTGGCCAAAAAATTGGCACGGCAGGCGCTAAAACCTTGCTGTGAAAGGATCCCGTACTTTGAAAAAAAGCTGGCTTACCCCTCAAACTTTCTAATTTTGCCAAAGGATAGAACCTATTTTCTCAAAAAATGATCAAGCAGACGGAGTTTTCACTTAAAGCCTACCCACGCGGTTTTCACTTGGTTACCGGGGAAGTGCTGCACCAAATCGGTAGTTTGCCGACGGAGGGCCTGCTTCACCTTTTCATCAAGCACACCAGCGCTGGCTTGGCCATCAACGAAAATGCCGACCCATCGGTCAGGGTGGACTTCGAGGGGTTCTTTAACCACCTCGTCCCAGAGAATCTGCCATTTTTAACGCACACCATCGAAGGCCCGGATGACATGCCCGCCCACGTTAAGTCGGTGTTGGTCGGTGCTTCGGTCAGTATCCCGATTACGAATGGGCGACTGAACCTCGGCACTTGGCAAGGCATCTACCTCTGCGAGTTTCGGAATAACGGGGGCAAGCGGCGATTGGTTGCGACCATGATTTCTTGATGGCGGTCTGGTTTTGTAAAAAATCCAGCAACCGGCTGACTTTCAGTTGTTTTAAAATTTTAAAAAAAATAATCTGATGCCCGGCTTAGCCGGGAACTGCAATATGGAGCTTTTTTGGAACGGCATCAAACTTGGTCTTGCGCTCAGTGTGCTCACTGGGCCAATCATTTTTACGCTGCTGCAAACAAGCATCGAGCAAGGCTTTCGGGCGGGCATCATGGTATCGGCGGGCATCTGGTTCAGTGATTTGCTGTTCGTGGCCGTGACGTTTTTCGGCGTTTCCTATGTGGCCCAGCTGGCGCAATGGGAGGGGCTAGAGTTCTGGCTGGGCATTGCCGGAGGCATTATTTTATTAATTGTAGGCGGTAGCATGTTGCTCCTGAAACCACCATCGATGGAGAAGCTGGAACAGCCTAAGGCAGTGCGACACTCCTCCTTGCTCTCGCTCTGGACGACAGGCTTCCTCATCAACACCATCAACCCGTTTACCTTCTTCTTCTGGCTGGGCGTGTCAGCTACGCTCTTCACGAAGCAGGCGCTGAAGCCCGACCAAGCGCAGCTTTTCTACCTCGGCCTGTTCGGCACCATCATTTTCACGGACACGACCAAGGTGGGCCTTGCCAAGTACATCCGGCGCTGGCTCAAGCCCAAAAAGATACTTCTAATGCGCAAAATTGCGGGAACAACCCTGTTGGTAATAGGCATAGGGTTGTTCGTACGTGCGTTTTATCCTTCAAAAGAAAATACCGATGAAAAGCAAGGCTATCATCATGTCCACGACGGACTTCATCCCCGGCAGGGAAGTCATTGAAGTAATCGATATTTGCAGGGGCAGTACCGTGCGGGCACGCCACATCGGGCGTGACATCGTGGCGGGCTTGCGCAATATCGTGGGCGGCGAAATCAAGGAGTACACCAAACTGCTGGCCGACTCCCGTGAGGAGGCCCTTGGCAGAATGTTGGCCGATGCTGAACGAATCGGCGCTGATGCTGTTATTAACGTCCGCTTCATGACCTCGATGGTGATGCAGAACGCCGCCGAGATTTTGGCATACGGCACTGCCGTTAAACTGAAATAGTAACGAGCTATGGGTTTCGAGTTACGAGCGGCTCGAAACTCGTGGCTTGAAACTCGAAACTCAAAGAATGGCCAACACAAAAGAAATCGTTAACCGCCGTGCCTCGCACGAATTCCATTTTGTCAGCACCTTGGAAGCTGGTATCGTGCTGGGCGGCTCTGAGCTGAAATCCATCCGTGCGGGCCACGCTGGCTTGGTGGATGCCTACTGCCTCTTCATCAACGGGGAGCTTTGGATAAAAAGCTTGTACATCAAGGAGTACGAAAACGCCAACGCCTACAGCGTTCGCCCCAGCCGCCGTGACCGCAAGCTGCTGCTGCATAAATCCGAATTGCGCAAGCTGGAAAAACGGGTAAAGGAAAAAGGCATGAGCATCGTGCCGTACAAGATTTACTTTTCCGACCGTAATTTCGTGAAGGTGGAAATCGCCTTGGCACAGGGCAAAAAATCGTTCGACAAGCGGGAGTCCATCAAGGAAAAGGACTCCAAACGGGATATTGATAGGATGATGAAGTCGAAGGGGCGGTTGAATTCGTGAGTTTTTTTTCAACACGGAGGGTCGGAGAATACAGAGGGCCACGGAGGTAAACTGCTTCGTGGCCCTCTGTGTTGATATATCTAGTTATCGCTCGCCTCCGGCAAATCCTCGACTATCTCCTCCACCTCTTTTTCCTCCGGCAAGCTCACCCAAAAATTGTTCATCCCCTCCCCCTGCGTGATAGCCACCAACTGCGCATTCAGCAGTTCGAGCAAGCCGAGGAAGGTCACGATGGCCTGGATGCGGTTCTCCAATCGAAGGAACAGCGCTTTGAAATCGGTCTTTTTCCCTTTTTTCAGTTTGGAAAAAATATACTCCTGCTGCCCTGAGATGGTGTAGTCGAACTTGACGATGGTGTGGACGGTGTGCTTCTTGTCCGCCATTTCTTGGCGGTTCACCAGCTTCTCGAAGGTTTTCAGCAGTTTGAACAGGGTGAGGCTTTCGAGTTCCACGTCCACGAGGGCCTTGGTGGCGATTTGTTGTAGCTCCCGGCTCACGTTGCCCCGGTGCTCCCGCAGGGCACGGGTCTCCTCCATCTGGCGCATCTCGTCCAGCACGCTCTTGTAGCGCTTGTACTCGATGAGGCGGTTCACCAGTTCCTCCCGTGGGTCAATCTCGTTGCCTTCCTCGTCCACGGGCTTGCGGGGGATGAGCATCTTGGCCTTGATGCGGCAAAGCGTGGCCGCCACGAGGATGAACTCACTCGCCAAGTCCACGTTCAGCGCCTCCATCTGGCGGATGTAATTGAGGAAGTCCTCCGTCACCGTGTGGATGGGGATGTCGTTGATGTCCAACTCATCCCGCTCAATGAAGAAAAGCAGGAGGTCGAACGGCCCCTCGAACTGGGGTAGGTGGATATTGTAGCTGGTGGCGGAGTTGGTCATTTTAAATGCTCATGGCTGCCTCATACAACGGGAACCCCGCCATAAACCGGTTCACCTCCTTCCTTGTTTCCTGAATCAGTTCCTCGTTCTCCACGTCCATTACCAGTGCGTCAATCCACTCCACGGTGCGGCGGAAATCGGCCTCGACGAAGCCACGAGTGGTCATGGCCGCTGTGCCGATGCGGATACCGGAAGTGACCATTGGCGAAGCCGTGTCGAAAGGCACCATGTTCTTGTTCACGGTGATGTCTGCCCGAACGAGGGCTTCCTCGGCCTGCTTGCCCGTCACCCCTTTTGAGCGCAGGTCAATGAGCATCAAGTGGTTGTCGGTGCCACCGGAGATGATTTTGTAGCCTTTTTCAACGAAGGCAGCGGCCATTGCCTGGGCATTGCTTTTTACCTGAGCGCCGTAGGTTTTGAAGGCTGGTTGCAGTGCCTCGCCGAAGGCGACGGCCTTGGCAGCGATGACGTGCTCCAATGGCCCGCCCTGCATACCGGGAAAGACGCCACTATTTAATATAGTACCCATTTTTATCATAGTGCCGTTCTTCTGGGTGCGGCCCCACGGGTTGTCGAAGTTTTTGCCGAGCATGATAATGCCGCCCCGTGGGCCACGCAGCGTCTTGTGTGTGGTGGAGGTCACGATGTGGCAATGCTCCATTGGGTCGTTGAGCAGGCCGGCGGCGATGAGGCCGGCGGGGTGCGCAATGTCGGCGAGGAGCAGGGCGCCCACCTTGTCGGCAATTTCCCGAAAACGCTTGTAGTCCCAGTCACGGGAGTAGGCCGAGGCACCGCAGACGATGAGTTTTGGTTGCTCCGCAATAGCCTGTGCCTCCACCTTGTCCATGTCCACCATGCCCGTGGCTTCTTCCACGCCGTAGAAAACGGGGTTATAAACCTTGCCGGAATAGTTCACGGGCGAGCCGTGCGAGAGGTGGCCACCGTGGGCGAGGTTGAGGCCCATGACCTTGTCGCCAGGGTTGAGGCAAGCGAGGAAGACTGCCGCATTGGCCTGTGCGCCAGCGTGGGGTTGCACGTTGGCGTACTCCGCACCGAAAAGTTGTTTCAGGCGCTCGATGGCCAGCTCCTCCACTTGGTCCACCACTTCGCAGCCGCCGTAGTAGCGCTTGCCGGGGTAGCCTTCGGCATATTTATTGGTCAGGCAACTGCCCATGGCCCGGATGACCTCGGCACTGGTGAAGTTCTCGGAGGCAATGAGTTCGATGCCGTGGCGCTGGCGCTCCAGCTCTTGGTCAATCAGGTCGAAGACGGCGGTATCTTTTGTCATAATGTTTGAAGGCGGTGGGCGTTAGTGGTGGGCGGCACACAAACGAAAAACGATTGAATCCCGCACAACCATTTGCCCGTAAACAGGTTTTGAAAAAAGGCTTACCTTCGTGGAAAGCGGGGCGAAGTTACAACAAAAGCAAAAGTTTTGACCTTAATAAGGCGGCCTAAACAGGTTGACAACTGCGTAATTTTCAATACATTTTAACAATAAGCGCTGTGGCCAACCGTTCGATTGGGCGTCTCCATTTCAGCAGGTATTCTCCTTTTTTAGTTAAACGAATTCTGAATGTTGCTTCAACGAGCTAATACATTTTCAACACTCATCCTTTTGCTGTTGGCGGCCAACGCCTACTGTAAGGCCGACAAGTTCCGGGTCATTTGGCAAGGCAATGCCTCCAATTCAGCCACCATCGCCTGGAACCAAGTCTCTGGCACCGACCCCATCCTGCTGCTCGACGTAAACGATTTTGGTCAAAAAGCCGATGAATACGGCCTCAGCAAACACCCCGACCGCATCCAGTTGGCAGAGGACATGAACAACCACTTCGTGCGCCTGGAGAACCTACTACCCAACATGACCTACTATTTTTTGATAAAAGATAGCGAAGGTATTTCCCGCCGCTTTTTCTTCACGACCGCACCGAACAGCCCCGACCGCAGGCTTTCCATCATCGCTGGTGGCGACTCCCGCAACCACCGCGATGCCCGGCAGGACGCCAATATCATGGTGGCGAAACTGCGCCCCAACTGCGTGATGTTTGGCGGTGATTTCACTGAAAACGATTTCCCGAAGGAGTGGCAAGAGTGGTTCGAGGACTGGCAGCTCAGCATCGCCGAGGACGGCCGCATCACGCCCATCATCGTGACCCGTGGCAACCACGAGGCCAGCAACCGCTCGCTGATTGACCTCTTCGACATGCAGGCGGCTGGGGGGTATTATGCCACTTGGCTTGGGGGCGATCTCCTCCGCATCTACACCTTGAATACTTTGATACCAGTTGGCGGCGAGCAACGTGACTGGCTCGAAAACGACCTTCGGAACAACGGCTCAAAGGTTCGCTGGCGTATCGGGCAATACCACTTCCCCATGCGGCCACACACCGCCCGCAAGGCCGAAAAAAACGACCAAGTGGCATTTTGGGCACCGCTTTTTGAAAAATATGATGTGAGTTTACTGGTTGAATGCGATGCCCACGTGGTGAAAAGCACTTGGCCCATCCGCACCTCCAACGGGCCTGGCAGCGACGAGGGCTTCGTTAGGGATGATGAAAACGGCGTGGTGTACGTCGGCGAGGGCTGCTGGGGGGCCCCGCTCCGCAACAATGACGATGACAAAACCTGGACCCGCGCCAGCGGCAGCTTCAACCAGTTCAACTGGATTTTCATTGACAAGGAAAAAATCGAAGTGCGCATCGTGCAGACGGATGGGGCGGGCCGAGTAGCGAACATTGACCCAAAAAACATCTTCAAGGCGCCCATCGGCATTCACATCTGGGCACCACCCACGGGCGACGTTATCACTATCGCCGCCAACCGCAACATACTGCCTCCCGTGGACGACATGCTCGCTGCACGTGGAGGTGCGCAAGGTGAGCCTAGCGCCTCACAAAATGCGGTTTTGCCTTCGGCAAAATCGCCCACGCCCCCTCCTGTGGAGGATGAAACTGGCAACTGGGAAATTTGTCCAATGCTGGCCGTGGATGAAAAAACAGGCGATGTGCAGCTAAAATACACCGTCGAAGAGCCTTGCAACGTGGTAATTCGGGTACTGAACCCCAAGCTACAGGAAATGACCCGCCTCGAATTGGGTAGCCAAGCACCAAAGGAATATCTGAAGGCATTGAAAATCAGCCATTTGCCGCCAGGCAAATATCTAGCTATCGTAAAAGGCGACAAAAAAGTGCTCCGACGATACCGATTGATGAAAAAATAACTTCGCCAGTGCATGGCGGAAAAGCCTCTGACGGGTAGCCTGTCAGAGGCTTTTTTTATTCTAAATAATTGATAAACAGCTTTTTAAAAAAAGTCGGAAATCGCTTTTTGAACGCCGAAAAGAAATTCCATATCTTGCCCCAGTTTCAAAATCAAGCAATAAAGGACAGCATGAAAAATCAATTTTTTACCTTACTCATCACGGCATTTGTGCTGGCTTCCTGCCAGAACAATCAACCAAGCGAAGCCGCCGCTGAACAGCCTGCGACAACTGTCGCACCGCAAAACGCACTGACCGAAGCAGAAAGCCAAGCCGGATGGCGGCTGCTTTTCGACGGAACCACCCTCAACGGCTGGCGTGGCTACAACCGACCCGACCTCCCCAAAGCAGGGTGGTCAGTGTTGAACGGCGAACTGGTCATCGGCAAAACACCCAACCCGAAGCCAGCGGACTTTGGCGGTGACATCATCACGACCGAGAAGTTTGGGAACTTTGAGTTGTCCATAGACTTCATGCTGACCGATACCGCCAACAGCGGCATTTTTTTCAGGGTGCTGGAGGAAAAGGATAGCGCCATTTACCACAATGCGCCGGAGTTCCAGTTGATTGACAATGAGGCTTGGGGCAACCTGACAAAAACTGACCCCAATTTCAAAGACTTCAACATGGATACCCACCGGACAGGTGACAACTACGATTTACAGGCGGGCGTCGGCTGTGCCATGAATCCTATCGGCCAGTGGAACACCGCCAAAATCGTGGTCAACAACGATAAGGTGGAGCATTGGATTAACGGCAACAAATGCCTAGAATATCAAATCGGCTCCCCTGAATGGAAGGCACAGTTGGCCAAGTCCAAGTTCAAGGGATGGCCCCAGTACGGCCTTACCAATCCCGGCCACATTGGCCTTCAGGACCACGACCACGAGGTGCGGTTCCGAAACATCAAGATTCGCAATCTGTAGTTATAACTCGTGATTAGTGATTGGTATCCCTAGCAAATCACCAATCACCTATCACCAATCACCAAAGTATGAAAAGAAAAATCAGAATGGGCATGGTCGGCGGTGGCCGAGGTGCCTTCATTGGGGCAGTACACCGCATGGCTGCTGCACTGGACGGTGAAATAGAACTGGTGTGCGGAGCCTTTAGCTCCAATCCAGAGAAGTCCAGACTTTCGGGCGAAGACCTTTATATTAATCCAAGCCGAATTTATGGCACCTACGAGGAAATGATTTTGGCAGAAAAAAAGCTGCCAGAAGGTGAGCGCATGGATTTCATCAGCATCGTGACGCCCAACCACATGCACTACGGCCCAGCTAAAATGGCCTTGGAAAATGGCTTCCACGTCGTCTGCGACAAACCGCTCAGTTTCACGATGGACGAAGCGTTGGATTTGGAAAAACTAGTGGAAAAAACAGGCCTCATCTTCGCCCTCACCCACAACTACACGGGTTATCCGATGGTAAAACAAGCCCGTGCGATGGTGAAAAACGGCGACATCGGTGCAATCCGAAAAATCGTAGTGGAGTACCCCCAGGGCTGGCTCACCAATAAAATGGAAGACACCGGCTACAAGCAGGCAGAGTGGCGCACCGATCCCAACCGCAGCGGAATTGCTGGCGCAATGGGCGATATCGGCACCCACGCCGAGAACCTTGCAGAGTACATCACCGGCCTGAAAATCTCGGAACTCTGTGCCGACATCAGCACTTTCGTTGAGGGCCGCCTGCTAGACGATGACGGCAACGTGCTGCTTCATTTTGACAATGGGGCAAAAGGTATCCTTCACGCCAGCCAAATCTGCGCTGGGGAGGAAAACAACCTGAACATCCGTATTTACGGCACGAAGGCAGGCTTGCAATGGTTTCAAATGGAACCCAACTCGCTGTATGTCAAGTGGTTGGATAAGCCAATGGAAATCCTGCGCACAGGCGGCAGTACGCTCTACCCAGTGGCAGCGGCGCATACCCGTATCCCCGGAGGGCACCCGGAGGGCTATCTCGAAGCTTTCGCAAGCATTTACCGCAACTTCGCCCACTGCCTGCGTGCCCGCTTGGATGGCACGGAGGTGAACCCCGTTTATCAAGATTTCCCCACCGTGGCCGACGGCGTGCGGGGCATGAAATTCATCGAAAAGGTGATAGAAAGTGGGAAGAGTGCGGCGAAGTGGGTACAGGTGTAATTGCCATATTGTTGAATTGTTTTATTGTTACACCCTATGGCAACAATAAAACAATTCAACAATTCCAACAATCATCAAATGTCTAATTCTGAAAAAATAAGCACGGCCAACGCTCCAAAACCAGTTGGCCTCTACCCCCATGCCCGGCGGGTGGGCAATCTGCTTTTCCTCTCCGGCATCGGGCCACGGGATGCGGAGACGGATGGTATTCCCGGCCTCACCCGCAGCGCGGCGGGCAATTTTACCGAATTCGATTTCGAGGCACAGTGCCACAGCGTCTTCAAGAACGTGCGGGCGGTGCTGGAGGCCAGCGGTGCGACATGGGATTCGCTGGTGGACGTAACTGTTTTTCTCACCAACATGCAGCGGGATTTTCACACCTACAACCGCATTTACGCAGAGTATTTCAAGGACAACCAGCCCTGCCGCACTACCGTCGGTATTGACTCGCTACCGACACCAATTGCGATTGAATTGAAGTGCATTGCGGTGGTGGGATAATGTTTTCAAAACCCCTATTTTTGTTTAAAACTAGTGCCATGGCTACATCCATTCCATTGAGGGCAGTGAGGGAACAATCATTTCACAAAGTGACTGATTTTGAAAAAAAATTGGAAGGGCGGGAGTTTGCCCTGCTGGATAAAAACGTGCTGCTCTACCGTGACAAAGGAGGCGAATACGTGCTTTTGACCATCAAAAACAAAAACACCTACACGGCAGACGACTATATGAAATTGCCAGAAGGCGCACCTTATGAATTGTTAAACGGAAAACTCACATTTATGCCCTCGCCTAAATACCCACATCAAGATGCATCTGGAAATTTATTTGCGATTCTTTGGTTTTTTGTAAAAACGAACAAACTAGGAATAGTTAGTCACGCCCCTTTCGACGTCCACCTCGACAAAGAAAACATTGTCCAGCCAGACATCCTATTTCTCTCCAACGACCGCATGGACCGTCGCAAGGACTATATTTATGGCGCTCCAGATTTGATGGTGGAAATCCTATCAAAAGGCACGAAAAACAAGGATCAAAAGACAAAACTAGCACTCTATGAAAAGCACGGTGTACTGGAATACTGGTTGGTGGATACCGACAAGCAGACAGTAGAAGTGTATGTTTTGAAGCAGGGCAAATTCATAAAAAAAGCCATGCTGCAAAAACAGGATACGCTCGTTGCGGAGGTGATACCAGGTTTTGAAACAGCCGTCTCAAATATTTTCCAAGCATAATTATTCATCAAGCAACAGGTAAAATCTCTCTAATTCCTGAAGCGAACCGTGCGTTTGGATAGATTCCCGTTTTTCATTTTCCCAAAAAAATAAAATTCTCCTACCTTGCCCGCCTGATTCTCAGTACAAAACAACTACCAATGAGTAATTTCCAAATAAAAAAGAAGCCCACCGTGTACGATGCCATCATCGTTGGTTCGGGGGCTGGCGGCGGCATGGCGGGCTACATGCTTTCGCAGGCGGGCCTGAAAGTGCTGATGCTGGAGGCAGGGCCGTTCTACGACCCAAGGGAGCATTCCTTCCAGTTGTTGCCACCGTGGGCATCGTTGCGCCGTGGCGCAGGTACCACCCGCCCCTTCGGGGAATTCGATGCAGCGATGGGCGGCTGGCAGATTGAAGGCGAACCTTATTCCGCTGTGGAGGGCACCCAGTTCAACTGGTTCCGCTCGCACATGCTCGGCGGGCGCACCAACCACTGGGGGCGGATTTCGCTGCGTTTCGGTCCGCACGATTTCAAGGGGAAGAGCTACGATGGCGTGGGCGATGATTGGCCTATCAGCTACGATGACGTGAAGCCTTACTACGACAAGATTGACGTGATGCTAGGCATTTACGGCACGAAAGAAGGGCTTCCAAATGACCCAGACGGCATTTTCATGAAGCCGCCGAAGCCACGTTTGCACGAAATTTTGTTGAAAAAAGCCGGGCAAAAAATCGGTGTGCCCATCATTCCAGGCCGTGGTTCTGTGCTGACCGAAGACTTGAAAGACCCTGACTCGGGCCGCCAAAAATGCTTTTACTGCGGCCAATGTGGCCGTTCATGCAAGATTTATGGCGATTTTTCTTCCTCGTCCTGCCTCGTTATTCCAGCAAAAACAAAATACAGCCTAGAGTTAGAGTGCAATGCCATGGTCAGGGAGGTGTTGACGGACAACAACGGCCAAGCCACAGGCGTGGCCTACGTTAGCAAGGATGATGGACAGGAATACCAAGTGATGGGCAAGACGGTCATCCTAGCCGCAAGCGCATGCAGCACGGCCCGCATCATGCTCAACTCCAAAAGTGCCCGCCACCCGAATGGCATCGGCAACGGCAGCGGCGTCGTTGGCAAATACCTGCACGACTCCACAGGCGTGGCGATGGGCGGCATCATGCCTTCGCTCCTCGACCGCAAGCGCTACAACGAAGACGGCGTAGGCAGTGTACACATCCTCAGCCCTTGGTGGCTCGACAACAAAAAGGCCAAACTTGACTTCCCACGTGGCTACCACATCGAGTACTGGGGTGGCATGGGCGAGCCTTCCTACGGTTTTGGGTTCGGGATGCACGGCATCAACGGCAAGTACCCCACCAAGGACGGCAAAACCAAGGAGGCGGGCGGTTATGGTGCTTCGCTCAAGGAGGACTACCGCCGTTTCTACGGTTCAAGCGTAGGTATGGCAGGCAGGGGCGTCGGTTTGGCACTGGAAAGCAACTACTGCGAAATTGACCCAAACAAAGTGGACAAATGGGGCATACCCGTGCTGCGTTTTCACTACAAATGGACGGACGCCGAAATCAATCAGGCCAAGCACATGCAGGAGACTTTCCAAGAAATGATGCATGCCGTAGGTGCTGAAATCACTTGGGGAATTCAAGGCAAGGAAAACAACTACGGCTTGGAGCCGCCCGGCAACATCATCCACGAAGTGGGCACAGTGCGAATGGGCGATGACCCGAAGCGTTCTGCTCTCAACAAATGGTGCCAATCGCACGAGGTGAACAACCTCTTCGTCACGGACGGCGGCCCCATCGTACAGCAGGGCGACAAGAATTGCACTTGGACCATCCTAGCGCTCGCCATGCGCACGGCGGATTATATAGTTGAACAGAAAAAACAGTTGAATATTCAGTGATTGGTGACTGATGACTAGTGACAGGAGATTAGTGATAGGGTAAATCCTAATCACCAATCTCGAATCACTAGTCACTACTCGCCAATCTCCAATCACCAAAACATGAAACGTAGAGATTCACTCAAATTCATAGGTGTAGGCTCCATCACGGCAGGCATTTTTTGGGAAAGCTGCAAGGTGGACCAAAAAGACCCTAACCCTACTGCCGAACCTGGCAAAGTAGGCGACATGCCACCCGGTGGACGGGAGGCGCATGAAATAGCGCGGGATAAGAAATTGCTCAGCGAAACTTTCTTCACACCTGAGGAAATGGCGACCATCACCGTGTTGGTGGACATCATTATCCCCAAGGACGATGTGTCGGGCAGCGCCACAGATGCTGGCGTGCCAGATTTCATCGAGTTTATCGTCAAGGACATGCCGGAGCATCAAACGCCGCTTCGTGGCGGCCTCCGTTGGCTGGACCTGGAATGCTACAGCCGCTTCGAGAAAGCCTTCGTGGACTGCTCGCAGCAGCAGCGCCTCCAAGTCATTGACGACATCGCCTACCCGAACAAGGCCAAGCCGGAGATGGGGCAGGGCATTGCCTTTTTCAACCGGATGCGTGACCTAACGGCCACTGGTTTTTACACCACGCAGATGGGCTGGAACGACATCGGCTACAAAGGCAACACGCCCAACACTTACGTCGGTGTGCCCGACGATGTGTTGGAGCAGTATGGTGTGAAGGACATGAACTGGGGGTGAAACAACCCGTTTATCAAGGTTTTCACATCGGTTTTGAAGACTTCCTGAAACACAATGGGCAGTGGCTACCGAAAGCCACTGCCCATTTTTTGTTTTGCAACCGAATTTGACTGGCCGTCAAACGTGCATCACATCTTTTTCCTTTACCTCAATAAGGTGTTCAATTGCTTTTGAATACTTGTTGACGAGGTTCTGCACGGCATCTTCCTTGTCCTTACCGGCGTCTTCGGGATAGCCGTCCTTCACTGCTTTTCTGATTGCTTCCAATGACTTTTGGCGGATGCTGCGGATACTGACCTTAGCTTCTTCGCCTATGTGCTTGGCTTGCTTCACGAGGTCACGGCGGCGCTCCTCGGTAAGCGGCGGAATGGTGAGACGAATGACTTCTCCGTCGTTCATTGGTGTGATGCCGAGGTTAGCCTCGAAAATAGCGTTCTCGATGGGCCGAAGCATGCTTTTCTCCCAAGGCTGAACGACGATGGTGCGAGCATCGGCAGTGGAAACGCTGGCCACTTGATTGACAGGCGTCATGGTGCCGTAGTAGCTGACCGCAAGGTCGTTGAGCAGGGAAGTGGAGGCTTTGCCGGTGCGGATCTTGGTGAGTTCGTACTTGAGGTGTTCTACGGAGGCGCTCATGGATTCCTCCGTGTGGTTCATCAAAGCATTAATTTCTTCCATTGCGTAGTTGAATCAAGTAATTGTAGGGCTGGGACGATGTGGCGTGAGTGCGCTGTCAAGAACCAACATGCGCCTTTGCCCGGGCTTAAAAATTGTATATCACTTCCCCTTTTTGGATTTCGATGTCCTTCGTATCCTTCAGTTTTTGAATGATACGCTCAACGTTGCCGTGAAGGGAAACCTCTTGACTGTGCAAAAGTATGTAATTTTTAAGCGTTGAAATCTCTGCGGGACGGTTGCCAGAGCGGATCAATCGTTTTACCGTCTCTTCGGCGGTGCGGGTGATGAGTTCGTCCTCGACCATGACGGGCATGCCGTCTTCTTCATGGTCTTCACCAAAGTTTTTCATGGAAAAATCGTCCACGAACTCAGGCGGCTTTGTATAGTTGAGGTTGGATTCTTCGTAAATGGAGTTTTCGTCCTGCTTGCGCTTCACCCGGATGCAACTGCGGCCCGTGGTGTTGATGAAGCTGATGAGCGGGTCGAATTCGGCATCATTGGAAACCACGGCAAACTCCACGTCGTCTTCCAATTTTTGGTGGAGCTTGCCCATGATGAAGGCAATGTGGTAGTTGAGCTTGCCACCCGTGGGATTGTTCACCACTATCCAACGGAGGCTTTTGCCGGAGCGCTGCGCCTGACGCACGAGGGCGAGTGGAACAGTCTCTTGGCTGGACTCAACGAAGATGAATATCCTGGAGGCTACCTTCTCCAGTTTCTTGAATTTCACCTGAAGGAGGTTCTCGTAATCAATAAACAAGTATCTACGTGCCTGTGTGTTCATGCTTTGAATGGTACTTGTACCAATGATTATTTAAATTAGTGTGGTGAAGTATTTTCGCTGGTTAAAGAACCCCAAATCCATTTATTCCAGAATTCGACGCTAAAATATACAAGGAAGGTAATATGTAAAACTTTCTCCCATTTTTTGTGAAATAAAAAGACTGGACACAGTTTTTATCTTTGCAAAATTACGGTTGAAAAATGGGCCTGAACAATAGTTTTTAGCCAACAGCCGTTCACTTGCCCAAGTCCGATACATTCAATTTTCACCCAATATCAAAATTCAATCTTACAGCCTCATGCACAAGAAATCCTGGCTTTTGGCTTTTTGCTTCCTTGCTTCCACTGCAATTTGGTCACAAAATAGCGATTATCTCGATTACATCGCAAAGTATAAAAA
>Ga0209066_10004965_pt1 | contig 14244 bp, 13 predicted proteins | sample All_14_2_FD_187198 | JGI IMG/M metagenome (GOLD analysis project Ga0209066, IMG submission 187198) | Freshwater microbial communities in response to fracking from Pennsylvania, USA - Allegheny Zone_MetaG_DW_15 (SPAdes) (version 2) ...
CAAGACAATATCCAACTGGGAGATCGTGCATGTCCGAATCGCATCCGTGGCTGAAGAACTATCCTGCCGGTGTGCCAGCGAATGTCGATCTGGACCAGTACCGTTCCATCGTCTCCGTTCTTCAGCAGAGCTGCGATCAGTTTCGCTCCCGTCCCGCGTTCGAGAACATGGGGAAGCGGATCAGCTACGACGAGTTGGATCGACTCAGCCAACAGTTCGCCGCCTATCTGCTACTGCATCTGAAGCTCAAGAAAGGGGATCGCGTCGCCTTGATGCTGCCCAATGTCCTGCAGTATCCGATCGCCATCTTCGGTGCGCTGCGTGCGGGCCTGACCGTCGTCAACACCAATCCGATGTATACGGCGCGGGAGCTCAAACATCAGTTGGTCGACTCGGGGGCCGTTGCCATCGTCGTGCTGGAAAACTTCGCGCACGTGCTGGCTGAGGTGGTCGCCGATACGCCGGTTCGACATGTTGTCGTTACCGGTGTCGGTGATCTGCTGGGCTTCCCCAAGGCAATGATCGTCAACGCCGTGCTGAAGCACATCAAGAAGGCCATTCCAGACTACCGCATTGCGGGCGTCACGCGGTTTACCGAAGCGCTCGCCTTGGGCCACGGAATGCGCCTGCCGGAAACCGATATCGCGCCCTCCGACATCGCGTTCCTGCAGTACACCGGCGGCACGACAGGCGTCTCGAAGGGGGCGATGCTGACACATCGGAATCTGGTGGCCAACATGCAGCAGGCGTCGGTCTGGTTGGGCACCAACGTGAAGATCGGCGAAGAGGAAATCATCACGGCGCTACCGCTCTATCACATCTTTGCGCTGACGGCCAATTGCCTCGTTTTCATGAAATTCGGCGGGCTGAATCATCTCGTCACCAATCCGCGCGACATGCCTGGGTTCGTGAAGATTCTTTCCCGAATCCGTTTCACCGCCATCACCGGCGTCAACACTCTGTTCAACGGTCTGCTCAATACACCAGGCTTCGAACGGATTGATTTTTCCCGCCTGCACCTGACGCTGGGCGGCGGCATGGCGGTGCAGCGCGCGGTTGCCGAACGCTGGAAGAAGGTTACCGGGGTGACCCTGGTCGAGGCGTACGGACTAACCGAGACCTCGCCCGCCGCATGTATCAACCCGATGAACCTGAAGGACTACAACGGCGCAATCGGGTTGCCGATTCCCAGTACCGAAGCCTGCGTTCAGGACGAAGACGGCAAGTGCCTCGCCGTTGGCGAAGTCGGCGAGCTGTGCATTCGCGGACCTCAGGTCATGGCCGGTTACTGGCAGCGCCCCGAGGAAACCGCCAAGGTACTCACGGCGGATGGCTGGCTGAAAACCGGTGACATGGCGAAGATGGACGGTGACGGCTACTTCTACATCGTTGATCGCAAGAAGGACATGATTCTGGTCTCGGGCTTCAACGTCTACCCGAATGAAATCGAGGATGTCATCGCGACCCACCCGGGCGTACTTGAAGTGGCCGCCGTGGGAGTGCCTGACGACAAATCGGGCGAGGCGGTGAAAGTTGTCATCGTTCGCAAGGACCCGAACCTGACCGTCGACGACGTCAAGCAGCATTGTCGGCACGACTTGACTGGATACAAGCAACCGCGATTTGTCGAATTCCGTACCGAACTTCCCAAATCCAACGTCGGCAAGATCCTGCGACGCGAGCTTCGCGATACGGTCAAATCATCCTGATCGACTGCGGGACGCGACAAAACTCACTGTCTGGTCAGCGCGCGAGGCAGTCGCGCGCGATCGCTTCATACACCTTCTGCAAACGACGAATGTCGTCCACCCGAACACATTCGTCGACCTGATGGATGCTGGCGTTTAGCGGTCCCAGTTCGACCACTTCAGCGCCCAGTGTCGCGACAAAACGACCATCGGATGTGCCACCGCCAGTGTTCTCGTCAGGAGTCCGGCCCAAGTGTGACTGGATCGCCGAACGAACGGCGCTGCGCAGCACGCCTCCGCGTGTATGGAACGGCTCACCGGAGCGGTGCCAATGAAAGTCGGCGTCCACCGATGCCGCGCGAAACGTCGATTCGATATGGTCGATCAATGCCGTGGCGGTCCAGCGAGGCGAATATCGCAAGTTGAACTGCACCTGCGCACGACCGGGAATCACGTTGCTCGCTCCGGTTCCGGCATTGAAGTTCGCAATCTGGAACGAGGTCGGCGGGAAGTCGGGATACGGCGAACCCCCATCCCACTGCGTCTGCTGAAGCTGCTGCAGGACCGGCAGCACGGCGTGAATCGGGTTGCGCGCCTTGTCCGGATAGGCAACATGACCCTGCACGCCCACGACGTCGACGGTGGCGGTCAACGAGCCTCGCCGTCCGATTCGAACGACGTCACCCAAGTGCTCGGCCGACGAAGGTTCACCGACAAGGCAGTAATCGACACGCTGTCCGCGTGATCGAAAAATCTCAACGATTTCGCGCACACCATGGATCGCGTCACCCTCCTCATCCGAGGTAAGCAACAACGCCAGCGTGCCATTGAGTGATTCAATTCCGGTTGCCAAGTTTGTCATGGCGCAGACCATGGCGGCGACACTGGCCTTCATGTCAGCGCTACCGCGACCATGCAGAAAACCATCGGCGAGAACACCCGAAAACGGCGGATAACGCCAACGTTCCGCGGGACCCGTCGGCACCACATCGGTATGCCCGAGGAATAGGAATACCGGACCCGTCCCCCAGGTCTTGGTACACCAGAGGTTGGAGACATCGCCACAGGGCAGGTGCTCCGTCTGATAGCCCGCCGATGCCAAGCCCGCAGCGATCAGTGACTGACAACCTTCATCACGCGGCGTCACGGACGGACGCCGAACAAGCTCCTGCGCCAGACTGACCGGATCGCTGAACAGGGACATCAGGCAGTACCGAAACGCTCGGAAAACCGCTTCTCGCTGAAGCCGACTTGCACTCCGTCTGAGGCGGTGACAACCGGTCGTTTGATCAATGCCGGAAACTCCGCGATCAAGGCGAGCCAATCCGTCTCCGCCGCGACCTGTTTACGCTCGGCAGGCAAATCCCGCCATGTGTAACTCGCGCGGTTCACCAGCTTTTCCCACCCCAATGTTGCCGCCCATGCGGACAGCATCGTCGGTGAGATCGGATTGTCCCGATAGTCGACAAAGCGATGATCCACGCCGTGGGCATTCAGCCAGGCCACGGCCTTTGTGCAAGTCGAGCAAGCACGCAATCCGTAAACCACGACGTCTGCACCGGTTGAAATTCGGTCGGCGTTCATTCGTCACCGCCACGCAGCAAGGCGTTGATGCCCACTTTCGCGCGTGTCTTCGCATCCACCTGTTTGACGATGATGGCTGCATACAGCGAGTGCGAACCGTCTTTCGCCGGCAGCGAGCCGGAAACCACAACGCTCCCCGTCGGTACGCGGCCATAGCTGACCTCGCCCGTCATGCGATTGTAGATGCGTGTGCTTTGACCAAGGAACACGCCCATACCGATCACACTGCCCTGCTCCACCACGACGCCTTCAACCACTTCGGATCGGGCACCGATGAAACAGTCATCCTCGATGATGGTGGGTGCGGCCTGCAGTGGTTCCAGAACACCACCAATGCCTGCGCCGCCGGAAATGTGCACACCACGACCGATTTGCGCGCAGCTGCCAACCGTGGCCCAGGTGTCGACCATGGTTCCCTCGCCGATGTAGGCACCGATGTTGACGAAACTGGGCATCAGAACGACATCCCGTCGAATGCAGCTACCGCGACGCACGATGGCGCCCGGCACGACGCGCACACCTTCACGCGCGGCCCAGTGGGTCTCATTGGACTCGATCACGCGAAGCGGCACCTTGTCCCAGGCCTGCAGCAGACCGCGATCCCCCTCTTGTGCGGGCATGCAGCGGTTTGCCGACACACGGAAATACAACAGAACCGCTTTTTTCAGCCATTCATTGACTTGCCATCCGCCTGTGTCCGTGCGCTCCGCAACGCGCCAGCGCCCCTGTTCGAGCCCATCAATCACGAGATCGATATCCGCAACGAGTGCGGCGGGCGCGTTGCCGGGATGAATCTCCGCACGTTGATCGAAAGCGCTCTCGATACGCGCGATCAGTTCAGAAGTTGACGACATTGGGGGTTCCTGAAGAAGGCGTTGCTGCCGTATCGGAGAGCGCGTCCATCAAGCGCTCGCGCAGTTCCTGCAAACGGACGGGGTCGATGATGGCGTGGTCGGACTCGTCGCTGATTTGAAAGAAGTCTTCGACACGCTCACCGAAGGTAGCGATTCGCGCGTCATGAATCCGCAAGCCCAGCGCACGCAGCTGCAGCGCCACGCTGGCCAGCAGACCGGGGCGGTCCGTGCATACCAGGGTCATGGTGGTGCGTGCCCGCGACTCATCGGCCACGAATTCGATCTGCACCGGAATCCGGAAATGCTTGAGTTGCCTCGGTGTCATCCGTTGCGGACCGGACATGTCCAGCTGTTCGCGTGACAAGGCATCACGCAGGGTTTGCGCGATCGTGCTGGCGCGCCGTTCTGGCGCCACGAACTCGACACCGGCATCCAGCACCTGAAACGTATCCATGGTGACGCCGTTGTCCGCGGTGACGATTCGTGCCTCGGCAATCGTCAATCCAAGCCGATCCATCGTGGCTGCCGCCGCGGCGAACAGTCCATCACGGTCAGGCGAATAGACGAACACCTCCAGTGCTCCGGGACGCGAATGCGGACGCGCCAGCACCAGCGGCAAGCCGGTTTCCGCCGCACCGGCGATTCCCTTGGTTTGCCAGGCTATTTGTTCCGGGCTGTAGCGCAAAAAACTCTCGCGCGGGAAGTTCACCCACAAGGCTTCGATCACTGCGTCGTGCAGTCCTGCATCCTGCAAACGGACCTTTGCCGCCGCCCGCGTCTCGGCGATGCGCTCATCGGCATACACGCGATTTTCCAGTCCGCGGCGCAGGGTAAAGCGCGTCGCGCCATGCAAGTCGGCCAGCAATCGATCCTTCCAGGCGTTCCACAGCTTGGGACTGGTCCCGGCGATATCGGCGACGGTGAGCAGATACAAATAGTCCAAGCGCTCGCGCTCGCGCACTTCAGAGGCAAAGCGCTCGATGACGACCGGATCGGAAATATCCTGGCGTTGCGCCGTCACCGACATCAGCAAGTGTTGTCTCACCAGCCAGGCCACCAGATCGGCATCGGCCAAACCAAGCCCGTGCTGCAGGCAAAACTGCTCGGCGTCGACCGAGCCCAGGCGTGAATGATCCCCACCACGGCCCTTGGCAATGTCATGAAACAGTCCGGCGAGAAGAAGTAGCTCAGGCTTGCGCAGACGCGGCCAGAGCGCATGTGCCAGCGCGAATCGCTGCGTGCTTTCGGGCTGGCTGAAACTTTCCATGTTCTTCAGCACGGCCAGCGTGTGCTGGTCGACGGTGTAAACGTGGAACAGGTCGTACTGCATGCGCCCGGACACGTTGCCGAACGAGGGCAGATAGCGGCCGAGCACACCGAGCTGCCACATGCGCTCCAGCGACTGCACCGGCGAGCCGCCACGCAAGATACTGAGGAACATCGCCCGCACGTCCTCGCGCGAGCGGAATGCGTCGTCGATGGTCGGCAACGCTTCACCCAGCGCCCGTGCTGCCGTCGAGTGCAGTCCGCGCAGGGAGGGGTTCGCCGCCCAGACCCGGAACATGGTCAGGATATTGAGCGGTGCACGGTGCAACAACTCCGCATCCTGAAACTTCAGGAACCCGCCTGCCGACACGTAGTCATCGTCGATCGGCTCACTTTCGACATCGCCAACCAGCGATTCCTGGAAGCGTTGCAACAGTCTGCCGTTCAACCTGACCACGACCGCCGCGCTGCGGAAATAGCCTTGCATCAACTGCTCAACGGCCAGGTTGTCGGCATGCTGATCCTGAAACCCGAACCTCAGCGCGAGCGGTCGTTGAAAATCGAACAACAGACGCTCTTCGCGCCGCTGCGCGACCAGATGCAAGCCGAATCGCACTCGCGAGAGCGCTCTGCGCTCCCGATCCAGTGCCGCGATTTCATCTTTTCCACCGGCGCCAAGCGGAATCAACTCCTGCAGTTCATTGACACCATAAATCCGCTTCGCCATCCAGGCGAGCGAATGCAGGTCCCGAAGCCCGCCGGGTCCTTCCTTGAGGTTGGGCTCAAGGTTGTAAGCGGTGTCGTTGTAGCGCGCATGCCGCTGCCTTTGCTCTTCACGTTTGACTTCGTAGAAGCTCGCGGCAGGCCAGAAGGACTCGGTTCTGGCTTCACGCTTCAAGCGCAAGGCGGCCTCCGCGTCACCGCACAGATAACGGCACTCGAGCAAAGCGGTGGCCACCGTCGCATCCTGACTGCCGACCTGCAGGCACTCCTTCAGGCTACGCACCGCATGGCCGGGCGCAAGTCCCGCATCCCAGAGGCGCATCAGAAAGTGTTCGATCCGTTCACGCGCCTGCAGTTGATCCGATTCGATCAACAACAGCACATCCACATCCGAATGCGGAAACAACTCGCCGCGACCATAACCGCCCGTGGCAAGGAGACACAGCCCCGGCTCTGCATCGAAGTCCCGCCGGAATGCATCGCAGAGCACCGAGTCCACCCGCCGTGAGCGCGCCGACAGCAGGGCGTCGATGTCCGCGCCCTGATCAAACGCCTGCGCGTCCGCCTGGTCTGCATCGGCCAGATAGCGCTTCACGGTGCCACGCCACTCCGCCTCGTCCTGGACTCCCAGCAGGCTGGCTGCAAGTTGGGGATCGCCAGACTGGGCGGCAGGAATCATGGTCGTCGAGAACCCTGTGAGAGCGTCAGCACATCAAATCCGTCATCGGTGACGGCGATCATGTGCTCCCACTGTGCGGAAAGGGAGCGATCCTTGGTCACCACGGTCCAGCCATCCGGTAACAGTCGGGTATGCCGGGCGCCCGCGTTGACCATGGGCTCAATGGTGAAGGTCATGCCTTTTTTCAGGACCATTCCCGTGCCGGGAAGTCCGTAATGCAATACCTGTGGGTCTTCGTGGTAAACCTGACCGATTCCGTGACCGCAGTATTCACGAACGACCGAAAACCGGTTTGCCTCGACAAAACTCTGGATGGCGTGCCCGATATCACCCAGTGTCGCCCCCGGGCGAACGACGCGAATGCCGTGCCACATCGCCTCGAACGTGACATCGACCAGACGCTTGGCGATGACGCTCGGCTGCCCGACGACGTACATGCGACTGGTGTCGCCGTGCCAGCCGTCCTTGATGACCGTCACGTCGATATTGATGATGTCGCCGTCCTTCAAAACCTTGTTGTCACTGGGTATACCGTGACAGATCACGTTATTGACCGACGTGCACAGGGTCTTGGGGAAGCCTCGATACCCTACGTTGGCTGGAATCGTGCCCTGCACTTCGGTGATGTGGCGGAAACACAGTTGATCCAACTGCTCGGTAGTGACGCCCGCCACAACGTGTGGCGTGATCATGTCGAGCACCTCGGCCGCAAGACGACCCGCCTCGCGCATGCGCTCGATTTGTTCCTGGGATTTGATAACGACTTTCATATCGGGATTATTCACCAGCGCGCGAGAATCGCAAAGAACCACGTGGTTCGGGGAGGTTGTCGCGCCCTGCGCAGTGCGTCGGCCCGCTCTACGCGGTGCGTGGTCTGGCCAGAGTTCCCTTGTCGCGGTGCGCCAGCGCCAGACCTTGACTCACCGCCTGTCCTCAAGGGCTCATGTGCCGTTGGAATGGACGCAGCTTGCAGCGAATGCGCTGCCCAGCTATGCTTCTCGGGCTGTCGCGCCTGATTTTTTCAGCGCGAAGCGGTTCACACCGAACCTCATCGGTGAATTCACACACGCCTGCCGCAACGGTTTGCGGGGTGTCGATCTTCCGATTCACGGAAAATCGACCGCAAACTCTGCAGGTGTGGAGGCCCAACCCAGGAAGCACCCCGGACCAGGGATGCATTCCATCATTTCAGGAGGCAATCATGCCCCAGGTCACCATGCGTCAAATGCTCGAAGCCGGCGTCCATTTTGGTCACCAGACCCGTTACTGGAACCCCAAGATGGCACCGTACATTTTCGGTGCGCGCGGCAAGATCCACATCATCAACCTCGAAAAGACCGTTCCGCTCTTCACTGACGCGATGAACTTCCTCTCGGGTCTGGCGCAGAAGCGCGGCACCATCCTGTTCGTCGGCACCAAGCGCTCTGCGCGTGAAGCCATCAAGGAAGAAGCAAGCCGTTGTGGCCAGCCCTTCGTCGCACAGCGTTGGTTGGGCGGCATGCTGACCAACTTCCGCACGGTCAAGGGTTCGATCAACCGCCTGAAGGAACTGGAAGCGGCGGCGACCGACGGCACGTTCGAAAAGCTGGTCAAGCACGAAGTGCTGCAACGTCAGCGCGAAGCGGAAAAGCTCGAAGCCTCGCTGGGTGGCATCAAGAACATGAACGGCCTGCCCGACGCACTGTTCGTAATCGATGTCGGCCACGAGAACATCGCCATCCAGGAAGCCAAGAAGCTGGGCATTCCGGTGATCGCGGTGGTTGATACCAACTACGACCCGGCCCTTGTGGACTACCCGATCCCGGGCAACGACGACGCCATTCGCGCCGTGCAGTTGTATGCGCGTGCGGCCGCTGACGCCGTGCTCGAAGGTCGTGCCGCGGCACCGCAGTTTGCGCGTAGCGATGATGAATTCGTGGAACTGGACGCGGAAGGCAACCCGGTTGTAAAGGAAGCGGCCGAGCGCAAGCCCGCACCGCGTCGCCAGGCTCCCGGCAACAAGCGCGGAGCGCCCAGCAACAACCGTCGCGGCAACAGCCGTAACGACAGCGCCGAATGATCTCGCCGGTGACAGCTTGACTGTCACCGTTTCGCCACGCCGCAGCACGATCCTTTCGTGCTGCGGTTGGCGTCCGAGCGACGCGACTGCCCCATGAGATGCGGTCCCGCGCCGGTCTCTGACACTTATTGAGGAACCCCATGGAAATTACAGCCAGTCTGGTGAAAGATCTGCGCGAGCGCTCTGGCGCCGGCATGATGGAATGCAAGAAAGCCCTGACCGAATGTGGTGGCGACATCGACGCCGCTATGGAACACCTGCGCAAGACCGGTCTCGCCAAGGCCGACAAGAAGGCGGACCGGGTCGCCGCTGAAGGTCGAATTGTCGCGGCATCCACCCACGGCAAGGCGGTTCTGGTCGAAATCAACTCCGAAACCGACTTCGTCGCCAAGGACGAGAATTTCGTCGCCTTTGCGAACTCGGTGGCCGACGCGGCACTGGCAGCCAATGCGCTTGACGTGGACGCACTGAAGCTGGCCAAGCTGCCGTCGGGTGAAAGCGTTGAAGAAGCGCGCGCTGCCGTCATCGCCAAGGTCGGTGAAAACGTCCAGGTTCGTCGTCTGGCTGCGATTGCCAGCGACAACCATGTCGCCGCCTATATTCATGGCGGACGTATCGGCGTGCTGGTGGAACTCAAGGGCGGCGACATCGAACTCGCTCGCGGTCTCGCCATGCATGTGGCAGCGATGAACCCGCCTTACAACAAGGCGAGCGACGTACCGACCGAGTTCGTTGCGAAGGAAAAGGAAATCGAGCTGGCGAAAATGTCCGACAAGGACAAGGCCAAGCCAGCCGACATCCTGGAAAAGATCATCAGCGGCAAGATCAACAAGATCATCAACGAAGTCACGCTGTACGGTCAGCCCTATGTGCTGAACACCGATCAGACCGTTGAGCAAGCCCTCAAGGCTGCTGGCGCCGAGGTCATCCAGTTCTCGCGACTGGCCGTGGGCGAAGGCATCGAAAAGGTGGTTGAAGACTACGCTGCGGAAGTCATGAAACAAGCCGGTCTGGCCTGATCTTCAAGCCGACGGCAGCACTCGAAACGCGACCTACGGGTCGCGTTTCTTTTTTCGCCCGCGCCGATCCATCGTGACGCCGCCAGTCGCGTCAGCGACCTGGTTGTCCCGCCAGTCATCGCGTCGCAGCACGGTCACCAGAGCGTATGGACAGTCGGTCATTCCGCGCAACGGTCTGCCCATCGCATGCCATAATGTCGCCTTCGTCCCCTTCCCCCGCAGGGGTGGTCAAGGCACTTGTACGGGAGTTCCGCATGGCGATCGCCATTCGCGATGTTCGCGACAACGATCTGGACGCAGTGATGGCGCTGAACAATGGTGCGGGACAAGGCATTCTTCCGCTTGACGCCTCGCAGATCCGCTTTTTCATGCGTGAGGCGGAGTATTTCCGTGTCGCGGAAATGGATGGCGAAGTCATCGGGTTCCTGATTGGCGTTCTACCTGAAGCGCCCTACACCAGCTCCAATTTCCTGTGGTTCCGCGAGCGATATCCGCGCTTCCTTTACGTCGACCGCATCGTGGTCGCCGGATCGCGCCGTGGCGCTGGCCTGGGGCGGATTTTCTATGCCGATGTCACCAGCTATGCCGAAGTTCGGGTCCCACTGCTGTGCTGCGAAGTGTTCCTTGAGCCACGCAACGACGCCGCACTACTCTTCCACGGCACCTACGGGTTTCAGGAAGTCGGTCAACATGCCATGACCGAGTCCGGCCGCAAGGTTTCGATGTTGGTCAAGGAACTTCCCAGCTTCGCTTTCGTTGAGCAAACCTACCTTCACCATGGCGGACTGCCCCGCGAGGACTGGCTGGACAGTCGACGGGCAGCCTTGGCGGGCAAACACTAGTCATTCATGAGTACACCATCCTACGAACAAGCGGGCGAACTGAAGATCGGCCAGGTCGGTATCGCCAATCTCCGCATCAAAGACCTCGACATCCCGCAACTGCGTGCAGAGATGCGCGAGCGCGTCGAGCGTGCCCCCAAGATGTTTGAACACGCTGCCATCATTCTCGACTTCGGTTCACTCAGCCGCTGCCCAAGCGTCGAGGTGGCAACCGAACTCTTGGGTGCCTTGCGGGACTGTGGCGTCCTGCCGATCGCGTTGGCGGTTGGCACCAGCGAGATCGAGGCACTGAGTCGCGCGCTCAAGCTGCCCTTGCTGGCGCGCTTCCGCGCGCAGTATGAAAGCACTGCACGCTCCGAACCGTTAGCGGATATGGCGACATCCAGCGGCGAAAAGTCGCCGATGACATCGCCCCCGTCGACGTCTAGCGGCGACAGCTCTGGTCTGCTGCATGCCGCGCCGCTGCGTTCTGGTCAACAGGTCTATGCACAATCCCGCGATCTGATCGTGAATGCCATGGTCGGCAATGGCGCAGAAGCCATCGCCGACGGATCGATTCATGTGTACGGTGCACTTCGTGGCAGAGCGCTTGCTGGCGCGCGGGGTGATGCGCGGGCGCGGATCTTTTGCCGGGAATTCAATGCCGAACTGGTTGCCATTGCCGGCCAATATCGCGTCATGGAAACCGTACCGCCTGAACTGCAGGGCAAGCCAGTGCAGATCTGGCTGGAAAACGACAAACTTCAATTCGCGGTGATGAACTGAACCCGCGCCATCACTTCCGGGAGATACATCTTGGCTGAAATCATCGTTGTCACTTCAGGAAAGGGTGGCGTTGGCAAGACCACCACCAGCGCCAGTCTGGCGATGGGCCTGGCCCGTCTTGGCAAGCGCGTCGCGGTCATCGACTTCGACGTCGGCTTGCGCAATCTCGACCTCATCATGGGTTGCGAACGGCGAGTGGTTTATGACTTCGTCAACGTGATTCACGGTGAGGCGACGCTTAAACAGGCCTTGATTCGCGACAAACGTTTCGAAAACCTCGCTGTCCTGGCGGCCTCGCAGACACGGGACAAGGATGCGCTGACCAAGGAAGGCGTCGAAAAAGTCCTGAAAGATCTCGACGCCGACGGCTTCGACATCATCCTCTGCGACTCGCCTGCGGGCATCGAGAAAGGCGCCTTCCTCGCGATGTATTTCGCGGATCGCGCGGTGGTGGTCGTCAACCCCGAAGTGTCGTCGGTCCGCGATTCGGATCGCATCCTGGGGCTGCTGTCGAGCAAGACGCGGAAAGCCGAACAGGGTGGCCGCGTGCAGGAGTATCTGTTGCTGACCCGCTACAACCCGAAGCGGGTCGAATCGGGCGAGATGATGAGTATCGCGGATGTCGAAGAAGTGCTCGGCATCAAGACGATTGGTGTCATCCCCGAGTCGCCGGATGTGTTGAGTGCGTCCAACAAGGGTGAGCCTGTCATCCTGGACGAGGCGTCGATTGCCGGGCAAGCCTATGGCGATGCGGTGGCACGACTGATGGGCGAAGACCGACCGATGCGATTCATCCAAGTCGAGAAGAAGGGTCTGCTGCAAAAGCTGTTCGGAGGCTGAGCATGGGAATTTTCGATTTTCTGCGCGCCAAGCCGAAAGCGACCGCCAACATCGCCAAGGAGCGCCTGCGCATCATCGTCGCGCAGGAACGCTCGCACCGGGGTGCGCCGGACTACCTGCCCTTGCTTCGGCGTGAGTTGCTGGAAGTGATCCGCAAGTACGTCAATGTCGATTTCGACGCCGTCAAGGTCGACCTCGTCAAGGACGGCGAGCACGAAGTGCTGGACATTTCTGTTGCATTGCCGGAAACCCGCCCCAGCGAAAATCCATGACAGCGTCAACGCTGCCGTCGGATGTGCTTCGATTGCGCGACGTTTCCTGGGTGCAAGTCGCAGCGCTGCTTCGCACCTATCAATTGCAGCTCAGCCGCGTGCCGGATGAACAACCGATTCCGGGCAGCTATTGGGGTGAAAGCGAGGCGGGCATCATCGGCAGCATGGTTTATGCACGAAGCGATACACCGGTGCACTCACTGCTGCATGAGGCCTGTCATCTGATCGTGCTGCCAGCGGAGCGGCGCGCCCTTGTTCACACCGACGCCACCGACTCGATCGACGAAGAGGACGCCACGTGCTACCTGCAGATCGTGCTCGCCGATATGCTGGATGGCGTGGGAAGTCAGCGTTTGATGCATGACATGGACGCGTGGGGTTACACCTACCGACTCGGCTCGACTCGGGCCTGGTTCGATCAGGATGCCGAAAACGCGTGCGACTGGCTGACTCAACGTGGCTTATTGCCCGTGCATGCCACCAAAGGACAGTAAGAACAAGCTGGTAGCCTTCATTGGGCGCGCGGATAATGCGTGCTCCTCTTCAGCAACTGCCCCAACCAAGCCAGGAGAACGCTCATGTCAAGCGATGTCGTCATTGTCGGTGCGAAACGCACTGCGATTGGATCATTCCAGGGCCAGTTCTCGGGCGTTCCCACGCCGACACTGGGTGCCGCAGCGATCCGTGCTGCGCTGACCCAGTCCGGACTTGCCGCGGAGCAAGTCGACGAAGTTCTGATGGGCTGCGTGCTGCCGGCCAATCTGGGGCAGGCCCCTGCCCGTCAAGCCACACTGGCTGCCGGTTTGCCGCTGGCCACCGGGGCCACCACGCTCAACAAGGTGTGCGGGTCCGGCATGAAAGCAATCATGCTCGCACATGACCTCATCAAGGCCGGTTCCGCAAACGTCGTCGTCGCGGGCGGCATGGAATCCATGACCAATGCGCCCCATCTGCTCGCCGCTCGCGCTGGCATCCGATATGGCGATGGCAAGTTGGTCGACCACATGGCTTGGGACGGTCTGACGGATCCCTACAAAGGCCAGGCAATGGGTGTATTCGGGGAAGCGTGTGCGGACAAGTACACCTTTACCCGTGAAAATCAGGACGCGTTCTCCGCCGAGTCCGTGCGTCGCGCAATGGCCGCGCAGAGCGCGGGGGCCTTCGTTGCCGAAATTACCCCGGTGACGGTCAGCGGTCGAAAGGGGGATGTCGATATCCTCAGCGACGAAGAGCCAGCACGTTGCGACATCGACAAGATCCCCACCCTGCGTGCGGCATTCCGCAAGGAAAACGGCACGATCACGGCCGCGAGTGCGTCGAAGATCTCCGACGGCGCGGCGGCCATCGTGCTGATGAGTGCAGCCGATGCTGCCGCGAAAGGCGCCCAACCGATCGCCCGCGTGGTGGCTCATGCCACCCATTCGCAAGCGCCGGAGTGGTTCACCACCGCGCCTGTCGGTGCCATGCAGAAAGTGTTGCAGAAGGCCGGTTGGACGGTTGCCGACGTCGACCTGTTCGAGATCAATGAAGCCTTTGCGGTGGTCGCCATGGCAGCCATGGTTGACCTCGACATTCCGCACGACAAAGTCAATGTGAATGGCGGTGCCTGTGCGCTGGGACATCCGATCGGCGCGTCTGGTGCGCGAATCGTGG
>Ga0209066_10004966_pt1 | contig 14243 bp, 13 predicted proteins | sample All_14_2_FD_187198 | JGI IMG/M metagenome (GOLD analysis project Ga0209066, IMG submission 187198) | Freshwater microbial communities in response to fracking from Pennsylvania, USA - Allegheny Zone_MetaG_DW_15 (SPAdes) (version 2) ...
GATCTGGCGCGCACCCGAGCCCCGTCCCCTATGCGGAGTTCGTCACCACCACAACGCACAAGACCCTGCGCGGCCCGCGCGGCGGCCTGATCCTCTGCCGAGAAGCCTTTGCGAAAGCCGTCGACAAGACCGTCTTCCCCGGCCTGCAAGGCGGCCCGCTTGAAAACATCGTCGCCGCAAAGGCCGTCTGTTTCGGCGAGGCGCTCCAGCCCGCATTCAAAGAGTATGCGCGCCAGATCGTCGCCAACAGCCAGGCGCTCGCCGCCTCGCTCACCGCGCGCGGTTTCCACCTCGTCTCAAACGGCACGGACAACCACCTGATGCTGGTCAACGTCGCGCGCAACGGACTCACCGGCAAGGAGGCCGCGGCAGCCTTGGATGCCGCCGGCATCATCTGCAACAAAAACACCATCCCGTTCGACAAGAACAGCCCGTTCGTCACCTCCGGCATCCGCATCGGCACCGCGGCGGTCACCACGCGCGGCATGAAGGAGCCCGAGATGCGTCAGGTCGGCACGTGGATCGCGGACATTCTGGGCGACCTGGCCAACACCGGGCTGCAAGCCGCCGTGCGCGCCGACGTCGCCAAACTGACCGCGGCGTTCCGGGTGCCTTGATTTTACCGCGGGGGGGCTCCGTATGGCGAACGGGAAAAAGAAGGTTTACCTGAGCGGCCCGATCATGGACGAGCATCCCGAACGGGCCGTCACGTGGCGTGAGCAGGCGAAGGCCCAGTTGCGCGATCACTTTGTTCTGCTCGATCCGATGCGCCGCAACTTCAAAGACCGCGAAGTGGACAGCGCCAACGAGATCGTGGAGTTCGACCTGCAGGATGTGCGCGATGCCGACATCCTGCTGGTCAACTACAGCAAGACCTCGATCGGAACCTCCATGGAGGTCTTTTTCGCGGCGCATGACCTCGGAAAATTCGTGGTCGCATTTTCGCCCTTCGGCTTTCAGGACTGTTCGCCGTGGATGGTCAGGTACTGCACCAAAATACTGCCTTCGCTGGAAGATGCGCTCGCCTATATCCGGGACAACTTCATCACCCGGCACATCGATTGAAGCCGAATGTGTGTTCAGCCACGCGTGGACGCTGCGCTTCCCGTGTCCGCTGTTCCTTGAGGGGGTATTCCCGCATGCAGCTCTCCGTCACGACGCCTTCGGGTGCGGTTTTCTCGACCGACTGGTCTGCCTGGCAGCCGGCAGACACGGCTGTTCTGACCTTTATACGCCGCCAGGGCCAGCTTCTTCTGATCGTGAAGAAACGCGGGCTCGGACACGGCAAGGTCAACGCTCCGGGCGGACGCCTCGAGCCCGGCGAGACGCCCGAACAGGCCGCCGTGCGCGAAACCCAAGAGGAGGTGGGGCTGACCCCTTTCGGGCTGCGCTCTGCCGGGCGGCTCGATTTCGCATTCACGGACGGCTACTCGTTGCGCTGCCACGTGTTCACGGCAGACGGCTGCGAAGGCACGCCCACTGAAACAGACGAGGCCAGCCCTTTCTGGTGCGGCGAAACCGAGATCCCTTACGGACGCATGTGGTCTGACGACCGCCTCTGGGTTCCCCTCATGCTGGAAGGCCGTCCCTTCAGCGCGCAGTTCGTCTTCGACGGCGACCTCATGCTCTGGCATCTGCTGCGCCTAGGCACGGCCCGTTGACCTGACCCTTGCAAGAAAAACGCCTCAGCGACGCTTTTGCGGCGGGCGGGGAGACGCCGCGCGCCGTCGCTGAAAAACAAACAGCAGGCCCAAGGCCAAAGCCCCTGTACCCGCCAGAACCAACCGGGTCAGACGCCGCGGCGGAATGGAGACCTTCACCGGCTTGAGCTGAGGCAGCCTTTCAGGGGAAACTTTGACCAGTTCATCCTCCGTCACCCGGCCTTCCGCCCAAGCCGCGACCAGCTCAGGCGGAAGATTGTGGATCCGCTTCGCCCGCTGCTCAGCCTCCGAGACTCGCAACACCCGCTCGGCAACAGCCTCCGGCTTCATCTGCCCGGCCTGATCGTCCTGAAGCGCCTTGTCGCGGACAACAAACTCGGGAATCATCCCCTGGTCCACAATGGCCAGAACGTGAAGGGCCGCCGTTGAAAACCCCGCGATCAGCACGAACACGAGACGCGCGCTCGCACTCATAGTTGAATCTCCTGCCAACTGATGACGCGCGGGGTTGCCGGCGACATCGGAAGGTAAATGAAGAAATTGATGCCGTCGGGACTCGTCGCCCCCAGCCGGATGTCCCAGTTGAATCCTACGGAGGAATTGTAGATGATCCCTTCGTCCCGGCAGATCAGGGCGCCGTTGAATTGGCACTGGCCGATTTTGCCCATCACCGCATGGTTGTTGTAGAGCACCGCATCGATCCGCGTGATGGCCGCGCTCTGCGCAATCTGGCCGATCACGCGGTCTCCGGCAACGCTCTCATAGTAGCGACGGTCCGCTTGGGAAGTAGGCTTCCACGTCTTCGTCTTGTTGTCATAGACGTATTCCACCTTCTTGCCCTGGTCTTTCGCGGTATAGTCGCCGTTGAAAATCGAGCCGTAGCCGATGGCAGCGTCCGTCGGGTCACAGGCGTAAGCTTTAACAAAAGGCGGCGTGATATAGTCTTCCACGTTCGAGAGCCAGTCCGAAGAGGTATAGTTGCCCAACACGATATTCCCTTTGGCCGCCAGTCCAAGCATATCCCTGCTCTCGTTCTGAGTCACCGTCTGCCCAGGTTTCGCATCTGGCTTGGCCCAACTGGGGGCCTTGTCGTACGTCAGGTTGCCAACGATGAAGATGTTGCGTCCGGAATAGATCGCGCCCTGCCCTTTTACCGTCCCTTTGATAATCACGTCACTGTCGACCACCACCGGGCCGTCGATCTCGATCGGCTTGGAGGTCCCGTCCAGAACAAGACACCCTTTATCAACGCCGTTGGCCACTCCCGAAGGTCCTGTGCCACTGAAACAGCCGTCCACCAGAACCTTGCCGTTCTGCTTGATGGTTGCCCCCGTCGTGTTGGCGATCGCGCGGTAATAGTCCAGCTCGCCCAGAAAAGGCATTTCCATCGGCTCCTGATAGGCGTGGATTTCAGAAACGCCCCCAAACCCCATCTCCCAACTCGTCCCGCCACTGGAAGTGGGGTTGGTCGGGCGGGCCCGCAGATTGCTGTCGCCCCAATACTGCGAAAGCGTTCGGCAGCGGGCCGTTCCAATCACGGCGCCTGCCGCCTCCAGCTCTTCATTGGCTGCCGCAAACACAAAACCGTTCACCCACGACTGCCCATCCAGGTACAAATTCCCGTTGGCGCGGATATCGCCGTTCGCCGTGACGCCTCCACCCATGAACCAGCCGTAATTGTTCACAAAATAGGCGTAGTCGAAAACGGACGAGCGCCGCAACGCGTACTCCACCGTCTCCTCGATGGTCCTCGACACGGCAATCCCGGCAGCCGACGCGTCCGATGCAGTGGCGCGCAATGTCAAACGGACATATTGCTGGGCGGCACTCAGTGCCGAACGCGTGACGTCCGTCAACGTAACAGAGACTGTGCAGCCGTTCATCGTCCGGTCTTGCATCAACGCGCTCACATATCCGCCGGGCCCGATACTCTGGGCGGAATGGGTGTCGAACCAGGCGAGAACATTCCAGGTCGACGGATTGGCTCGATAATAGGCCTTGAAATCTCTGAAGATTTCGGCCTTCTCGACATCCAGTGCGGTCTGCGCACAAAGACGGCTTTGGGTCGTACCCAAGTAGACACCCGCCACGCGGGTTCCGTTCATGACATACTGGATCGCGCTGCCCGCAATGATCCCTACGACCAGAAGGCTGCAAAGGACGACGGGCAGAACAAATCCGGCTGATTTGTATGTTCTTCTCACACCCCTCCTATTCATTCATGATCTGCGCTTGTGCCTGATGGCGCTGCTCATACTTCCGCTGGGCGATCGGAATGGCCAAGTCCAGGTTGACGACGATGGTCCCATTGTTGGCCACGGCCTGAAACAGCGACTCGGACTGGATAACCGGCGCACCGCGGGCCAACCACTCGGCCACCTCCCGGTCCGCCTTCAGTTTCTTGTTCTTGCCGAGCGCCAAGCGGTTGCCCGCCCCCTTCTTTGGTTTGAATTTCAGGCTGTCGCCCCACCCCTTGTTAGGGTTCCCCACCTCGAGTTCACTTTGGCACACATTCATCAGGCCGCCGTCCTCGGGCGTGATGTTGTAGAGCACCTTCTCCCGCAAGGCACGCGCATGAAGCGACAGCTCGAGGTCAGCCACGGTTGCCTCGAAAAGCCGCTGCGAGGTGATCAGCGCCGCCATGATGTGAGTCATGATGACGGCTGTCAGAGCGGACGCGACCATAAGCTCCGGCAGCGTGAACCCCTCACGCCCGCGGAACGGTGGTGGTGTTGCATTTCTCATCATATCCAACCTGTCAGGGTGTGTTTCGGAAAAGGTTCCTGTCCGCGCGGTGTCGCTCAACCACATACGGCTGAGACAGCCGCGCCACTCCGCCGTCCGGCAAGGGCCACTGTACGTCGGCGATGATCTGCCAGTGCGTGGCAGGCGTCCCCACAGGAACAATCGCCTGATAGTAATACGCCTTTTGTCCACTGATCCAGACCGAGGTCCGGTTCGTTGGGACAGCCCACCAAGCGGCCTGCGCCTGCGTGACATTGGCTTCAAACCAGCTTGTTTTCCGGTTGAAGACATCCCACGCCACATCGTACGCAAGCGCGTCCGCCGCCAACCGCCACTTGATGTCGGATGCAATTCTCCGGCAGACCGACAGGGTCTCAAGCAGGACCAGAAACAGCAACAAGGCCAACGTCGAGGCGAACATCACCTCAACCAAGGTGAACCCGGATCTTGAACGACGGTCCGGACCTTGCCCTCCAAAGCTGACTGAACTATCGTACCGGTTCATGGTTGCCCTTCTCCGAATGAGCCCCTCTGCACTCATCAACAATGTCATAAACGCCGGGAACCTCCCGAAGGTTCAAAACTTTTGTGACGCAGGGTGCCTTGAGAACGGCCTGCCCACAGAATGAACGCACTGCGCCCCCCCCCACGACCTCCGCCGGAGAGCCAAAGACGCGACGTGGCTGAAGCCGTCTTGCCCGCTACGCGTCGATGAACAACTCCGACGAGGCGAAGAACGGGTCGCTGGTGCACCGCAAGCCCACCCGGCGCAACCCCGCCTCATCGCCCGGAGTGACCATGTGCGTCATGTGCATCTCACAGTCGCGCAGCTCAATCAGCCGCTCCATCGCAATCTGAGCCGCAGGATTGGTCGCACAGCTGATGGCCAGACCGATCAGCGCCTCGTCAAGGTTGAGGCTCGTGAACTTGCCTTTGAGGATGTCGTGCTTCATGCGGACGATCGATTGGACCACCTGCGGCGCGATCAGGTGGATCTGATCCGGAATGCCCGCAAGCTCCTTGATCGCATTCAGCACCATGCTCGCCGCCGCATGCATCTGTTCAGAGTTTTTGCCGACCACAATGCGACCGTCTCTGAGCTGCACAGCCGCGCCGCAAAAGATTCCGTTGCGCCCCTTGCCCTGAGCCATGGCTTCGTGCCCCGCCTGGCGGGCCGGCTTCACGACAATGCGGTCCTCAGGCGTCAGCTTGAGCTTGTGCATCAGCACCTCGATGCGGTCGACCGTCACCTGTTCGGTCTGCCCGGCCGCATATTCGCACAGATGCCGGAAATACCTCCGGATCACCTCTTGCCGCGATGCCTCGCAAACAACCGCGTCATCGACGATGCCAAAACCCACGCGGTTAACCCCCATATCCGTCGGCGACTTGTAGGGGCAGGCTTCCTTGGTCATCTTCTCCCAGATGGCGCGCAGCAGCGGAAATGCATCCACATCGCGGTTATAGTTGATCGCGACCTTGTTGTATGCCTGCAAATGATACGGGTCCACCATGTTGCAGTCGTTCAGATCCACGGTGGCCGCCTCATAGGCCACGTTCACCGGATGCTCCAGCGGCATATTCCAAACGGGGAAGGTCTCGAACTTCGCGTACCCCGCCACTCGCCCCAGCCGCCGCTCGTGATAGAGCTGCGTCAGGCAGGTCGCCAGCTTGCCGCTGCCCGGTCCCGGACCGGTCACCACTACGATCGGGCGCTCCGTCTCGACGAACTCGTTCGCCCCGTAGCCCTCTTCGCTCACGATCGTTTCCACATCCGTGGGATACCCTTGGGTCACGTAGTGGTAGTAAACCTTGACGCCCCGGTGTTCGAGCCTTGCCCGGAACTGCTTGGCCGCGTGCTGGCCGCTAAAGCGCGTGATCACCACAGCCCTCACCAAGAGCCCCCAGCTCCTCAGCCCGTCGATCAGTTTGAGCGCGTCGGAATCATACGAGATACCGAAGTCGGCCCGCATTTTCTTGCGTTCGATGTCCCCCGCATAGATGCACAGCAAAATTTCCGCTTGGTCCTTCAGCTTCTGAAGCAGCCGCAACTTCACATTCGGATCATACCCGGGAAGCACGCGCTCGGCGTGCATGTCATGCATCAGTTTACCGCCGAACTCCAGATAAAGCTTATTGCCGTTCTGCTCCGCACGATGCCGGATCTCCTCCGTCTGCTCGGCCAAATACGTCTCATTGTCAAAGCCTGTTTTCATCGTTAGCCTTCTTCAACCCCGTTGTTTCCACCCGTCGGCAAGACACAAAAAAACGGCCCAGCAACAAACGCCGACCGTGATAAAGTATACCCCTCTGCCGCCCGTTGCCGCAAACATCTTTTTCCGTCTCCTCCAAAAAAAAAGACGGGCCGCGTAACGACCCGTCAAACAATCCAGATATGAACGACACCCTCAGGGTGCAGCCGGCGCCACAGCCTCTTTCTTCGCCTTGCCTATACCGTCTTTGCGTTTACCCGGATGGCGCCTCTTCATCGCCTCGCGCATGGCCTTGCGCTCCTCGTCGCTGAGTTTGCCGTCGCCGTCCTTGTCGAACGCCTTCTCACGGGCCTTGAAAGCTTCCGCCATGGCGGCTTTCTCGGCATCGTCCAACTTGCCGTCGCCGTCCTTGTCGAACGCCTTCTCGCGGGCCTTGCGCATCTGTTCGAACCTGGCCGCACGCTCCTGCTCGTTAAGCTTTCCGTCGCCGTCTTTGTCGAACTCTTTCAACGCGTCGGCTCCGACGTTCATGCGCTTCGGGAAATCCGCCTGAGCAGCCGGCTTCGGCTTATCTTCGGCCTGTACGGAAACCGTCACCATCATCGCCACAACCGCGGCGAAACAGAGTTTACTCATTGAATGACTCCTTGTGTACGTTTGGTCCACTGAACGACATGTGGCGATAAACGGACCAGCCGGCGGTTTATTGCCTCTCCCCGCCACAAAACCCGTACACGGCCTGGCAGGCGTCCCGGAAATCCGCAGGCACGAGGCCACACAGGCTGAGCGCCGCCCCGCCGGGCAGGCGCAACGCCAGACCGGTTGACGTGAGCATCAGCCGCGGATGCCCCCCCGCCAGCCGCAGCCCGGGCTCGCCGTAAAGAGGGTCGCCCGCGATCGGATGCCCGACGCTGTAAAGATGCACGCGGAGCTGGTGGCGCCGTCCTGTGAGCGGATGCAGCCGCACCAGCGAGTACGCCGCACGCCGCTCCACCACCTCGTACCGCGTTTCCGAAGGCTTGCCTTTGGCCGCGTCCACGCCCATGCGCCCGGACCCGAACGCGCGGATCGGGCTCCGGATGATCCCGCTGTCATCCGCCACCGCGCCGTGAACCACGGCCAGATAGGTCTTGTGAACCTCGCGCCGCTCAAACGCCGCGTTGAGCGCGCGGTGCGCCGCCGCCGACAGCGCGAAAAGAATCACCCCGCTCACCTCCTTGTCGAGCCGGTGAACCGGGAAAACGCGCCGCCCCAGCTGACACGCCAACAGGGATCTCAGACAGGTTTCGTCATCCGCACGTTCAGCAACGGCGGCCACGCCACACGGCTTCATGACAGCCACACAGTCGTCGTCCTGATAGAGGATCGGGATCATGGCCCATTCTAGGCTTTAAACGCCGCCAACGCACCGAAATCCAACGTCGCGAAATAATCCGCCGGAGTCTCCGCGCGACGGATCGGCACCACGCGTCCGTCCTCCCGCACAAGCAGTTCGGCGGAACGCAGTTTGCCGTTGTACTGGAAGCCCATGGCATGGCCGTGCGCGCCCGCGTCGTGAATGACCACCAGATCGTCCACTTCGATCCGCGGCAACAGGCGGTCGATTGCGAACTTGTCGTTGTTCTCGCAGAGCGAGCCTGTCACGTCATAAAGCGTGTCACAGGGCGCGCCCGCTTTGGCGGGCACGGAGATGTGGTGGTACGCGCCGTACAGGGCGGGCCGCATCAGGTTGGCCATGCAGGCGTCGAGCCCCACGTAGGTTTTATAGGTCCTCTTGATGTGTCGCACGCGCGAGACCAGAAAGCCGTACGGCCCTGTGACCATGCGCCCGCACTCCATGTAGAGCTTGAGTGCCGGATGGCCCTTGGCCAGCAGACGGGTCTCATACGCCTGGCGCACACCCTCACCCACCCGCACCAAATCCACCGCCTGCTGCTCGGGCCGGTACGGAATGCCGATGCCCCCCCCGATGTTCACGAACTCGAAGGTGATCCCCACCTCGCGCGACAGTTCAGCGACCAGGTCGAACAGGATCTCGGCGGTATCGATGAAATACTGCGGGTTCAGCTCATTCGACGCCACCATCGTGTGCAGGCCGAAGCGCTTCACGCCCTTCTGCTTCAGCAGCCGGTATCCCTCGAAAAGCTGCGCGCGCGTGAACCCGTACTTGGCTTGCTCGGGATTGCCGATAATCGCGTTGCCGCCCTTGAGCGGACCGGGGTTGTAGCGCAGGCACACCAACTCCGGCAAGCCCGCGCAGGCCTCCAGAAAAGAGATGTGCGTCAGGTCGTCGAGGTTGATGACCGCGCCGAGCGCCTTGGCTTCGACAAATTCGTCGGCCGGCGTGTCGTTCGAGGTGAACATGATGCCCTCGCCCGTGACGCCGATCTTCTGCGAAAGCATCAGCTCCGGCAGCGAACTGCAGTCCATGCCGAAGCCCTCTTCCTTCAGGAGCTTCATCAGGAAGGGGTTCGGGCACGCCTTCACCGCAAAATACTCCTTGAACCCCGGGTTCCAGGCAAACGCGTCTTTCAGCCGGCGCGCGTTGGCACGCATGCCGCGTTCGTCGTAAAGATGGAACGGCGTCGGATACGATTTCGCGACCTGTTCGAGCTGGGCAAGCGTGAAGGGCAGTGTTTTGTCTGACATGTGGGGCAACTCCAACGGATAAAAAAGTGCGGTCAGTATACCTTCTCCCCTCTTTTCGGCGCAACCGGATTCTTGAACAAAAGCCCTATTTGCTGTTGCTCCTGACCCCGAGGGTTAAGTATGCTTAACGGACGGCGGAAACGGCCTGCACGCGGGGTTAATGAGCGAGTATGTGGAAGTTCCTGAAAATCATCGGGGCGATGGTGAAAGCCCTTTTCTGGCTCGCACTGATCGGGGTGCTGGCCATCGTTCTGGCGTTGTATCTTCTGGAGCGCGACATGCCTGCGCCGCTGGTGAGGCGCATTTCCGCAGCGCTCTCGTCAGACGACATCCACGTCCGCATCGGACGCGCCACCTACAGCCTGAAAGAGGGCCTGCGCCTTCACCACGTCAAAGCCCTGCCCAAGCGTGTCGCCGACAACGCCCTCGTTTCTGTCGATGAGATCGCCGTCAAGGTCTCGCTCCTGCCGCAGACCCCACTCGACGAACGGGTCCGCAGCGTGACCCTCAAGAATATCTCGATGCCAGCCCTGCCGCCCAAAAACCAGAAGCCCATGGACGATACGAGGATTCCCGACATCCCCGATCTGGCGCCCTTCCCTCTGGTGATCGAAAACGCCGATGTCCTCGGCATCAAAGCCCGGCGGATCTCCGCCTCCATCGACCTTTCAGAAAAAAAGATCGCCGTGGACGACATCGCGATTCAATGGCCAGACACCGCCTTCCCCATGTCCGTCGAAGGCCAGGTCACCCTCGATTTTTCCACGCGCCTCGTCTCCGGCAAAGCCAAAGGGCAGACTTTTCCCGAGAACCTTCTGCCGCTCTTCACCGCCCTGCGCGCCAAAGGAGCCATCCGTCAGATCACCTGCTTCTCGAAGCTCGCGCGCCCGGTCGATGCGGTCTACACGTTCGACGTCGACATCGACAACAGCGATTTCTCCATGCTTCTGGCGCTCGACGTCGGGCCCTGCGCTTACCGCGGCGTGCCCATGGAATTCGCGAAAGGCACACTGGGCATCTACGGCTCCAACATCTACACGACCGTCGTGATCGAGCCCCTTGAGGCACGGACCGCCGCGGGAGCCCCCATCGCGGGAAGGCTCGTCTACCGCGAAGAGACGGAGGGGCTCGAACTCGCCGCCACAACCACGATGGACCTGGTTCCGCTCGTCACCATCATCAACGTCCTCAACCACGGCGAGCTCGACCGCGTCCGCTGCACCGTACCCCCCAGCATCGCCCTCAAAGGCGCCGTCGCGCTCTCTTCCACCGAAAGCACCATCACCAACGACCTGACCGGCAAAATCGCGCTCGGTGAAGGCTCGATCCTGAACTTCAAAGTCAAGGACATGACCGGAGACTTCGCGCTCAAGGGATATTCGGCCCGCTTCGACCAGGTCACCGGCACCTCATGGAGCGGAGGCAAGGTCTCCGGCGACATCACGTTCTTTTTCCCCGACTACGCGGCCACCGCCACGGTCTTCACCACCAACATCAAGCTGGCCGATGTCGCCCTTGAAAATCTTTCAAACGCATTCAACGTCACCAATGCGCGGGCCGGCCTGGTCTCAGGCGACCTCTGCCTGAACGGGTCTACCCACGCGCGCACCATCGCCTCGCTCTACGGAGAGGGCCACGTCAAGATCCGCAACGGCGTCATCAACCGGATGAAGCTGTTCGCGGGGCTCACCGACTATCTCACGCGCATGATCCCCGGCGTCGCCTCGCTCGTCAACCAGTCCTCCGGCTCGATGGACTTCCAGATCCGCGACGGCGTCCTCGCGACGGAGAACCTGCTGATCGAGGGCGACCTTTTCAGCATCAAGGGACACGGCACCTACGATCTCAACACCGACAAGCTCGACTTCGTGGTGCGCGTCAACATCTTCAAGCAGAAAACGATCGCCGGGAAAATCATCCGCCTTGTCACCCTGCCCTTTACCCGGCTGCTGCTGGAGTTCAAGGTGTTCGGCTCGCTTGAGAAACCCGACTGGTCGTACGCGAACATCATCGAGAAAATCACCGACAGCCTCTCCGAACTCACCCCCCCTGCCGCACCCGCTCCTTCCGCCCCTCAACCTTAACCTCTCGCCGGGGCATCCGTGCCCCCCTGAAAAACCCCGTTCAACACGATGCGTTTTACTCTCCACACCTACGGCTGCCAAATGAATGTCCGTGACTCCGAAGCCGTCTCCGCGCTGCTGGCGGCCGCAGGCCATACGCCCGTCTCCCACGAGATCGAGGCCGACCTCATCATCGTCAACTCGTGCAGCGTTCGCGGTAAGGCGGAGGACAAGGCCCTCGGCAAACTCGGACTGCTCTGCGCCTCCAAGCGCGAGCGCCCAGACCGCATCGTCGGCGTCATGGGCTGCATGGCTCAGCGCTTGGGGCCCGACATTTTCAATCGGGTGCCCGGCCTCGATTTCTCGGTCGGCACCCGGCGCTGCGGGGCGATCCCGTACCTGGTGAGCCGCGTTCTCGCCGGCGAGACCGGGCTGCTCGAAACCTCGAGCCCCGACGAAGTGCCCGATGTCCCCGACGCCCACGCCGAATCCGGCTTTTCCGCGTTTGTCACCATCTTGCTCGGCTGTAACCGCCGCTGCGCCTACTGCATCGTGCCCGACGTGCGCGGCACCGAATACAGCCGGCCCGCACGTGAAATTCTCGCCGAAGTCGCGGCCCTCGCCCGCAACGGCATCCGGGAAGTCACCCTGCTCGGCCAGAGCGTCATGAACTATGGGCGGACGAACCCGGTTTGGGACGGCTCGGACGCGCTCAGTCCCGGCGGTTACGCCGAGCCCTTTGCCCGCCTGCTGGAGGCCGTCGCCGCCCTCCCGGGCATCGCCCGTATCCGCTTCACCTCCGGCCACCCCTCTGGCTGCACCGACTCGCTCGTCCGCGCCATGCGCTCCCTGCCGCAGATCTGTCATCACCTCCACCTGCCTGTGCAGTCCGGCTCCGACCGGATCCTGAGCCTCATGCGCCGCGGCTACTCCCGCGCCGATTACCTCGACGCCGTGCGCCGCCTGCGCACCGCCATGCCGGACTTCGCCCTCACCACCGACGTGATCGTGGGCTTCCCGGGCGAATCCGAAGCCGATTTCGAAGCGACTCGGACGCTCATGGACGAGGCCGACTTCGACAACGCCTTCATCTTCAAATACTCGCCCCGCCCCGGCACGCCCGCAGCCGCAATGGCGGACGATGTTTCCGAAGCGGAGAAAATGCGGCGCAACCAAGTGCTGCTCGAAGATCAGGACCTGCGCGGCATCGCCGCCAACCGGCGACTCGTCGGCTCCCTTCAAGAAGTCCTGGTGGAAGGCCCGAGTCTACGCAACACGTCCCGGTGGTCCGGGCGTTCTCCCGGCAACAAGATCGTCATCTTCGATCCGCCCGCCGGCCTTCAGCCCGGGAGCGTGGCGGCTGTCCGCATCACCCGCGCGGCCCCGCAAACCCTTTACGGTGATGTCGTCCCATGACACTGCACGACACGCTCACCTGCACCGTGGAGTCGCTCGCGTATGGCGGCGACGGCATCGCGCGGGTCGACGGGCGCGTGCTCTTCGTCCCGGAAACGGCTTCCGGCGAGACGGTCCGCGTCCGCGTCACGCAGGTGAAAAAGAATTTCGCCCGGGCCGAGGTGTGCGAAATCCTCGCGGCCTCACCTGACCGGACCGCCCCCTGCTGCCGCGTGCCTGACCCCGACACCCGCAGGGCGTGCCGCGTCCCGGGCTGCGTCTACGATCACCTCGCCTACGCGGCCGAGGTCCACGCGAAGCAACGGCAGCTCGAGAACTTCATCCGCCGCCTGCCCGGCTGCGCGGAAACAGCCTTCCTGCCGCCGTTTGCCTCGCCGCGCCCCCTGCACTACCGCAACAAGCTCGTGCTGCACGCCGCCACGCGCAACGGCGGCCTCCGCCTCGGCTACCGGCAGGAGCCGGCGCACGAGGTGCTCGACATCCCCGCCTGCCCGCTGGCCTGCGATGAGATCAACGCCGCGCTCGAGACGTTCCGCCGCTCGGCCGGCTTCCGCAGCGCTGAGCCTCCGTACGACATGACTTTCCGCCACACGCCACACGACGGAACACGCGCGTGGCGCAGCAACGAGAAACCCGATCCGGCACACGGCGGCCTTCTCACCGAGAACAGCCCCGCCGGCCCTTTGCGCGTGCCGGCCGACGGTTTCTATCAGGTGAACCCCGCCGTGGGCGACGCGCTCGTGCGCGCCGTCGCGGCCTGGTTCGCGGAGTCGCCGGCGAGCCCCGAGCTGCTCGACCTCTACTGCGGCGTCGGCGTCTTCGGCTTCGCCTGCATGAAGGCGGGCGGCACACGCCTCACGGGTATCGAATCCGGGCGCGCCGCCATCGCCGCCGCGCGCACGAACGCCGCCGCGCTCGGCCTTCCCGCCGCGTTCCACTGTCAGGCGCTCGGGCAAGACCGCCTCGACTGGACGAAGCTCGCCGCCGCGCCGCAACGCACCACCGGCATCGTGGACCCGCCGCGCGACGGCCTGGCGCCCGACATCGCGCACGCGCTAGCCGCCAGCGGCCTTGGCCGCCTCTTCTACGTCTCCTGCGACCCCGCGACACTCGCGCGCGACCTCAAAACGCTCCTTGCGGGCGGGTACCGCATCACCCGTGCCCGGCTCTTCGACATGTTTCCCCGTACCGCCCACTTCGAGACCCTCGTCGAACTGAAGGCATAGGGGTCGTATTTGTACATTGTACATTAAGGCATAGGGGTCGTATTTGTACATTGTACATTAGGCCTTTCCTCTCGCGTGAATCGCCTTGAGCACCCGCGCCAATTTCCGCTTGAGTCCCGGGTCTCCCCTCATGCGGACCTCCATGCGCGCCACCGCCTTGGCGACGGCCTGGACGCCCATCCCGCCCGCTTTCCCGCCCAATTCCCCCAGCGTCAGCCCGCAGCGCATCCGCCCGACGTACAGGGCCAGATCCCGTCCCCAGTCGCCCTT